>Ga0210409_10000147_pt1 | contig 151130 bp, 132 predicted proteins | sample IncBWH17MmetaG_FD_161649 | JGI IMG/M metagenome (GOLD analysis project Ga0210409, IMG submission 161649) | Forest soil microbial communities from Barre Woods Harvard Forest LTER site, Petersham, Massachusetts, United States - Inc-BW-H-17-M | ecosystem: Environmental > Terrestrial > Soil >...
TCCTACGCTGTTCGTTCTGCCATAAATCGCAGGACGCTGTTGCCAAGCTGATTTCATCGCCAAGCGACTATCCCCGGGCCTACATTTGCGATGAGTGTGTGGCGGTCTGTAATTCGATCCTGGAAGACGACCGGGCCGCGACGCCGGCGGCGGCAACACCCAACACGCTTCCCAAACCGCAAGAAGTAAAAACCTTCCTCGATGAGTACGTAATCGGCCAAGAGCAAACCAAGAAAAAGCTGGCGGTCGCGGTCTACAACCACTACAAGCGGATCTACATGAACCGTCAACGGACCAGCGATGGGATCGAGCTGACCAAGTCGAACATCATGCTGATCGGGCCGACGGGGACGGGCAAAACGCTGCTGGCGCAAACGCTGGCCCGCATGCTGGATGTACCTTTCGCGATCGTGGACGCGACCACCTTGACCGAAGCAGGGTACGTCGGCGAGGACGTGGAGAACATTATCCTGAAGCTGCTGCAGGCGGCGGATGGAGATGTGGGGCGGGCGCAGACTGGCATCATTTATATCGACGAAGTGGACAAGATCGGACGGAAGGACGAGAACCCCTCGATCACCCGCGATGTTTCCGGGGAAGGTGTGCAGCAGGCGCTGCTGAAGATTCTCGAAGGCACGATTGCCAATGTACCGCCGCAAGGTGGACGGAAACATCCGCATCAGGAATTCACGCCCGTAGATACGACGAACATTTTGTTTATCTGCGGCGGCGCGTTTGTTGGTCTGGAAAAGATTATCGGCCGGCGAGCAGGCAAGAAATCGCTCGGCTTCAAGATGGGAGAAGAGACTGAAACTGAAGAGCCGACGGTGCCACGCAAACGGAATTTCGAGCTGCTCAGCGACGTGCAGCCGGAAGACTTGATCAAGTTTGGGCTGATTCCAGAGTTCGTCGGACGCTTGCCGGTGGTTGGAGTCCTGGAAGATCTGGATGAGTTTGCGCTGATCGAGATCCTCACTCGGCCGAAGAACGCCATCGTGAAGCAATACCAGCGCTTGTTCGAGTTTGAGAATGTACGGCTGAAATTCAGCGAGGACGCTCTGCGGGCGGTTTCACGCCAGGCGATGGCTCGCAAGGTGGGGGCGCGCGGTTTGCGCATGATTTTGGAAGAATTGATGCTGGATTTGATGTACCATTTGCCGAGCCAGAAGAAGGTAAAGGAATTCGAAGTGACGCAGCAGATGGTGGAGAAGCATAGTGCGTCGTTTGTGATGGAGAAGGCGGGATAAAGCAGGCCATTGGCTGTTAGTTCTTGGCCTTTAGCTAAGCGCCGCCTGGGGAATTCTCGTTGAGCATGGATTTCAACTTCGTTAACCACAAAGGACACAAAGGTACACAAAGGAAGACTGTCGTGGGCCAGCACGGGCGTGGAGGCCCGGGCCTACATTAAAGAGCTAAAGGCTAAGAACCAAAAGCTAGAAGCGATTTTGGGAGAATCAGTGACCACATCCAAGGAAAAATTCGAAACTAAGAAGTTGCCCATGATGCCCATCCGGGATGTGGTCATCTTTCCCTATATGATGACGCCGTTCGTGGTGGGGCGGGAGTCGAGCGTGCACGCACTCGAAGAGGCGCTGGCCGCGGACAAGAAGATTTTTCTGGCGACGCAGCACGACGCCAGCATCGACGAACCCAAGCCCAACGAGATTTATCAGGTGGGCACGGTGGTCAACATTGTGCAGAGTCTCAAGCTGCCCGACGGCAATATAAAGGTGCTGGTCGAAGGCATTGAGCGCGGCAAAATTCTGCAGGTCACGGAGACTGAGGGATTCATGCAGGCTTCGGTGCGCCTGGCTCGATATGCCACCGAGACCAATCCGCAGATCGAAGCTGGAATGCAACGGGTCACGGGTCTGTTCGAGCAGTATGTAAAACTTTGCCAGTCGTTGAATTACGAGACCATGATCGCGGCCGTGCGCATGGAAGATCCGGCGAAGCTTACGGATACGATCGCCGCGAACCTCCAGCTGTCCATCGAAGAGAAGCAGGAACTGCTGGAGATTTTCGATCCCGCCGAGCGTTTGAGCCGCATCGGGGATGTGCTCGACATCGAGATCGAGAAACTGAATATGGATCGCACCATCCAGTCGCGGGTGAAGCGGCAGATGGAGCGGGCGCAGAAAGAGTATTACCTCAACGAAAAGATCAAGGCGATTCAGAAGGAACTGGGCCGCGGCGAAAAGAGCGAGTTCGACGAACTGAAGAAGAAGATCGACGCTGCTGGTATGCCGAAAGACGTGCGCGACAAGGCGATCCAGGAACTGAAAAAGCTGGAAGCCATGCCGCCGATGTCGGCGGAATCGACCGTCTCGCGCAATTATCTGGATTGGCTGCTGGCGGTGCCGTGGAAAAAGCGGTCGAAGGAAATTCGCAATATCTCGCGCGCCGAGAAAGTTCTTAACGAAGATCATTATGGGCTGGAGAAAATCAAGGAGCGCATTCTTGAATTCCTCGCCGTCCGTCAGTTGGTGAAGAATCCCAAAGGCTCGATTCTTTGTTTCGTCGGACCTCCCGGCGTAGGCAAGACTTCACTGGGCATGTCGATTGCGAAGGCCACCGGCAGGAAGTTTGTGCGCATGTCGCTGGGCGGAGTTCGCGATGAGGCCGAAATTCGCGGCCATCGCCGGACCTACATCGGCGCCCTGCCGGGACAGATTATCCAGATGATGAAGAAGGCGGGGACAAAGAACCCCGTCTTCATGCTCGACGAAGTCGACAAAATGTCGATGGATTTCCGCGGCGACCCGTCGGCGGCGCTGCTCGAAGTCCTCGATCCCGAACAGAATTTTATGTTTGTGGATCACTATCTTGACGTAGAGTACGACCTCTCTCAGGTTTTCTTTATCGCGACTGCCAACGTGATCCACACCATTCCACCGGCGCTGCAGGACCGCATGGAAGTGCTGCGCCTGCACGGCTACACCGAGCAGGAGAAGGTTGAAATCGCCAAGCAGTTCCTGGTGAAGAAGCAGATGGTGCAGGCCGGTTTGACCGACAAGAACGTCAAGTTTTCTGACGAAGCCATATCCGGACTGATCCGCTCCTACACGCGCGAGGCGGGGGTGCGTAACCTCGAACGCGAAATCGGCAACATCTGCCGGAAGATTGCACGCAAAGTGGTGAAAGAAGGCATCGACTACAACATCGCGATCGCGCAGGACAACGTCAACGACTACCTGGGCGTAATCAAGTTCCGCGATACCCTGGCGCACGAGCGTAGCGAAGTGGGGCTCGTCACAGGCTTGGCTTGGACCGAGGTCGGCGGTTCGATCCTGAGCACGGAAGCTACTGTAGTCGATGGCAAGGGCAAACTTACGTTGACCGGCAAACTCGGCGACGTGATGCAGGAGTCGGCACAGGCGGCGATGTCTTATGTGCGCTCACGGGCGCAGCGGTTGGGATTGCCACGGGACTTCTACCGCAATATCGATATTCACGTGCATGTACCAGAGGGGGCCATTCCAAAGGATGGGCCATCCGCAGGGATAACGATCGCGACCGCAATTTCGAGCGCGCTTAGCAAGATTCCGGTTCGCCGCGATCTGGCGATGACCGGGGAGATTACGCTTCGCGGCAAAGTGTTGCCGATTGGCGGATTGAAAGAAAAGCTTTTGGCGGCGCATCGGGCCGGGTTGTTCGAGGTTATCTTGCCTCAGGATAACGAGAAGGATCTCGCCGAAGTGCCGGAAAATCTGCGCACCGCGATGAAGCTGCACTTCGTCGATACCATGGACCAGGTGCTGGCCGTGGCTCTGGAGCGTCCGCTGCCCGAGCCGGTGCCTCAAGTTGAGGGTGCGCAGACGATTACGCCTTTGGCGCCTCCGGTGGAAGGGTCCACGGCGCATCAGTAGGCTGATCGCAGGCCAGGTTTGAAATGCTACGCGCGAGATCCCTCGCCCTGCGGGCTTCGGGATGACGTCCTTCAAAAAGCAAAATCGGGCATCGAAAGCCACGCTTGACAGCGCGCACAAACACCCGTAGATTGACTGCACTTTCCAGCCTAGAATGAAACGAGGGCACGCCGCCTTCAGAGACCATCGAGCAGAACCAGGAGTGTTGAACCATGTCCAGTTCCGAGGTGAGGAACGGTGAAGTTGGATTGTTTCCGGAAATGCCGACTGCGGGGAGCGAGGAGCGTACTACGGGGATTCTTCCGTCGCAGGCGATCCGGGAATTGATTGCGAAAGGGCGAATCGTCGGCAATCGCGCGATCACCGAGGAACAGGTTCAGCCGGCGAGCCTTGACCTGCGGTTGGGCGACATCGCGCATCGCGTGCAGGCAAGTTTTCTTCCCGGCCCCGGCGGCAAGGTGGAAGCCAAAGTCAAAGAACTCCGCATGGCGCGTGTGGACCTTACCAGCGCGGCGGTTTTCGAAAAAGGGTGCGTTTACATTGTTCCCTTGCTCGAGGAACTGGACCTGCCTCGGGACATTTCGGGGAAGGCAAATCCGAAAAGCACGACTGGACGGCTGGACGTTTTCATTCGTTTGATCACCGACGAGGGAGTGGAATTCGAGCGTGTGCCTCCGGGTTATAAGGGAAGACTCTACGCTGAGATTGTTTCCCGCACTTTCACCGTCGCAGTCCGGGCGGGGATGCGGCTCAATCAGTTGCGTTTTGTGCGGGGGAATCCGGTCTCTTCGGACAATCGAATTCGCCGGTTGGATGAGGAACAACAGCTTATTTACATGGACGAAGTGAGTCCGGTGAAGGCTTCGGTGGATCGCGGGCTGCGAATCACGGTGAATCTGGAAGGGGCGTCGCCGGATGAAGTGATTGCGTACAAAGCGCGGAAGCACGCTCCGTCGATCGAACTGGATCGTCTTAATTATTATGCGCCCGAGGAGTTCTGGGAAGCCCGGCGGCACGGCAGCAATCAGCGCTTGATTCTTGAACCGGGCGATTTTTATATTCTGGCTTCGAAGGAACGAGTGCGGGTGCCCCCGGAATTTGCGGCGGAGATGGTGCCGTTTGATCCTTCGGTGGGGGAGTTTCGGATTCACTATGCGGGTTTCTTTGATCCCGGATTTGGATATGGATCGAGCGACATCAAGGGGACGCGCGCGGTGCTGGAAGTGCGGGCGCATGAAGTGCCGTTCCTGATTGAACACGAGCAGTTTGTCGGGCGGCTGACTTACATGCCTTTGCTGGCGAAGCCGGAAAAGATTTACGGGTTGCAGATTGGTTCGTCGTACCAGCAGCAGGCGTTGACGCTTAGCAAACAGTTTCGGCGATAGAGCGTGCCGTTTTAAAATGGAGGAATCAGCGGGGTGCTGCGATGGAACCTTTGAAACCCGCCCAGCCTGAGGCGTCCTCCCGCGGCGCGACGGGTTTGATCGTTGCCGTTGGCGTGGTGGTAATTCTTCTGATTGCGCTCCCTGCTTACCGCTGGTTTTTCCTGATCAGCATGGCAATCGGTTTGGTGGTGGCGGGAATTCTCTTTCTGTGGCATAAGCTGAGGCCGATCCAGGAAAAGGATATCGAGAATAAGCGACCGCTCGGGTTGGGATAAGATTCGCGGTGCGCTTGCAAGTTAGCGGTCGAGACTGCACACTGGGGCATGCGCGTCTTGGCTCGATTCATGATGTCGGCGATGGATGCCGGCCACTTCCCCGCTCCCACTCTTCCTGAAGTTGCGTTCCTCGGACGATCGAATGTGGGCAAGTCGAGCGTAATTAATTCGCTGGTGGGAGCGAAGCTGGCGAAGACCAGTTCGACTCCCGGGCGGACGCGGAGCATCAATTTCTTCGAGCTGCGGTGGGCGGGAAAGCCGCAGCCGGAGCTGATTTTCACCGATTTGCCGGGCTACGGGTATGCCAAGATCTCGCGGGAGATTTCGAGCCAGTGGGCGGGCTTTATCGAACCTTATCTGGAGCGGCGTCCTTCGCTGGCGTTGTGCCTGGTGCTGGTGGATGTCAACGTGCCGCCGCAGGAAAGTGACCGGCAGTTGCTGGGTTTTCTTGCGTCGAGCGGGCGGCCGTTTTTGATTGTTGGCACGAAGAGTGACAAGCTGTCGGGGAACCAGTTGCGCAACTCTCTGCAGATGCTTGGCCGAGAGTATCCTCAGGCGCGGATTGTTCCGTTCTCCGCCAGGAGCGCGGCTGGGCAAGAAGAGTTATGGAAGGAGATCCGGGCCGCGGTGGAGCAGCATCGCGCCTGAGGTCGTGCTCTTCCCTGTCTGCGCGAATTTCTGAATTGGCGAACATCCGTTATGATCTAGCAGACTATGTCTACTTATCTGATTACTGGAATTGCGGGCTTTATTGGGTCGTCGCTGGCGCGGACGATTCTGGCGCAGGGTGACCATGTGCGCGGGGTGGATAATTTTTCTACCGGGAAGCGGAGCAACATCGCTGAGTTGCTGGATCGAATTGACGCGCGCGAGGCCGACTTGCTGGATCTGGAGGCGATGCAGTCGGCTTGCCAGGGGGTCGATTACGTTTTGCATGAGGCTGCGATTCCGTCCGTCCCCAGATCGGTGCTGGATCCGCTGGAGAGTAATCAGGCTAACGTGAATGGAACAGTTAACGTGCTGGTGGCGGCTCGCGACGCGAAGGTGAAGCGGGTGATTTATGCGGCGTCATCTTCGGCTTATGGGGATACTCCCACGCTGCCCAAGCGGGAAGACATGTCGCCGAATCCGATTTCTCCCTATGCGGTGGCGAAGCTGGCGAGTGAGTATTACATGGCGTCTTTTTTTCGCTGCTATGGATTGGAGACGGTGGCGCTGCGGTATTTCAATATTTTTGGGCCGCGGCAGGACCCATCATCTCCGTACTCCGGGGTGCTGGCCAAGTTCATCACTCAGATGCTGAAGGGAGAACAACCGACCATTCATGGCGATGGCTCGCAGAGCCGCGATTTCACTTACGTGGATAACGTGGTTCATGCGAACTTGCTGGCTTGCAAAGCGGACGCGAGCGAAGTGGCGGGACGAGTATTCAACGTGGCGACCGGCACACGTATTGATCTGAACGAAATGTTCGGCGTGCTCAAGAAACTCACTGGCTATCCCGGCGAGGTGAAACATGGTCCGGAGCGCGCCGGAGATGTGAAGCACTCGCTGGCTGATTTGTCGCGGGCGGAAAAGCATCTGGGATACAAGCCGCAAGTTAACTTTGAAGAAGGGCTGCGGCGCACTATCGATTGGTATCGCTCGCGGGAAAAGGCGGCGATGGCGTGAGCAGGCAGGCTTCGGGCTTTGGGCTCCGGGCACCTTATTCTGACTTCATTACCTTGGTTATCTGTAGCCGGGTTACGCAGCAGACTACAGTTGCGGTATGACACTCTCGTCTATGGTGGTTTCTCGCGACTGGGCTGAAGTCAGTGTGTTGGAGTGCATTCTTGGCGGATTGCACATTGGTGTGGACGTAGAACCGGAACCGGCGCGGGCGCGCGCCAAGCTGGCGAAATCAAAAATCGACGCCTTGATCGTGGATTGCGATCTCGATGGGACTACCAGTTTCCTGCGTGGTCTGGGAACGGGGCTGAACGCGGTGCCGCTGGTCATTGTCAGCGGTACGAACGGGCACACGCAGCAGCAGAATTCACTCGCCACATTTGTTTTCAAGAAGCCGATCTCGGTGGAGCAGGCGGTGCGGACCCTTTCCGCTGCACGCAACATGATTCTCGACGGCAGGCTCCGCTACAATCGGCACGCTCTTGACCTGACGGTTTCTCTCGCTTGCGGCTCCAGAAAAAAGGTCGAGGCCCATCTCATGAACCTCAGCCAAGGTGGAGTTGGGATCCGCCTGCCTCGCCCGGTCGCGTTGCCCGGTCCGGTGCGAGTGAGCTTTCAGCTTCCGGAGAGCAAGATTCAAATGAAGCTTCAGGGAGAAGTTGCCTGGACGGATAAAATGGGCAACGCCGGAATTCGCTTCCTGGAAATGAAGCCGGAAGTGAGGCGCGACTTGCAGCTTTGGTTGGCTCAGCAGTATCTCACGCACTAGAGCAGTCGTTGGTCGATCGTCGTTGGTCGTCTGGCGCCAAGTGAGGCTTCCTTTGCCTTGCAAACCCGGGCCTCCCGGCTCCCACGGTGGAAAAAATGCCCACACGTCAAAATCCCCACTCCTAACGTCGAAAAAGACGATCCGCGCACGGTCTAATTCAAGACAGAGAGCAGAGATTCTTCGCTCCGCTCAGGATGACTGCGCGAGGGTATGTGGTGGAACTTGGCTCTACATTAGCGGAAACGCGGATGGTCTTCTTCTTCGCCGTACATTCCCGACTCTAGGCATGCCATCCGGGCTAAATGCTCGCCGGGCGTGCTGCTGAACCAGAAGACAAATAGAAACCAGTAGAGACCCACGAAGATCGCCGTGACCGCGATGGCGAGGGGTAGCGTGACTAGCCATGTGGGTAGGACATCGGTGATGACCATTGTCATTACGGCAAAGAGCAGGACTGCACACAACAGGATCAGGCCGTCCAGCATTTTGGAAAGCGCGTTCAGGGAAATTGGAATCGGACACCAGTGAAGCCGCACGCGTTGGGGCTCTGGACGCGGCAGAAGAATAGGAGCGGCCACTGGCGGCTCAAGCGGGATGGCCGGCCGCGGAGAGGCTGAAAACAGCAATTCGGTCGCGCCCTCGGCATGATTGCCCTTGACCGCTGCCGACTCGCAGGGTGCGAACAGATACGCCGCTGAAAGAATCTGAATAAAGACCCACTCCTTCAGCAAACGCTGGGAAGGCTCGGGCAGATCGACGAACTGGACTCCGGCTTGTCCCCAGGAATCGGTCCAGGCAATTCGCCCTGCGGCTTCGATGCGCAGCCGTGGAGATGGCAGATCAAAGCGAACTTGAACCGGCTGGTCAGGAGTCAGTGGAGTGACGGTTTGCATGGCGATCCCGAATTCGCTGAGATCGCGGAGAATGGCTCCATTGGCGGCGTCGATGTTCACGTGGGCCAGGGTGCGAATCTTCTGCCGATAAGGACGCCGCGAGATGCGTGGAACGCCCCCCAGCTTACCCCTTTGGGATTCGACCAGATTCGACTGTGGCTCCATGACTAAATCTTAGCCTTGACCAAGAGATGCATCAGTAACCGTGGAGGTTCGGGCTTCAAGAAGCGGTGCGGTGAATGGCGGGCTCGGCTTCAGGATGAGTCTTTTGGGTTCGAGCCACGTCCGCGGCGATGAGGCGATTGAGGTCATAGCTGTAGGCTCCGTAAGCGCGGAAGGCTTGCTCGTCAAACAGACGTTTGATGCCGCAACCGAGGCAAACCTGATACGAGTGATCCTGGAAGCGAACCGGCCAACTCATCTTGCCATGCCAGCAACCGCGGAAGATCACTACTCCAGCCGCTCCCAGCCCAGTAGCAACCACACCCAGAGGCCACAACCAACCCGACTTCTTTCTCTGTTCACTCACCTGCCACAACCTGTAAGTCCTTCCAAAGGCTAAGGATATGCTGAAATCCATGGACGCGCAACGGTTTTCGGAAAGCTATGAATCGGCAAGGTTTCCGCAGCTTACCAAAGAGCATGGCAACGATCCTTACCTTCGTGCGGTGAAAATATTGCGATTACCGCCAAACCCTTGTAACTTACGAGTAATGCCACGGCCGAAGGCAAGGAACTCCGCGGAGGCCATCTGCGGAAGTTCAACTGATGAATCAGAAAAATATTTCTCCCCCAAGATTGACGGTTTGAATTGAGCGTGAGGCCGGCCGATTAAGACTGATCGTCCCAAAGGGCGTCTTCCGTCATTCCCATGAGCGCGACTCTGAATAATGCGGGCTTGGAGCTGATTAAAGAAGAAGCCGCGGAAGTTCCCGCACGCGCACCCCGAACTCCATCGCCAACCGCGACACTGGGCCACGAAGCTTTGCAGGCTCTGCTCGCCTTCTCCGCTCTGCACGAACAGATACGTACGCGGCGTACAAAGCAGCTACGCGATGGCGGGCGTCCGAGCCCCGAGGATGATTGGCAACTCGAGCAATTCGTCCTGGATGAAGTGCTCCAACTGGTGGCCGAGCGCGCGCTGGCAATCACTGGGGCTAACGGTGTAGCAATCGCATTGGCGGAAGGCAATGCCATCGTCTGCCGGGCTTCGGCGGGAAGCATCGCACCGGATGCGGGAATTCGTCTCGATCCGAACTCAGGATTTTCGGGGGAATGCCTGGTGTCCGGGCGCGTCGTGCGCTGCGACGATGCCGAGAGCGACCCGCGAGTGAACGTTGCGGCTTGCCGCCGGCTTGGTGTCCGCTCCATGCTGGCGGTACCGCTTTCGGCGAAACAAAATGTCATTGGTTTGATCGAAGCCTTCTCCAATGAGCCCTATGGATTCAATGACAGCGATGTTCGCAGTCTGGGCCTGCTGGCGGAGTTGATTCTTTCCGCAATGAAGCCGGAAGAGGAAGACCGGCTGAGCGAGATTTCACGGCGAGTCGTTCACGCGGTCGCGGTCGAGCCCGAACAAGCTGCGGAGAAAATCAATCCACGAACCTCAGAACTGAATGGCTTGTCTCTCCAAGGTGAGGGTTCTTCCGTAGCCAGTGAAGCCGCAAAGGTAGTGCCGGAATCCCCTGCGGACTTGGGCCGGAGCGCGGAATCTCTGAGCCCGAAGAAAGATTGGGAGAAAAACTCGGTCGAGAATTCAGCATTGGTTGCAGTTGAGGCCTCGAAATCGACCGACCATCCCGTCGCTTGCGTAGAGCATGCCCTGGCAGAGCGAGCGGAACTCGGCCATTCCCGGCCCGGCCTTGCAGTGGTTGCTGTGGTGGTATTGTTCGCGATTGCTCTGGGCGCGGGAGTCTGGTGGACCCTCGGCCATCGTGCGCACTCAGCCAAAGCGGAGACTCAGACGGCTACACCAGCAGTTCCGCCACCCACTTCACAGCTCGCAACCTCGCCCGCAGAGCCGGTTGCAAGTGCGCCGGCATCGGCCGCAGAAACGGTTTCAGAAGACTCGGGCGACGCTTCGCCAGTAAATCAGGAAGCTGGTGTGCTGCCTCGGGTCACTGACATCCGGCATTGGTCGTCGGCCGACTCCAGCACCGTGGTGATTGACATACAGGATCAGGTGCAGTACGAGGCTCATCGGCTTCCGCATCCAGAGCGAATTTATTTTGACCTGCACGACACTACGCTGGCACCGGCGCTCTCGAATCGGATTATTACGGTGAACGATGCGCTCCTGCAACGAGTTCGCGTCGCGCAGCCGATGGCGGGTGTGACCCGCGTGGTGCTCGAGACCAACGGCGCATCGGATTTCTCGGTAAGCCTGGAACCGAACCCGTACCGTCTGGTGATTGAAGTTCGCAAGCTTGGAACCAAGCCGGGCGCCCGAACCAAGGTTGATCTTTTTGCTCCCGTCACTTCGGCGCCTTTGGACCAGACTGCAACCAAGCAAGCTCCATCCAATCAGCCACCGGCGGATCAGGTTGTGGTGAATCAGAAGACGGCCAATTTTCCTTTAAACCAAAATCCGCTAAGTGCCAGCCCGTCCCTTTCTGTGCCGAAGCTGCGCATTGTACTCGACGCTGGCCATGGCGGATGGGATCTGGGGACGGTTGGCCGCAAGGGACTATTGGAAAAAGATCTAACGCTCGATATTGTGCAACGCCTTGGTCAGTTGGTCGAGAATCGCCTGGGGGCGGAAGTCATTTACACCAGGAAAGACGACAGCTATCTCGCGCTCGAGAAGCGGGCTGAAATTGCGAACGTGGCTCAGGCCAAGCTTTTCGTTTCCGTGCACGCCAATTACAGCGATTACCCCTCGGCTCGGGGCGTAGAAACCTATTACACAAACACCTATTCGTCGGTAAAGGCGAGAACCGAAGAAGCGGACGAAGCGGCGGCAGCAGGTGTGAAGGCCGTCGATTGGACGAATGTCGACATCCGCGAAAAGGTGCACGAGTCGCGACGGGTTGCAGCCAGCGTGCAGCGGTCGTTGTATGCGATGTTGTCGGCAAAGAATCCCGGCCTGCCCAATCGCGGGGTAAAGGAAGCTCACTACGTTGTTCTGACTGGAACGTCCATGCCTGCGATTCTGGCTGAAGTTTCGTTTGTGAGCAGTCCGACCGACGAGAACAATTTGCAAAGCTCAACTTACCGCCAGCAGATTGCCGAAGCGCTTTATAGCGGGATCGCCCGCTACCAGGCGTCCAATCGGCCGGTGAAGATTGCTAGCGCCTCGGCGAAGGCGACGGGGAGATAGGCTCTCGCACTCCAGTCGAACTCATCGCTCATCACCGAAAATGCCCTGCCGGCGTCGAAGCTCGTGCGCTGGGAGCGGACGCTAGTCTCCCATCGCCTTTGAGTTAATCGCAACCTCAAGGCGCGGGTTCTGAGTCCTTCAGAGCATCGTCGAGGCCCTGATTGCTTTTGGGTGCGCTGCCTTCGATGATTCGCCAGCCATCGTCGTATAGGCGAAAGCCCACCGTGGCTTTGTACTGCACACCGCCGACGTAGAGTGCGGCTCCCACTTCATTCAACGGAACCCACTTCCACAGGAAGTCCACATCGGCGGCGTTGCCGGTTTTGCTGATCCCCGTGATCCCGGTCAGCTGTCTGCGGGCCACGGGCACGCCGAAGAATTTTGCGTCAGCCGCTCCGGTGGGGATCAGGTCGTGAAACGTGTCAACTCCGATCGGAGTCAGCGCGACCTCCCAACATGGCGGAGGAGTCACGTCCGGTGGGCACGGGCTGCTCGCGCCAGTAATCCAGCCACGACGCTGCAACACAAGATATTCCGGCGAGAGGTAATCTTTGTTCGAAATGACCCCAGTCCGGAGAAAGAACTGCTGGGCGCTTTTGAAAGTATCGGAAGTGACGATCAGATCGGAGGCCAAACGCCGGGTGAGAAAATCGCGAGGCGAGCAAGCGGCGGTGATGAACACAAATCCCAAGGCGAGCGCGATTCGCAGTTTCCGCATGAAGTTTGGTTGAGCCGAATTATTAATCTAGTTGAGGATTGTAACCAAACGCGAGCTGCGGCGCGGCAAGAAAGGACGATCGGTAATCTGTCCCTCGAATTGAGGCGCCCAACGGCCCGGGATTGAGGCGCTGCAGAATGGACAGCGCCCATCCGGAGTCAGACGATACTCTTCGACGAAGTAGCTGCGCCGCTTGATCAGCGTATCGCCGCAGTGGTGGCACCTGGTGTTTTCGTGATCTCCCACCATGCCCGGCAAATTTCCGGCGTAGATGTAACGCAGCCCCGCCTGCTTGCCGATCTCGACCGCGCGCAACAAATCCTTCGGCCGGGCGTCGTCCGGATCTTCCATCTTGTAGTCTTTGTGGAAGGCGGTCACGTGCCAGGGAATGTCTGGCGAGACGCCGGCTAGAAACTCCGTCAATCCGCGCAACTCGTGTTCAGAATCATTGAAGCCGGGGATGAGCAACGTCACAATCTCGAGCCAAACGCCCATCTTATGCAGGCTGCGGATCGTGTCGAGGATCGGACCGATGCGTCCGCCTAGTTCGTGGTAGTGGCGATCGTCGAAGCTCTTTAGATCAACCTTGTACAGATCGATCCACGGACGCAGATATTCGAGGACCTGCGGCGTGCCGTTGCCGTTCGAAACAAATCCGGTGATCAAACCGGCAGCCTTGGCCTCCTTGAACACCGCGACCGCCCACTCGCTGGTGATCAGCGGCTCGTTATAGGTGCTGACCAGAACCTTTGCACCCTGCCGCAGCGCGTCCCGCACCAGCGCTTCCGGCGATGCTTCGACGGGGGGCGAGACTGCATTGGGATCGCGCAACGCCTGCGAGGTAACCCAGTTCTGGCAGTAGCCACAATGCAGATCGCATCCCAGCATTCCGAAGCTATACGCCAGGGCACCCGGGTAGGCGTGGAAAAACGGCTTTTTCTCGATCGGATCGCACTGGACGCCGCCGACATATCCCCAAGGTACGTAGAGAGTTCCGCCGCGATTGTAGCGCACCTTGCAAACTCCGGGCTGGCCCTCGGGGATTGGGCAGCAATGACCACAGGCGTAACAGCGAACCCGGTTGCGGTCGAGTTTCTCGTAGAGTTCGCCTTCGCGCACGTGCTGGTAGACGATATCGCCAAGGGTAGCCACGATCAGAACCTCTACTGACATTCTAAACCCCAACATCGAGGCCCGGGCGCAAGCGGCGTCGGTGACTCCTTATTCAGCGCAAGACTAGTAGTTTTTGCTGTTGAATCGCCTTCTACGAAGCACGATAGTTGAGCTGTGGGACTCTGCACTGCGTTGCGGTTCCCTGTTGCCCAATGGTGCCGCCGGATAGCACATGGGAGCCATTCCGCAAAGCGGCAAAGGAGCCTAGTCTGGAGCACGTTGATCGCGCCCGGGTCGGGGGTAGCATGGCAGTGGTCCGGATTCTCGTGGTGGATGACTTGGAACCTTGGCGTCGTTTTGTCTCTTCGACGCTCCAAGGGCAGCCGGATTTAGAGGTCGTCTCCGGCGTCTCCGATGGCTTAGAAGCGGTTCAGAAGGCCGAAGAGTTACAGCCCGACTTGATTGTCCTGGACATCGGCCTTCCGAAGTTGAATGGCATTGAAGCTGCCCGGCAAATCCGCAAGCTTGTTCCCAAATCCAAAATACTGTTCCTGAGCCAAGAATCCTCTGACGACGTAGTGCATGAAGCCTTCAGCCTGGGCGCACGGGGATATGTGGTTAAGATCCAAGCCGGAAGCGAACTGCTTTCCGCCGTGGAAGCGGTTCTGCAGGGCAAGCAGTTTGTCAGCAAGGGATTGGCGTCGCAAGAGCTGACGGAGCCGCGTGCCAGACTGGAAGGCTACCGCTTGTCGGTGGACGTAAGCCGTGACGGCCTCTTTTGTGTAGAGATGGATTCTCCCATGCCCGTGGATTTGCCCGAGGACGAGCAGATTCAACACATTATCCGCGACTCTTACATAGCCGACTGCAACGACTCACAGGCCAAGATGTATGGTCTGAATTCGGCACAGGATCTGATCGGCAAGCGGATGACCGATATGGTGCTGCCCGATGATCCCAATAACATCGAACTCACGCGGACATTTATTCGGTCCGGCTATCAGGTATGGCAGAGGGAATCGCACGAAGTCGACGCTGAGGGGAATCCCAAGGTGTTCCTGAACAGCATGACGGGCGTCGTCGTTGACGGCAAGCTCGTATTGACCTGGGGCGTCCAGTCCGAGGTTACCGGGCAAGCCTGACGCGGCAGCACCCTCCTCACGTTTCCCCACTTCTGTTGCCTAAATGTGCATCGTGTTGCACTTGCCGAACCTGCCAGGGGCCAGGGAATAAGGGCTAAGTGCCGGTTTTCTAGCAGTTTGGGAAAGCTCGGCGCGATGGTGTTCAAGCTGCATTTCCCTTCATGCCCGCTGCTTTGGGGCGCAGATCGGGGTCTCAATTGTTAAGCTGGACGCAGGACACCGTGGTGGCAATCCCGCAGGCATTGCCTGCGCGCAAATCAAAGCGCAAACATCCGATGCTCCCGGTTCTGATCGTACTATTTCTGGTTTCCTACGGACTGATGTGCCTGCTAGCGGTGGAGCAGGATCGGACGATTTCTGCGCAGCGTTACTTGATCCAGTCGCTGCTCGGCGACAGCTCGGAATTGAGCAATCTTAAAGGTAAGTTGATTCAAAAGCACTATGCCGACGCCCAGGCCCAGGCGAAGGCAGGAAGTCGCTCCCAGGCGCAAACTCCGTTGACCCAAGTCCCGTCTACCCAGGCTCCAATGACCCAGGCTCCAATGACTCAGGACAAACCGGAAGGCAACGCCCAGAGCAGCCACAATGCAGGCAAACCGCGAAAGACGGTGCCGCCGAAGCCGCCGTTAGGCATTTCGGACATTGTGGACGGACGCAGGATCGTGGAAACGATCTGAATTTCAGGGCCAGGCGAGTGTATGAAAGCCCTGGCAACGCTACTATTAGCTCTATCCTTACCCGGTTCCAAGTTGGCGACGCCTCTGCCCCCGCCGGTTGATCTACCCGCAGTACAACACGCACGTGCGGGCGGTATGTGGTACATGGCGGAGACTGGTCATGCCGTTTTCTGCTACGGTCCAGTCATGCTGGTGAAACAGCCAAACGGCGACTTGCAGCATGTCGCGACCTTCTGTCGCGGTAATCAGGCGGTAGTCCCGTTGAAGGACTGAGCCGGCCTCTGCGCCCAGTTCCCGGAAATTTCCTACTATCTGTCAGAGGTCTTGCCGGCCGCGACTGACGAATTTTTCCGACGTCCTGTACATTGTTCTCATGGCCAAGTTCAGGAAGCACATTTTTATCTGCGGGAACCAGCGGCCGCCGGGGCATCCGCGAGGCTGTTGCGATCCCGAGGCAAAGGCAGAGTTACAAAAGCTGTTCAAGCAAAAACTGGCGGAACGCGGGCTAAAGGGAAGTGTGCGCGCGAATCAATCCGGGTGTTTGGATCAGTGTGAGCACGGTCCGAACCTGGTGGTCTACCCCGAAGGCGTTTGGTACGGCGGAGTGACACTGGCAGACGTCGACGAAATCGTTGATTCGCACATCGTGGGCGGAAAACCCGTCGAGCGGTTGATGATGCGAGACTCCTGCATCAACACATCGGCTTGTGAGCACAGGTCAAGGCCGCCGTCGGCAGAGAAGGAGAGCCACAGCTAGCTTCGCTCAGAACGACTGACGCAAACACCCTCAGTTTCGGGTTAGTTCACCTTCTTTCTTACCTGCAATGGTGACGAACCGAATCACGCCCTCGCTATCCTCAAAGATCAACCCGGTTCCTTCAGAGTTCACCACTGCCGTGACCAGACGACCATACGACTTGGGGATTCCCCCGTGCGTCGGAGTTTGGTCATAGCGGGCCAATTCCCCCTCTTTCATGCCGGTTATGCTGACGAAGCGAATCACGCCGTCGCTGCCCTCGAAAACCAAGCCCGTACCTATCTGATCCGCAATCGCAGTAACCAGACGGCCGTATGATTTCGGCACAGTACCGCGGCTTGGGGTTTCGGCGTAAGCGACAGCCGCGCTCCTGTTTCCAACCAGATATCCGGCGGCAAACAAAAGCGCGGTACCTACGACGAACAGAATCCTCTTTCGCATGAACCCTCCTTGGTCGGTACCACGCGTCATTTTGGCAGAACTAGAATCTTGTGCATCATGCCAAGATCCTCGTGCAGCAGGATATGGCAGTGAAACACAAAAGTACCTGCGATGGTTGGATCGCGGAAATCGAAACGAGCCTTGAAACTGTGGTAGGGATGACCCGGGCCCTCCCAGAACGGAACCTCAATCGTGTCGCGCAGGTCCTGATCGGTAACGGGCTTTCCATCCACTTCCAGCACTTTGAAATGGATCTGGTGGATGTGGAAGGCATGCGTCTCAAGAGCGTGATTTTCCACAATCCAGTCTTCCACTGCCCCAACGTGGGTGGTGATTACGGGCTTTTCATTGGCTTCAAAGACCTTCTGCTTTTGTCCGTCCACGGTGATATAGAACTGGATGGGGCCGTTGGTACCGCCAAATTCTTCCGAGAAGTAAAGTTTTCGCTCGGTTGTGGGTTTCTGTTTTTCCAAGCCTGCGAACTTGATGCTCTTCATCGAAGCCTGGGGTGCGGGTTCGGTAGGGTTTATCTTTTGCTTTGTCTCCGGCCTCTCTTCTTCATTGCCGCTGACACTGATCTTGGCCAGTTGTTGCTCGAGGTCCGGGTTGCCAGTCGGGCCGGTTGAATACCCGAGCGCGATGAAAATCGCGTCGTTGTTTTGCGGAGGAGACTGCACGATGAACTCCGCTCGGCCCGCAGGAGGAATCAGAATGGTTTCTTCGAATCGAGACTGGGGAAGGGGGTATCCGTCGAGAGCGATCAACTGGAGTTTCTGTGGCTTCCCATTGAACCACACTTGCAAGGGAAGGAAGTCCTGGATGGTGGCGTTGGCCACTCGCCAGAACTGCTTTTCATTAGGCTTCATGTCGATGATGGGGGAAGGATAACTCGGAAAAGCTGCGACCTGATAGTTGATGGTGAGCTGGTAGGGCCCGGGCACCCATGGAACCAGGTACTGCTGCCGGATGACAAAGACTCGCTCTTTTAGTCCAGCCACCTCAGGGTGAAACTTCTCCATCCCCTCGACGATCAGCGCTCCCGCTGCCCCGCCATTCACCTGGAACTCGGTGAAGCCGTGCACGTGAGGGTGGTACCAATAAAGGCCCGGGGGCTCGTTCTTTGGAATCTGAATGTTAAATTGGAACGCTGGATCGTTCGGCTGAAGCAGAGTCGTGAGCACATCGTCCTGATGGCAGATTGGCGGAACGTTCAGACCGTGGAAGTGAACGTTAGTCGAAGACAACATCATCATTCCGCCATCGCCGCAAACCTTGCCGGGCGTAGCCGGCATTTCCATCATCCCCGCGGAGTCATCGGTCTGGATGCGATCTCTTACATCCAGCAGCAGCCGATCACCCTGGTTGAGACGCAACGTCGGAGACTCAGAGTCCCCTTGAATGTTCTCGTAGTTGTAGCAATAGTGCGTGTAGCCGGCGTCATCGACCGAATGCTTCATGGTCAATCCGGCCTTAAGAACGCCATTCACACTGTTGATACTCAGGGCATCCTGGACGACGGTACCGGCGTCGGGGCGCTTGGGACACTGCGCCTCCAGGTTCAAAAATGAAACTCCACACACTAGAATCGCAAGCACGTGTCTCAACATAGATCGCATATTCAATTCCTCATGTCTGAAACTCCACCAGGTGATAAGAACCTAGTGTTAAAACGGCCGGGGCGGAAAAGCTCCAATCGACAACAACCCCGGGCTGTTTGGGTCAGACACCGGCGAGCGTGAGGATTCCGTCAGCGTGCACTTCCCTCCTGCCGATTTCACGTTAATCATTCCGATGGAGGATGGCGCGCCATACTCGGCCACATACACCACTCCGCCAGTTCCCGTCGTTTGATCCAGGGCCAACGACGCGATATAGGACCAGTCGGCATCGAAGCCTTTGAGGGGCCTGGAGACGCACCCTTTTGAAAGTTTACCGGTGCTCTTATCAAAAAAAACAGCAGTGACTGTGCCCGATTGATTGTTGCTTATGTAGAGGAGGCTCTCATCCGGGCTGAGCAGGACGTTACTGGAGTTAAGCTCATTCCCCAGGTGGTAGACAACGGTCGGGGCCAACTTGCCGGAGGAAATGTCTGACACTTCGACTATTGTGAACGGGGACGTATCGCCGAAGATGGCAAAGTGCCCATCTTGCGTAATATCCACCCCGCTGGGGTAGGTGTTGCCATTGCGCGAACCGGTGGAATTCTGTTCATCGCCGTTCGAGACCGGCTCCCCGCCCGAAATATTGAAAGATTCGATGGAGTTATCTCCATAAGTGACGACCATGATATTTCCGTGGATTGCCATTCCGTCGATCACGCCGCCTTGCAGGCCCATGACAGAAACGTCGCCAACAAACTTTAGGCTGCAGCCCGGCAGCACTCGAAAAGTTCCGATCGTGCTTGAGTCGGTGAAGCTGGCATACAGGTATTGGGCGTTCATTGCCAAGCCGACGCCGTTGGAGGCGCCGGTGTCCTTTCTGGAACCCACCGCATGGCCACCAATTTCCAGGGTCTTGATGGCGATTCCCTCGATCTCGCCGGTCTGAGCCTGGGAAGTGTAGACGCACTGCGCATTCCTACTGTTGAGCACGCTCACCCGATTGGCCGCAAAGTATCCCCCCGCGATACCGCCTCGACCGGTTAACACCTTGGCTTTCATGTTCAGCAGACCACTCGCGCCAACTGTGTAGAAGGTGGCGCTCGACGAAAGGGCCGGGGGCGTGTCGTCATTTGTAACCACGTAGTGGGGCTTGTTCGCACCGAACGCAAACCCACTAACCAGACAAACCGCGACCAACGCCGCACTCAGGCGCGAGAACCCAAACCTTCGGAACATCCTCATATTCCTCTTCCTAACGTGGCAAGAATGGTGCCGATCAAGCTAATCACGAGTGGCGCGACGGTTCAATAAAGAAATGGAGTATTTCCACGCGGGATCACCACTGGGTTGAAAAAACTTGCCAAATAGTGGAAAACTCCTACTCTTGAGTCCCCCCTGTCGCTCTCATGGTTGGAGTCTCCTCGGATGATCTTGTTCGGAAAACCTGATTGCGATTCTCTACTTCGAACATGTCGTGCAGTATCCGCCAATCTCCAATCGCGAGACCACAATCCGGAACCGGCAGTCTTTCTCCACCTGGCTCTTCAGCTTCTCGAAGATGTCGCTGACGAACTCCGTGATCTTGCCGCAGCGCAGGCAGGCCATGTGGATATGGTCCCGGTTCAGCTTGCGCTCGTAGTAGTGTCCTTCGCCGTGAATATGCATCAGGTCCAGCTCGTCGATCAGCCCGTGGCGCTTGAGTAGTTGCAGCGTCCGGTAAACCGTGCTGCGATCGACGCTGGCATCCAGTCTTTGCGCCCTGCGCAAAAGCTGTGCCGCATCCAGATGTTTGTTGGCCGTCTCCATCACTCGCAGGATGGCGCGGCGCTGCTGGGTCATGCGGATTCCGCGGTCGGCAAAGTGGGCCTGCAGACGGCCTGGCATTTCAGTTTGAGGCAGTGGCATTGTGGGCTCCTCGATTGTCGCAACTGGTCGCAAGCGTCCTGCGACGGAATCTTCTGGCGGTCCTTGACGATAGCAAGAGCCATGCGTCAATATTATGAATGTTATCTCAGATGCGACTCGGTTGCAACTAGAACATCTCGTTATGAGCCTCGATAACCGGGAAGCCAACCATCGCCCGTAGTTGCGAATGAGTCGCATTTAAAAATTATATCGGTTCGCCGGTTACCCAGTAGAAAGGAATCAAGCCCATCGCATGAACTCCCTTAGGTTCCATGCACAATCTCCACGCGTTATCCGGACACTCCTGAAATTGCGCTTCAGTTCCTTTTCCCTTTTTCTCGGTGTCGTTTTTCTGGCCGGATTTGCCTCGCCCGTGCAGGCGCAGGAAAGTCCCTACATCGTGACCTATGACCATTACCTTGAGGAGCCCGGCAGTCTCGAGGTGGAGTACTTTTCAACCTTTGGCACGCAGCGCGGCGGCAATGACTTTGTTGCTTTCTGGACCGAGTTCGAATACGGCGCAACGGCGTGGTGGACAACGGAGCTCTATTTCGACGGGCAGACCACCTTCGACGACAGCACGCTCTTCACCGGCTTTCGCTGGGAGAACCGCTTTCGTCTGCTGCAGCGCGAGCATTTGATCAATCCGGTTCTTTACATCGAATACGAACAAACCAGTGGCGCGGACAAGATCCTGAAGGAAGTCGAAGGCCACGACGTCGAATCTGATTACGCCGTCCCCAATGCGCTTGCTCGCCAAGAACACGATCACGAGCTTGAATTTAAGCTTCTGCTTTCGAGCACTTTCAAAGGCTGGAACATTGCGGAAAATACGATCGCTACAAAAAATCTTACGGGCGGCAATCCCTGGGAGTTCGGCTATGCCATGGGCGCCAGCCGCCCACTGGCCCTGAAAGCCTCGGTAAACCGGTGCAATTTCTGCGGTGAGAACTTTATCGCCGGAGTCGAAATGTACGGCGGACTCGGAGATCGACACAGTTTCGGCTTGCGCGATACCTCGCAATACCTCGCGCCGGTCGTCGCCTGGAATTTGCCCTCGGATTGGACTCTGCGCCTCTCGCCGGGTTTCGGCTTGAACGACAATAGTCACCGTTTTCTGCTGCGCTGGGGAGTTTCGCGTGAGTTCTCCGGCTTCGGCGAAACCATCGAGCGTCTTTTCGGATGCCGCAAGCCATGACCGCAATGCAGACAGTGACCACGACGAAATCGGAAACCAGGAAAACACAGACGAGAGTTGCCACGCATCGCGTCTGTAGCGTCCTGGTACTGGCCGTTTCCCTCGCCGCTGCGCAGAAGACAATCCCGGCATCCGCGAAGAAAGACACTTCCGTGTATGCTGAGCTGGCAAAAGCTCCGAAGAAAGCGGTCGCTCGGCCCAATCCATTGGAGAACGATCCCGACGCCGCGGTTGCGGGCGGAAAACTGTTTGAGCTGCATTGTGCCGAGTGTCACGGCGACATGGCTGAAGGTGGACGGAGGGCTCCGAGTCTGCTCGCCGAACCGGTGCAACAGGCCACGCCGGGCACGCTTTTCTGGATACTTACGAACGGAGTTGTCCGCCGCGGTATGCCCGTATGGTCCAAGCTGCCGGAACCCGAGCGCTGGCAGATCGTGCGCTATCTTAAGTCGCTGGTTCCCGCTGGACACTCGCTTGATGATGGAAGAAAATCGCCGGACGCCGCTGATATGTATCCCACCCCGCCGAGGAGTTCTTGGGAGCCCGCGCCTCAATAGAACTCACAAGTTGAGGATTGTCATTTCTGCCGCTCCTGTGCTACGGTAGTGGAAAGTTCACGCCTTTCACAATCCACAATCACAGTCGCGCCGGGTTGTGGCCCGCGTAAAAAAGCGTGTCAAACAGGTGGTGCTATGGCTATAAAAGATGCGGTTGATTCCATGCCGGGCGAACGGGCAATCGAGCCTGAAAGTTTCGCCAACCGGAAACTGATTCGCCCTTCGCTAAACCGCACCGACCACAACCATGCGTCCTCGCCCGTGGCCGAACGTCGTGATCGCCCGGAGCGATCTTTTGAGCGCAGCGATCGCAATGACCGGAATGGCTCTGGTCGCAAGGCGCCTCCACCTGAGCAAACCAACGCGGAGAATTTCTATTATCAGAAGCAGATGCAGGCGAGAACTCCGATGGTCATCGTGCTCCGCGATGGTGAAGAGATCCATGGCGTCATCGAGTGGTACGACAAGAGCTGCCTTAAGGTGAACTGCAACAGTTCTCCCAACCTGATGATCTACAAGCCCTCGATCAAGTACATGTATAAGGAAGGCGAGAACGCTCGGAAATAGGCCCCGGGCTTCGGGCTTCCGGTTTTGAGATCCCGCTTTATTTGGGGTATCGCTCGTCCTTCAGGCTTTTTTGCCTACCCTGAAGCCCGAAGCCGCGTCTCTTCATTTGACTCATAAGATAACCTTCGGTTGACAATCTCTTATATCTTCCTTAGCATCAATCACTTGGTGCAGTCGTACTGACTCCATCGCTCGGGGGAGCCACCTGTGATCAAGCTCGACATCATCAACGAAGTGGTCAACAAGACCGGAATCACCAAGACCAAAGCCGAACTGGCTGTGGAAACCGTCTTTGGCAGCATGAAGCGGTCGCTCGCCAAAGGCGATCGCATTGAGCTGCGTGGGTTTGGCGTGTTCAACGTGAGGCCCCGCAAAACCGGTATCGGGCGCAATCCGCGAACTGGCGCCGAAGTTTCGATTCCGCCGGGCAAAGCCGTGCGCTTTAAGCCGGGCAAGGAGTTGCAGTCCATCGACTGAGTTCGGTTTCTCGCGTACGATGGAGATACGGGCGTTCCCGCCCGCATTTGCTCTAGCCCTGACAGCTGCGGAATCTTGATGCCTGAATTCCTTCCCCCAGTTTCTTCTTCTTCGACCACAGATTATTACCGTCCAATGGAAGTGTTTGTAGTCCAGCCTCCGAAGCAGCGTTACTGGCTGCACATCGTCCTGCTGCTGGCCACGATTTTCACCACCCTCGTTGTTGGTGCGCGGATGGAATTTAACTTCCAGCACAACCAGCCGGCGTTTTCGCTGAACGATGACGACGTGCCTTTTTTCCCACTCCGCTGGATTCTGGCGGAGCCGTCGCGGGTGCTGCTGGGCGTGCCGTTCGCGTCCACGTTGATGCTGATTCTTCTGGCGCACGAGATGGGGCATTACCTCTGCTGCCTCTACTACGGCGTAAACGCAACGTTACCGTTTTTCATTCCCGCGCCAACGTTAATCGGTACACTCGGCGCATTCATCCGCATCCGTTCTCCGATTCGCTCCCGTACCGCTCTGTTTGACATTGGAATTGCCGGACCAATCGCGGGATTCGTCGTGGCCGTAACCGTGCTGATACTTGCCATGCCACTCTCTAAGACGATGTCACCGGCCATGGCAAGCCCCGACATTCAACTGGGATACCCGCTGATTTTTCGCCTAGCTTGGTATGTTCTTCCTGTTGCGTCGCTCAAAACTGGCTCGTCTGCGTTGCACTCCATTTATTTTCATCCCACGGCAATCGCGGCTTGGGTGGGAATGTTCGCAACGGCGCTTAACCTTTTGCCGGGCGGCCAACTCGATGGCGGACACATCGTCTTCTCGCTGGCTCCGCGCGCCCACAAGACAGTTTCGCGATTAACTATTCTTGCGCTCCTTCCGATGGCGCTTTATTTCTGGGCGGGTTGGCTGATCTGGGCAATTTTGCTGAGGATCAGCGGCATGCGTCATCCCATGGTAGCGGAATGGCCGGGAGTGACGGGCGTCCGCCGCTGGATCGCGGGTTTCGGCCTCGTCATGCTGATTCTCACCTTGGCGCCAGCGCCTTTTTCGCATAGCTCGTTGCTGCAGGTCTTGCGCGAACTTCGGGGACAGTAGGCGTTTAGAACTTCTTCGATTCCCGGATTAGGCTGTCTCAGTAACCCCTTCAGTACTCGCTTTGCCTCTAGATGTTTTCCTTAACTCCCGCGAACAAATCGGTCTCCTGCTCAATCAATCCGGGAGTCGCCCTCGCGACCAGATGGAACATCTCCTGACGTCCGCGCTGGCGCACGTGGGATTCGAACAGAGGCCACAGGGGCGCCTGGCTGGTGTGAGCCTTGAATGCGGCAATCTTGGTCTCGAGATAATCTCCAATTTCAATGATCGCGGTGGCCGGCGGCAGCGTGACCGGTTGGCGGTCGGGCAGGGTGAAGTTCGTGGTGCTGTAGTAGAGCTTCTGAGCCCGGTGCGGAGTTATTTCGCCGCCGGTCTGGTCGGGAAAGCGGTTGCTGCGTCCAGCCCAGTGAAACGCCAGCGTGGCGAAAACTGAAGTCATGGAATGATCGGTGTGGCCAGTAACGGAGCCGTCCGGACCGAAGGTGATCACGACGTGCGGCCGGAATCGCCGAATCTGGAGAGTTAATTCGCAGACCACTTTGTAGAGATCCTGGCGGTGGAGTTGACCGTCGGGATAGTCCAGCACGATCCCACGGGAAACTTTCAGGATTTCACAAGCAGCCGCAAACTCCTTCCGGCGCAAGGCCGCTAATTCCTGGTCGCTCGCTGCCCCACCACGATGGGTCGCGGCCTGCCCAGGAGTAAGGCAAACTACGCAGGTCTCGATGCCACGATCATGGTAAAGATGGAGCGAGCCACCAAAGCCGCCAGCCTCGTCGTCAGGATGGGCGGTGATGCACATCAGGCGGAGCATGGATTCATTGTAACTTGTGCATTGCGACTCAGTGGGTTGCGGGCGAGTTGCAAAATCTTGCACTCTCGATGAATCGCAGCCTCAAAAGAAAGGCTTCAATCCGCGACCATTCCGAAATAGAATGGGTCGCGACCAGGCGCGGACGCCGCGCCTACATTGGAGACGCCCGTGCATGTTCTTGTGACCACCGATACGTTGAGCGGGGTGTGGACTTACACTCAAGAACTGGTTTCGGGCCTGGTGAGCCGCGGCGTACGAGTCACGCTGGTTAGTCTCGGCGATATTCCACTGCCGCACCAGATTTCCTGGATGGATGAGTTGGAGGGTCTGGAATATCGTCCAACCGCATTTCGCCTGGACTGGATGCAGGAAGCCGAAAAGGATCTCAAAGATTCTTCCGCGTATCTCGCGGCACTCGTCAAAGAACTCAAGCCCGACCTGCTGCACCTGAACCAGTTATGTTATGGAAGTCTTGCCGTCGATGCTCCTCGCGTGGTCGTTGCTCACGGCGATTTGATTAGTTGGTGGAAAGAAGTCCATGGCCACGAACCCAAGGAAGGTCGTTGGATGCGCTGGTACCGGGAGGCAGTGACGCGCGGCTTGTGGCATGCCAGCGCGGTAGTTGCTCCGTCCGTGTGGATGCTGGATGCGATTCGCGCTTGCTACACGCGCCCCCGGCACGATTCGGTCATCTACAACGGCCGCAATCCGGTCTCTTTTAATCCATACGTCAGCAAGGACGATTCGGTGCTGGCGGTAGGACGATTGAGCGATGCGAGCAAGCAAGTGAGCCTGTTGACGCAACACTCGCACCCGCTGCCGGTGTGCATCGTGGGCACCGAGGCGCCGGTTGCCGATTCCGAGATTCCGATCCGCACCGACGTCAAACTGGCAATCGATCAGGTCTGCGTGGCCATAAAAGGACCGCAGACGCAGGCCCAACTCCGCAGCCTGTACAGCCGCGCTTCCATTTACGCGGCCACCTCGCGATACGAGGCTTTTGGAATGGCACCCCTCGAAGCCGCGTTCTCTCGATGCGCGATCGTGGCGAACGACATTCCCCCTTTCCGCGAGATCTGGGGTGATGCTGCGATCTACTTTCAAGCCAATGATGCGGAGAGCCTGGCGGATGTAATTCGACGATTGCACGAGCATCGAGACCTATGCCGCGGCTACGCAACCCGTGCCTATCAACGCGCACGCGAATGCTTCACCGCCAAACGCATGATCGACGAATATGTGCGGCTTTATCACAGTCTGATCGGAGCCAGGCTGGCAGTGGCGTGATGAACGCTTCTGGCTCTTCGTTTTCAGGACTGCGCCCATCTGTTACATTCTTCCTTTGTGCACCCTAGTGTCCTTTGTGGTTCAAGCATTTGCGGTTCATAAACCACAAAGGACACAAAGGTACACGAAGAATGCCAGGTTCCATAGGACCCTGGAGCTAGAAGCTGTTATCTTCATAAATCAACACATTTCAAGCGGAGGTCTCATGGCTACAGTCAAAATCACGGTCCGACCTAACGGCCCCTATCGCGTAGAAGCTCCTGAAGGATCGATCGAACTGGTGGACGTCAACGGTACGCCGTACGATCTAACTGGCAAACCGGCCTTTTCGCTCTGCCGTTGCGGAGGATCAGTCAACAAACCGTTTTGCGACGGGACGCACAGCAAGATCGGGTTTCAGGGCGCGGAACTAGCCGTGAAGAAGGCGGATGGTTAGATTTGAATCCGTTACGTTAGTGAATCGTCTTGGTCTTGCGCGACATGTAATCCATCAGCAGATATTGGCCCAATGTATACGGCGTGGTGAAGTAGGCTTTGCCGCGGCACATTTGCGTGACCTTCTGGACGAACTGCACCAGGCCGTAGTCGGATGCCAGCATGAACGTATTAATCATGACCCCGGCCCGCTTGCACTTGGAAACCTCTTCCAGGGTCTGGCTCACCACTAACGGATCAAGGCCGAAGGCGTTTTTATAAATGCGCCCGTCTTCAAGAGTCAGCGCGGAAGGCTTGCCGTCCGTGATCATGACAATCTGCTTCATATCTTTGCGTTGACGCTGCAGAATGCGCTGCGCCAGCCGCAGGCCCTCGCGGGTGTTGGTGTAATACGGACCCACTTTTACGCGCGCCAGTTGCGACAGCGGCACTTCTTCAGCCGAGTCATGAAACAGAATTAAAGACAAAGAATCGCCCGGATACTGCGTGCGTATCAGATGCGAGAGTGCCATGGCAACTTTCTTCGCCGGGGTGAACCGATCTTCTCCGTAAAGAATCATGGAGTGCGAGCAGTCGAGCATGAGCACGGTCGCGCACGACGATTGGTACTCGCATTGATGCACTTGCAGGTCGGAGTATTCGATGTTCAGCGGAAGCTTCAGGCCTTCGCGCTGGATGGCGCTGGAGAGTGTCGCGGTAATGTCGAGATTCAAGGTGTCGCCGAACTCATACTGTCTCGATGCGCCGCTGGCCTCGATGCCGGTGGCCAAGTCGCGGGTGTCGTGGCGCCCGAAGCTTGATTTGCCCAGCGATCCCATCAGATCGCGTAAGGTCTTGAAGCCAAGAAAATCCAGGCTCTTGTCGGTAATTTCGAACTTCACCTGCTGTTGTGCCTCGCCCACTTGCCCGCCCACACTCGATTGCCGTGAAGGATCGTGGGGCTGGTCGATGCTGATGTAATCCTCCTGCTGCATGCGCTGAATTAATTGCTCGATGAGTTCATCCAGCGTGCCTTCCATCTGCATTTGCTGGAGTTGCTGACGCATCTGTTCATCCAGTAAGTTGCTGTCGAGCAACGCTTGCTCAATCGCACGGCGCAGATCGTCGAGCGTCTGCTCGCCATCCCCGAAATCGTCGTACAGGTAATTCTGGAATCCGCTCTGCAGCAGGTAATCGGATAGCGCGCTGAGCAAGTCTTCCATGCTCATTTCGCCGGCGGGGTCGGGAACGTATTTTGAATAGCGAATGCGTTTCATAAAAGCAGTCGTTGGTCGTTAGCCGTTAGTCGTTGGCATTTCTTTGTGTATCTTTGTGTCCTTTGTGGTTGACGCCTTAAAACCTTAACCATAGAGGACACGAAGGTACACAAAGAACACCGGGTTTAAGCCGTGGCCAACGACCAACGACTAACGGCCAACGACTAATTAAACGGCCTTCTGCCGCGAAAGGGCGGGTCTTCCCGCTCGAAGGGTTTTTCCGCGACTTTCTGCGGCTTTTCTCCGGCGGTGAATAGACGCTCTTCGTTCCGTCCAATACGTTTATGAGCGTGCAGGCCCTCGAGCACAAATTCTGCCGCCGACACTTGGGCCTCTGGGTTCTCCTTCGGTCCCACGTTCAGCTTGACCAACTTCTCCATTAGACCTTGAATACCCCGCAGCGATTGCAGGGCCTCGCCCGCACCGGCCGTGTCGGCCAGTTGGATCTCGCCGCCGAGGTCGAACCACTGCACGATCTGGTTCATGTCCGTGCCTTTGAAATATCCATCGTAGGTCTTAGCGATGGCGGTTCGGATCAGTTCTCGACTTACATGATCCGCGCCTTTCATCTCGCCTTCATACTCCAGTTCCAGTTTGCCCGTGATCGCGGGCATGGCCGCATAAACGTCTCCTATGCGTGGCACCACCAGTTTCTCGCTATGTCGGATGGCGCGGCGCTCGGCGTTTGAGATCACGTTCTCCATGCATGAAATGGGCAGACGCTGGCTTACTCCTGAGCGCTTGTCAACCTTCTTGTCCTCGCGAGCAGCAAAGGCAATTCGCTCGATGACCTCCTGCACGTATTTCGGAATGTGCAGCTTGTATCCATCGCGCTGCGTCCAGGCTTCTTGCGTGGTGATAGCAATGCCCTCTTCAATCGAAGCTGGGTAATGAGTACGAATCTCGGAGCCAATGCGGTCCTTCAGTGGAGTAATGATTTTGCCGCGAGCGGTGTAGTCCTCCGGGTTGGCACTGAATACGAGCGCGACATCGAGCGGCAGACGGATCGGGTATCCCTTAATCTGCACATCGCCTTCCTGCATGATGTTGAACAGGCCGACCTGAATCTTGCCGGCAAGGTCCGGCAATTCGTTGATTGCGAAGATACCGCGATTGGCCCGTGGCAATAACCCGTAATGGACGGTCATCTCGCTGCCCAGTTCGTGTCCGCCCCGTGCCGCTTTGATGGGATCGATATCCCCGATCAGGTCGGCGATGGTTACATCGGGCGTGGCCAGCTTTTCGACATAGCGCGCTTCCTGCGTGAGATAGGCAATGGGCGTAGTGTCGCCCTGCTTCGCGACCTCGTCGCGGCAGCGGCGGCAGATGGGCGAGTAAGGATTGTCGTGAATCTCACAGCCTGCGATGTAAGGCGTCTGGACATCCAGCAAGGTGGTCAGAGCTCGCAAGATGCGGCTCTTGGCCTGGCCACGAAGTCCCAGCAAAATAAAATTATGCCGCGAAAGAACGGCATTGATGATCTGCGGCACCACGGTGTCGTCATATCCGACGATTCCGGGAAATATCGGTCCTCCCTGGCGCAGTTTCGCCATCAGGTTATCGCGCAATTCGTCCTTCACCAGCCGGCTTCGCAGTTGTTCTTCGGAAAATGGACTGTGGCGTAACTCGCCGAGCGTCCGCGGAAGACTCATGATTAAGAAACCCCCAGGGAGAACAGCTTTCTGGTCCCGATTATACGCCCCTCCAATCTTATCCCGCGTGTCCGTTGCCGCCGGCTTTGCGGCGCACGTGTACAGTGCGGCGCATTGTGGGCAAGATGGTTTCGAAGAACGAAATGATGGCTTGCAAGCGCTCGGATTCCGATTTCATCCCCAGCAACGTTTGTTTGAAATCGAGATCAAGAGGAAGCGATCCGGCGAGATGAAACGAGAGTTGCCGTTCGTCGATTTCCGACGATTTTTCTGGCTCCGCTCCGGCCAGGGTCATAATCTCGCCGTGGAGCTTCATGGCTTGCACGATTTGCCCTTGCGACGCGACCCCAGGTTCATCGTGCAGGTAGAGAACCTCGCCCTGCAAAAATGATCGTTCCTGGTTCAGTTGTAGGACTTCGAAGCGGGCGCGGCCCTCGGTGACGATGTCCATGCGCCCGTCAGGATATTTCTTCGTAACTGTAAGGATTTCCGCGGTACAGCCGACCTCGGCGAGTTCCTGGTCCTTGCCTCGCAGCACGCCGAAATGCTGGTTGCGGTCGAGGCATTCGGAAACCATCTCCCGGTAGCGAGGCTCGAAAATGTGCAGCGGCAAAGGTGTGCCCGGAAGCAGAACCAGGTCGAGGGGAAACAGCGGCAGCAGTAAGCTCAAGAACAGCCTCCGAGATCCTTCACAGCGCGAATTTCTAGGATTGTACGCCAGAGTTCGACCTCACCCGGCTTGACTTGAGAGCAGCAGAAGAATAGAAGCACGAAATGGGATCGAGCAAAATGCAACTCTCGGGAAAAGTCGCCGTAATTACCGGCGCATCCATGGGCATCGGCGAAGCGATTGCCAAAATCTTAGCGGACAACGGCGCAAGCGTCGTGCTGCTCTCACGCGACGCCGAGCGGGCTGAGGCGGCCCGCGGTCGGATCGGCCACAGCGAACGCACTTTAGCGCTGGCCTGCGACGTGCGCAATCGCGAGGAGATTGATCGCGTCGTCGGCCTGACCCTCCACCACTTCCAGCGCATCGATGTATGGATTAATAACGCTGGTCACGGAATATTGGATTCCGCCGCTAACGTGGATATGGCCGCATGTCGCGAAACCTTTGAAACCAATTTCTTCGGGGCGGTCGAAGCCATGCAGGCTGTGATTCCGGTGATGAAGCAGCAAGGCTCGGGGTCGATCATCAACATATCGAGCGTCGCAGGGCATATTCCAATCCCGTTTCATGCGATCTACAGTGCCACCAAGTTTGCCATGAACGCGATCGGCAAGGGTGCGCGAATCGAACTCAGGAGCTCCGGAATCAATGTGCTGACTGTCTGTCCCGGGTACGTGCGCACAGGCTTCGGAGCCAATGCAGTCAAAGGCAAGGAACCAAAGCAAGTGCGGCCGGGCCGGGTCCGAGGAATCACCGTCGAACGGGTCGCCAGGGCGGTGCTGCGAGGTTATTCGAAGCAAAAGCGGGAAGTGGTTGTCCCCTGGACGATGATTCCGATGATCAAACTCTATCAACTGTTTCCGGGATTGGTGGAATGGGCGATGGTGAGGATGTCGCGAAAGCGCGAGTAGGTTATTTCGGCTCTTAATTATTTCAACTCATCCAGCATGGCGGTCATCTCCGACTGCGCATGGGAATCGCCGGTGCGCCTCGCCGACGAGATTCCGTTGACCAACATTTTCTTGGCTTCATCAGCTCGATTCGCGCTGACTAGCGTCTGTGCTGCCATGAAGTATCCCGCCGTGTAGTCGGGATGAGTGGACAGCAACTTTCCGAATTCTTCCAGGGCACATTCAACCTCGCCAGCTTTCGAGTACTCCATGGCGAGGCCGTAACGCGCGAATGCATCGTCTGGGCTCTGCGAGAGAATTTCGTTCAGCATTGCAAGTCGGTCCATAAATATGCGGCTCCTAGCTCTTACCTTCCACGTGTGAAGTACCGCTTAGCAGTTCGAGCATTCAACTAACGGATCAGGTCTTTCAACCGTGCGGTTACCCAGCCACGAATTCGTTCTTCAGACTGATTAGAAGCTTCGGCAATGTAAACGTCGTCGTACAGGTTCCCGACTGAAGCGATCTCACGCGGGTAGCCCGCCTGAACCCAGAGGTGCTGGAAATCCTTTGTATGGAGCAGGGGGTCATCGCCGCTTTCGAGAATCTCCAACGCGCGCTGCTTTGCCAGGCGGAGAGCAGCCTCGCGGGTGGTCAACTGCGACAATCCCATCTCTTCGCTCGCTCGCGGAAGCACATCGCGCACTTCAAAAAAGGTCGGTCGTTCCAGTGCAGCAAGGCGCCTAATGCCAGGACCGTCCAGTCCAGCTTCGAGCGCATCCCATGCGATCTTCGGCATATCGTCCGACGTGATGAGGTTCAACGCGAGCTTGGCCTCGATCAATTCGCGTTCGAATGGCATGGGTAAGATTGTAGCCGAAGATCATCTGGGCGCATGCCACCTTGTTCAGCACTAGCGATCTAGTTCGCTGCTGAGTACAATGCCTTCATCCCTCAACAGGAGTCTTCGCGAATGGCCTGTCCATTCTTTATGCCGACGAGCAAACTGGAAGATGGCGGCTGGCTTCATCCTTCGCGGCTCCCTTTGGGCGGCGGATGGATTGGCCACTGTTCCGCACCTGGGCACGAAGGCGCAGAACCAACGGATGAGGAGCTGCGGGAACTTTGCAATCTGGGTTACGCTGCCGCCTGTCCTCGTCTGCCCGAGGATCGTACTTCCGATGCGGTCCGGTTTTCGATTGCTCGCGACCACGGAGCACGGCTGAGCCTTTGGTTCGTTTACGAGTCCGGTCACCGCCCCGCGGGCCATGGAACGTTGGAATATGATTTGTCGTCGGGCCAGTGGATCTCTTCTCACACTGATCCGCGCATTCAGAAAATGGCGGAATGTTATTTGCAATCGTACTTGCCGCGTAGAATCCAGCCCGCCACAGCAGGTTTCACCTCGAGCACAACTCCATTAATCGGAACCCCATGAACCAGAACAACGACCTTGCACTGCCGCGGCCGGTCCGGGACTCACAATCCGAGATGGCCGAGATTGTTCTACCCAACGACGCCAACCCGCTAGGCGCCCTGCTCGGCGGACGCCTTATGCATTGGATCGACCTCGCCGGCGCCATGGCTGCGCATCGCCACTCCCGAAACTATGTAGTCACGGCGGCGATTGACCACATGGACTTCTGGGTTCCGGTACATGTTGGGGATCTGGTCATCCTGCGCTCCTCGGTAAACCGTGTGTTCCGCAGTTCGATGGAGGTCGGTGTAAAGGCCTGGGTAGAAAACTACATCCTCGACGATTGCAAACACGTGAGTTCGGCCTACTTGACCTTCGTGGCCGTCGACGCCGGTGGACGCCGCATCCCGGTTCCTGCAGTCATTCCTGAGACGGACGATCAGCGCCGCCGTTATGACGATGCTGGCAAGCGCCGTCAAATGCGCCGGGAGCATCTCGAACGCCGAGCCAGTTCACGCTAGTATTGCAACTGTTTGCTGAGACCTTGCGCTGAAGCTCGCCTGTAATCGTCTACACTAGTTCCCTTGGACTCCCGCCTCAAGAACAAAATCGCCATCGTCACCGGCGCGGGCAGCGGCATTGGTCGCGCCTGCGCGATTGCTTTGGCCCGGGAAGGTGCCAAAGTCGTCCTGGTCGGTCGTCGGAAAGAACGGCTGGAAGAAACGGCTAGAGAAATCGGCGACTCGGCTCTCGTCCTGCCGGCGGATGTGTCGCTCCAGGACGAAGTTTCCCGGGTCGTCGAGCAGACCGTGGCCTATTTCGGCGGCCTCAATGTTTTGCTGAACAACGCGGGAGTCCTTCACATTGGAACCGCCGAACAGATCACGGAGGAACAGTGGGACGAGACTTTCAATGTCAATGTTCGTGGGCTTTGGCTGCTCTCCCGCGCCGTGCTTCCCGCGATGCGAAAAGCTGGAGGCGGGTCCATCATCAACATGGCTTCGGTTCTCGGAATCAACGGAGCCCGCAACCGCGCCTCGTACGCGCCCTCGAAGGGCGCTGTGGTTCTGCTCACCAAGTGCATGGCCATCGACCACGGACACGAACATATCCGGGTGAATGCCATCTGCCCTTCATTCGTCGAAACCGATCTCACTGCCGCCGTGATCAGCAAAGCCCCGAATGCGAAGTCAGTTCGAGCGGAGCGAATCGCCGTGCATCCCATCGGCCGCCTGGGGCAGCCGGAGGATATTACAGGACTCGCGGTCTACCTTGCCAGCGACGAGTCCTCGTGGGTAACTGGTTCGGTCTTCCCGGTCGACGGAGGGTACCTGGCAGTGTGACTTGATCGCGGAACTCTGCTATGGAAACTTTCCTGGCTCCCCGGTAGTCTAATTAACATAAGATTGTGTCGTCCCATGCCTATTCCGGCTCTCTGAAGCTTTCTAAGCTCATTCCTGTTCTTGCGCTTGTAATATTGTTGACTGGGCTCGGCTTGGCCAACGACGCGAGCTCTTCGATCCTTCCCCAGCAGTTTGGCGGTTGGCAGATTTCAGGTTCGCCCAGAACCAGCAACGACCCCGCGATTGCCGACCCCGTGAATGCAGCGGTTCTCAAAGAATACAGCTTTACCGGATTCGAATCTGCTACCTACACCCGCGACGACGGCCGCAAGCTCGCCCTCAAGGCGGCCCGGTTCGCCGATGCCAGCGGAGCCTACGGCGCCTACACCTTTTACAAGACGCGGGAGATGTTGACTGAGCAGATTGGCGACGGGGCTGCCTCCATGAACGAGCGCGTGCTGTTCTATCGGGGCAACATCGTGGTGGACGCTGTGTTTCAGCAGCTGTCTGCCATGTCCGCAGCCGAACTGCGCGAACTCGCGGAGGGCTTTCCGCTCCCGCTCGGCAATACCCGCAATTTGCCGGATTTGCCCGCATATCTGCCAAGTCAATCCTATGTGAAAAACACGGCTAAGTACGTGATTGGTCCTGCGGCTCTGCAAAAGGTCGCCGCTCCCGTGCCGGCCGAGCTGGTGGACTTCAACCTTGGTGCTGAGGTGGTTGTTGGAAATTACAACAGCTCAACCGGCGAAGCCACATTGATGTTGATCTCCTATCCGACTCCGCAGATTGCAGCCGATCACCTGCGCCGCATTGATGCTGCACGCCAGGGAAATTCGCAAGCAACCAACGACACGCACGCGGCGATTACGATCCCGGTTCTCCAGGGACCGATCTTCGATAAGCGCACCGGACCTATGGTGGTGATCGCAGCTGGTTCGCTCTCACCAGACGACGCTAAGGCGCTGCTGGCTTCCGTGAACTACGATGCCAACGTCACCTGGAACGAGAACACCTCTTTCGGTAAGGGCGCGACCATGGCGAAGATCGTGATGAACGGCATCATCCTCAGTTTAATTATTGCTGGCCTCGCTCTGGTCGCTGGTGTAGCCTTTGGTGGCATTCGGATCCTCGCCCCGCGACTGTTCCCGGGTCGCGGATTTGACCGGGCGGAATCACGCGAGTTTATCTCGCTGCACCTCTCGGAAACCCCTCCCGATCCCCTTGGTGACACGGTAAGTCCATCAATAAAAGCGGGTTAAGGGTACCTGAAGGCGGAATTGTCTCACAATGAGCATCCCACAGGGACTATTAACCTATTTTCTAAGTCATTGAAAATGAAGGTGTTTATTTCCGAGATATTTCTTGACACCCCCCTTTTTAGGCTCATAAGATTTCGCCAGAAAGTTTTGACGGTTTGATCTCCGTTAGAACTATTCTCCCTTGAAAGAAAAGGCTGCCCAAGTTGCCGGGTGGCCTTTTCATTTTGTCGCGGCACACTCGCGCGGACCTTCTTTTTCGGATTAACTCTTTCGTGGGAACGCTCGTGCGCTATAGTCCGTATCTTCGGTAGGACACGAGTAGTGGTTCGGTGAGGAGGAAATCATGTTCTGCGATAAATGCGGCACCACGTTACAAGCAGATCAGCGTTTTTGCAGCCGGTGCGGAAAAGAAATCGCAGCACCGCTGCTGGGATTTCCGCAAGGTAACCGCGTCCGGGAGCACGTTCGATTGCTCGGAATTCTCTGGCTGGCGCTATCCGCACTCGATGGCCTAATGGCGGTAGCCTCTTATATCGTAGCCAACACCGTTTTTAATCTGGGGACCCATCCAGAGCGACCCGCGTTCCTGCATCCCTTCCTGAGCCTTATTGCAACGGTCGTGATCGTAAAAGCTTTTGCGGGATTTGTCGTGGGTTGGGGTTTGCTGCAACGAGAACCTTGGGCGCGCACGCTCGCTGTCATACTCGCGTTTGTTTCGCTCTTCTTCAACGTCCCCTTCGGTACCGCCCTCGGCATTTACACGCTCTGGGTCCTGCTGCCAGCCGAGTCCGACATCGAGTATGAGAGAGAAGTAAGAAGCGTCAGCGCAGTCTGAGTCAGGAGCGATTTCCTGCTCTCGCGGAGTAACACTCTGTGGGGATTGGTGGTGTCGGGACGGACGCCCCCCGTCCGGGCCAAGCAAAGTGCGCTGCACCTGAGAAGCCTCGAGACTTCTGCGGTGTAGACGGCTCGAGGGTCGGATATTTTCCATTGCACCACGACCCTTTACGCTGCCTCCGCCCCCATTTAGAATCGAAGCTGAGCCGACGTAGCTCAGTTGGTAGAGCAGCCGATTCGTAAACCACTGTTCATGCCCCGGCCTTGATAATATTCAACAACATAGCCCGTGTTAAGCGGGGTTAAACGGGGTGGTTCGGGGTGCCTTGGCTGTGTTTTGGGGCGCAGTTTGGGGCGCAGCAAAAACACAGCGCTAACGCATCCTATCCAACTCAAGTATGTCAATTCCTCGGAACCGCAATTCGCTGAACACCGTTTCGCGTATCTCATCCCAACCCATTGTTGAACGCCACTGGTTTTTCAGGGCATCATCCGGGGCAGCGATTATATCCTTCACGTGCTGCGGAACCTCGCGCCGCCCGGTTGTACTGTAAGTCTCGGCGTGGCCTTGGGTAACGCGGTAGGTATTTCCGCTATCCAAATCCCAAATGTAAACGCCCACCCCGCCTTCGGTCACCATCTGAAAGAACATTCGGGCGTTCGCAGGTATCCCCAACTGGCGGTGCAGCATCCCCAGATTGACCGCCTCTTGATATTGCATTCGTTTTTTTCTCCCTAGCTTTTGGGTTTCAATCCCAACCGCATCGTCACATCCGTTTCGGGGCAGGGCGTTTCCGGCAGCCCACACTCCCGCTCGATTTCGTTGATGGCATCCCAATTTACTACTTGCCCCTGTATCCGCAGGCTTTCGTGAACGTGGGGCAGTTTAAGCATGTTGACCATCATGGGGAACAGTTCGCGCATCAGTGCTACGTTCGGCATAGGCCGATTTTAGCATCTGCCCCGCAGTCAACGTTACCGCCGTACCGTTCGCGTTCAGACAATCCGCTTGTAAGCTGTGGCTGGATGGATTGGCGAAGATACAGCAAGCCTGAGAACTGGCACCGATACGCAAATTTGTTTCCTGCCATGAGCGGCGAGGAACTGGATTCCCTTGCGGAAAATATCAAAGAGAACGGACTGCAAGAACCGATTAAGCTGTTTGAAGGCAAAGTTCTTGACGGGCGCAACCGGGCGATGGCCTGCGCGAAAGCAGACCAGCCGCCCCGATTCGTTCAGTGGCACAAGAACGGAGTGGGGCCGCTTGCTTTTGTCATCGCGGAAAACTTGGAGCGAAGGCATCTGAGCACTAGCCAACGCGCTGCTATCGCAGCAATGCTGCTACCGGAACTGCGGAAGGAAGCACGTGCTCGACAAGCAGATGCGGGCAGGCACGGGGCAAAGGGCGGGCGCGGCAACCGGAACCTAAAACCCTTAGCGAAAAATTGCGCTAAGGGTTCAGGAAAATCGGCTCAATTGGCGGCTGCACGTTTCGGTGTTTCGGCGCGCACAATAGAAAAGGCCGCTGCGTTAGGGAGTAAGAAACCCGGCATACTCCACCAGATAGCGAAAGGAAAAGTCACGCTCGAACAGGCGGACAAGGCGCTGAACAGCCGTGGCGAACTTCACGAGCGGTTTGTTGCGCCGCCATTCTCGGTGCTGGATGCACGGCAGGGATACTGGCAGGATAGAAAACAGTTTTGGCTTAGGAATGGTGTTGTGTACGGCGGGCATAACCAACAACTCAATAGCAACCTGCCCGGCCAACATCTCGGTTCTTTCATGGACCACTCAGCTTCCGACCCCGTTCTGGATGAGTGCGTATATCGTTGGTTCGTGCCTACGGGCGGGCGCGTACTGGACCCCTTCGCCGGTGAATCCACCAAGGGAATCGTGGCGGCCAAGAGTGGGCTGGATTACACGGGAATAGATTTGCGTCCTGAACAAATCGAGCGGAACCGCAGGCAAGCAAGAAAGGTTGGCGTATATCCGAAATGGTGTTGTGGCGATAGCGCGAAGCTATCGGAGTTGTTGCCAGCCAAGGAACGCTTTGACCTAGTTTTCACCAGCCCGCCCTATTACGACATGGAGGTTTACAGCAAAAACAGGAAGGACGGCTCGGCCTTCGCTACGTACGAGAAATTTCTCAAATGGTATGAAAATGTTTTCCGGCAAGCCGTGGCCCTGCTGAAACCGAACCGCTTCTTGGTGGTGAAGATTGGCGAGGTGCGGGATGGCCAAGGGTTCTATCGAAACTTTGTGGGCGATAACATTTCGTGCTTTCTGCGCTTGGGGCTTCGCTATTACAACGAAGCGATACTGGTTACTTCATTCGGAACCGCAGCCGTTCGTGTGGGTGCGCAATTTCCGAACTACCGCAAGATGGTGAAAACCCACCAGAACCTACTGTGCTTCTTCCACGGAAATAATCCTAAACTGATTCCGCAAGAACTCGGTGTGTTGGGTGATTAGCGACGAGATACCCTTCCGCGCCAACGCCTTTCGGGTTTTCTGCCCAGCGGGCGCAACCCAGCGTTAGCTTTTCAAATCATCCACTCATTCTTGCTGCGTGGCGGCCTCGGTTCGTTGGGCGTGGAGATTAACTCGGGGTTCTTTAGGAGATATTTGCGCACGCCCGTTGGCATCTTGAAATAACCGATACCGCCCACCTGCTGTATTGCCGTGAGCAGTCTATCGTGAACAAGGGAGTTGATTTCCATTCGGCGCACAGACCACGATTCCACGCCGTTCTCAGCCTCAACATGCCATTGCAGGATGTGCTTTTCCCTTGTGGTCAGTGAGTGAAGGCGCTCGATGCATTCTCTTCTTCCACGATAGAACTGCAATCTCGCATTTGCTGCGCGATAGCCCCATTGAGTTGGAAATGTCAGCGTGTAGAAACCGGAAAGCAACAGCAGCACCCAAATCCACGGTCTGTAGTGCTGCGTCAGCGGTGAGACACCGGGCACAAGGTGTGTCCCAAAAACAAGTGCGGCGGAAACGAGAAAAACCGTTGCCGCCACACGTGGTGACAAAAATATCTGCCCGATTGCCTTGACAAACGTTTCGATGCCGCTAGGCATTTTCTCCGGCCTCAACTTCTTTCGGCTCCTTAGTATCGTTAGGTGGCAGGAATATTACGATAAAAAGTACGCTGGCGTAGAATGACATCCACCACATCGAAGCACCGTCATGTGAAACAGCCCCAGCATAGCTAAATGTATCGCCGTAATATCCCCTGTGGCGTGCATATTTCAGCATCTCCTCAAGGAGTGTATCCGGCTGATAAAAAATCTGAGTTTCAAAATCACTCGGCACGCGCAGGCCGGTTGAAAAATAGTGGAGGCCGAGGCCTATCTTCCTTATAACTTTCTCAGTTCGTGGCTTCGAGAAGTACAACCCAAGCTGCTTTGCTCCGTGAACTTCAACAGGGGAAATGCGCCCCCGGAAATCCGTGTTGACCGCTGGGCGTCGCAACAGTGCGCGATGCGCAGCCTTCCAAGCGTACAAAGCGTCCATGTTCGCACCCACGTTTGATATTGCCGTCAGAGAATTTCGGACGTATTCCTCATCCATTCGATATTCTTTCTGGCAATCCTCACAGCAGGGCAGCGTCAGCAGGTTCTCCGGTTTTGGTTTCGGGAAGAAACCATCTGCTATTACGTGGTCGCTCGTTAGCTTCGCGCCGCCAAGCTCCTCCTCACTTCTGCCGCACAAGTAGCATAGGCGCGGTTGTCGTGCACTACCCACGCGCACTTCTTCCTCGCTCCATCCGGCGATGGAAATCACGTGGGAACGTCGGCCCTTCACGTCCCAATTGTGCGTTACATTCCGATACAGCAAGTACGAATCCCCATCCATTTTAAATTGCTGCGGCAAGAGGTTCAGGAAGAAAGTATGGCCGCGAAAAATGAATCGCGCTGCGTACAATCCGCTCCCCAACGTTAGCGGCGTAAAGTTTACCCGGTCCGTTGAATCCATCTGCTGCCCTGCACGCGCAATGGTGTACATGCCCGCTCCGGGTTCAAACTTGCGCAGGCCAAATGCCGTTTCTACCAGTTCTGACGATACGCTGCCTGCCAGATGGGCACCGACTCCTATTGTCCATTGCCCTCTGAAGGAAAGGTTTATCAGTGTTTTGAGAAACCAGCGTTCCAGTTGCGGCCCATCTATCGTCAGGCGCTTTACGTTCCACACGGGCGGGCGCTTGATTTTCTGCCGGACATTATTTAGCCGTACGGCTTCGCGAAACACATCGAATGCCCGCTTTGCGGCATCGTCCAACTCGCCCAGAGCATTGTTGTGCGCCGTGCACAGAATTTTCTTCACAAGGTTCGCCAAGCCGATGCACTTAGGCTCGTCCAAACACCACGGAAAACCCTGAACCATGATTTCGTCAGTATTAAACAAGCCCTGCGAGATAGTGTGCTCACGCGACATCTTTTGTGAGCAATTTCCTAAACACTTTGCCCAGCAGCCTTTCGGCTCCGGCTCTGTTGCCGTTGATGACATGAGAAACTACATCTTACATCTTTTCGCCGTATCTTCGCTAGCAAGTGGGCGGAAGGTGACCTGCCTGAGATTAAGGGAATGCTGAGATTCTGTCGCCAAACAACAGCAACCTCAAAAGGGTTGCCCATTCTTTGTGGGGCTGCCGCGCCTGCAACGTAGGGGCTGACCTTTAATCCAACCCTTGCCCCTATCACTGCGCGGCGCTAACTTCGCAATCTTTCCGCAGCCACATGGGCACAGGGCGGGCGGCGTGTTCGGGGCAGGTTCGGGCCGCGACCGGCGGTTGGTTGCGCCTTTGCGCCCGGCCTCAGGCTTTGTCTTGCGCGGCAACACGACGCCAGCATTCCGCAGTGAGCGAGCTATTTGGTCCTTGTTCAGGTACCCGCCACATGCCTGCAAGATTTCATCAACAGACTTGCCTGCAAGATACGAAGCAACCACAGCAGGCCACTTGGGCTTCGGCTGGCGCGGATTGACTAGCGTGTACTTCACACGCCTAACCCGGATTGCCCAACCACTGCGCGGTCTGCCGGTATCCCACGGGCCACGGCTTCAACCACGTTCAGGATTGCACGCGGCCTGAACACGCCTGCCTTGTTCAGCGCGGGAAGGATAGTCGCGTTGTAGGGTATCCCTTTCAGGCTGCAAGCCCGTTCAACCATGGGCTTCAGTTCGCGGGCCGATAGCGGGCCAAGGCGCACATGCGTGCAGCGGTCAACGAGGCTTGGTTCGATTGTTTCCGGTTCGCTTGTGCAGAAAATGATTGTCAGCGACGGGCGCGGCGCAATCGTTTTCAGGCGGCTCCATTGCGCCTTGCGCAAATCCTGCGCTTCGTCCACGATTAGAAAAGTCTGCGCTTCGTGGCAGAACCAAAATTTGCGGGCGGTTGATGTGGATACCTCGAACTCCACAGCATGAACGTGCTGCACGAAATACTTATCAGGGATACTCAACGTCTGCCCTTCCTCGAGCAGCACGCCGCTGCGTTCCCGCACGAATGCAATTGCTGTGCTGGTTTTGCCTGTGCCTATCGGCCCGGATAGTAAAAGAAATCCAGTCCGGAATGCACGCAGGGCTTCCAGCGCCTCCGCGTTCCCGACCATATCTGATAACCCGGCAAGCCGGGCTTTCTGCCACAATTGCAATTCGTCTGTCATTGCCCTGCCCCGTTTCGTTTTTGTTCCAACCAACCTGCGATGATGACCATGGGAATGAAGTGATGAAGCGGGCTGCTGGCCCGTTCCATCAATTCGGCATACATGTCCTTCGGCATCGTGAACGTCACTTCTGTGCTGGTTTCTTCGCGTTCCTTTTTCGGTTTGCCAATTATCTCGTTGGCCATTTCACGAACCTGCCGCGCCGTGTATCCACACTCAACGGCTTCAGCCAACAGCTTGTCCGCAATTTCCGGCAGGAACTTTGCAAGTGTGCTGTGGTGATAAAAAGTTAATGCTTCGACGCGGCGTTCGGGCGGGTAGGCTTTCGCGACGTATGTGCAATGGTGCAGAACGTTGCGCGTGAAGGAAGTTGCCTGCTGCGCAAGGTCGTAAGCTATCTTGGTGCCGTAGTTCCGCTTCCCGTATGCGATGAAATCGCCAATCCACCAGTATGTGGACATGCACACGTGCGCCAGCGCCCGGCCAATCTGCACCCATTCCTGCTCGCTGGTGCCTTCCGCAATTCGCAGTTCAGTTGGTGAAAGGCGTGCGCCTTGGACGTCGTAATCGGCAAGTGATTTGTATTTCGCGGGCGCAAGGATGCCGTTGTTCGGTGGCAGAATTTGGACAGCGTTGTGGTCGTCGTACGTGCGGTACTTTAATTTGCTGGCGTCCATTTCCCGCTTGATATGTGCAAACGCTGCCGGGTACTGGCACATATAGTCGTAGCTTGTGAAGTAGCCGTGGCGGTTCAGCCACGTGAACGTCGGCAGTTTTCCGCCGTTGACTAGCGCCAGTTGTTCAAGAATTTCGACATGCTTCTGAATCGTCGCGTCACTGACTTTGCGTTTCTTCAGGCGCAGTGCGCCCAAGCCTCGCGATTCGATTTTGACCAGCGCCGACGTTGCCATGAAGTAGCAGATTCCTGTTACCTAGAAAACTACGCGGGCGTCGTTACCGACTGCCCGCGAAGTGCTGTCCTGCCGGTTCGTCCCTAGTGTCGAAGGGGCTGCGCCCGGCATTCGTTCAGGCCGCGCAGGAGCACCGCTTTGTGCTGATTTCTACAACCTTGCAGGCCGCACGCGGACAGGTTCTTCCGCGTGGGACTGCTGGTTTCGCGCAGTTCCCTGCGCAATCTTAAAAATTGATGGCCGGTTATCTGAGGCGGAGTGCCCTTTGCTGCCCGACCATGTGCGCCGCAGCATGGGCGTCATCTTTGCTCAACGTCCTTCATGAATGGCGGCAGGCCGCGCAAAAGGCTTACTTGATTCTTCAACTCCTGAATTTCTTGCGCGATAGCCTGCGCCGCAACCTTTGGCACCCCTGCGTTCGCAAGCACACTGAACAAGTCAGCGAATCCCTGAGCGTGAAGGTCTGCGCGTTCGGCATTTGCCTTTTCGCGGATGGCGTTGAACTGTGCGCCAGTCATTGCCGGTTCCCCGGCGTGAACTGTAGTGTCTGCGCCCCATGGAACTGTTGGTGAAGAGCTTGTGCTGCCCTTGTTGAATGCATCTGCCATTGTGGTTCTCCTTTGTTCGTTTCTATCGTGTGCGCCCGGCAGCGTTCGCCATGCGGATGCGCAAGTGTTCGTCGTCCTGCGCAATCTGCGAACGGTCGCCAATTTCCCCGGCGTAATCGCAATCCGGTTCACATTCCCCGAAATCGTAATCGTCCTTGTCGTTGCGCGTGTATGCCATGCGGCAGCGCGTGTCCGAATCAAGATGCCGCGTGTAGCAGCGGGCGGCGTCGTATCGAACAAGGTAATGCGCAGGGTGTGCGCCTGAACGTGTGGAACCGAAGCGCTCATGAATTGCTTTCTGCATTTCTTCGGTGTAATCCGGTTCCGTATCCGGGTCGCTGTCGTAGTCGTCTGCCCGCGTGGAAAGCACGGCAATGTTTGCTTGGTGAATCCGCTCCTGCCGCGCCCATTCGCCGGGCATAGCCTGAACCTTGGCCAGCAGTTCGGAAGTTGCAGCGGCAGCCGCGCTGCGTGCAGCAACACTGGTCGCGTCGTCGCCGTAAAAAGGCAGCGTCACAACGGAAACGTCAATCAGTTCTGCGCTGCTTACGGTACGAATCACGCAGTCCGCGCCGTTGTACTTGCCGGGCGCGAAATCGTCAACCGGGCTGATGAAGGAAAAACTGCACTGCGAAATGTCACCACGTTTCACGCTGGCATAAACCGCAACGTGGGCCGGGTTCGTTTTGTCCAGTTGGCAACGGAAATCAAGCCCTTCGTCGCCGTCAGAAACGGTCAACGTCTGATTGGATACGCGGCCAAGTGGCAAGCCCGTCATGTCATGGTTCAGAAGGCAAACAAGGTCAGTGCCCCTGCCTTCAGCCAACGATTTTGTAAATGCACCGGGCGCGAACTGCTCACGCACGCCGGGCGCAAGTTCGTTGGAACTGACTTGGTTGTAGCTCACGGCGCGGCCCGTCAATACGAACTCCGCATTTTTTGCAGCGCGTAGCTCAAAGCTGCGTGTTTCTGTTTTTGGTTGTGTCATAAAGTTTCTCCTGTACTACTTCCCTGCGCGTGTTACCGGGTGGCCTTCGGGCTCCCTTCCCACCGAATCGCTTTGAATGCTTCGGCGGGCGTCATTTTGTCGAGGCCCTTGGCGGGGTTGCGCCAATCCACGCCGGGCGCAACAAGTTCAGCAAACCTGACGCAGATTTCTATCTCCGACGAGCTGAACCACGCCGCGATTGTGTACTTGGGGTCTTCCATTTTTTGTTCCTTTCAATCTTCGTAATAGACCAGCGCCAGTTCCGCAGCGGCCTGCTTCACAATGTCCAACCACGTACGGTGGATACTTTCAGCAATCAAAAATTCCTCGTGCGTTCCACGGGCGGCCAATTCCAAATCGCGCACGGCCTGCCGTTCGGCCTGCCGGTATTCCAGCAGCGTGGCCAGCCTGCGGTCGAACCGTTCCCGTTGCGAAGTGTGGGCCATGTTTTAATCTTTTTTCAGGTTATCGTCATGCCCCTTGCGAATGGCCTTGAACATTTCCGCACCGTCAGCACCAACGCCAAGAACTGGCTCAAATCGCGCCGTGTATTGTGCAACCGTGTGCGCAGGAACCTCGAAGCCCAACTTTTTGAAAGCAGCAACGAGATGCTGCGGCGGCCCGTCGTAGATTTCCGCCCGGTTGCCGATTTGGCACCGTACATGGGCGCGGCCACTGTGAACGCCGGTGCCGATAAACCACACGGGCGCGACAGCGGCAGGTATCTCCTGCACTTCTTTCACCATGCCTGCGTCAATTAAAAGTTGGGTGGTTGCGCTGCGCTCGACGTGGGTGGTTTCGCCTGCGCGTGGACCGGTCAGAAATTGCACTTTCATAATTGCTCCTCCTCGTGCTCGTTGTGGCACTCGCCTGTTACGGCGCGGGCCGGGTTTATACCTTGGCGACTGCCAGCGCGGCATCGCGCAGGGCTGTGGCCAGCGAAATCAACTTGCTTGAATCAACTTTTCCGGACTTCCTTGCCTTCGCAGCGTAGTTGTCAAAACGCTGCCGGGCGCGAATCACTTTTACTAGCAAGTGGGCTAACTGTTTTTCCGTCACTTTTTCCTCCGCTTGTACACGCCCGCAAATTCAAGGGCGCGAACCACGCGATTCTTCTTCGTGCGGTCGCCAAAATGCTGCGCGATTTCCGGGACGGTCTTTCCGGCCTTGAACAACCGCACGGATTCTGCGCCGTTTTTCTTGGCCCAAGTTCCCGTCCGCCACTGCACGCGCTTGCTTGCTTTTTTCTTACTGGTTTTGCTCATCGGTTTTCCCTTTCGGTTGCTGAATCAAAACTGCTGACGGAACCTGCGCGGCATTCTTGCGCGGGCGACCGCCTAGCTTTCCGTTCTGCCGGGCTGCGGCTGCCTTGCGGGCTGAACGCACGCGGCCAAGTTCACGGGCTGCATCTGAAGTGCTCATCAACCTAACGTTGGGCTGTTACGGGTTCCCCAACGTTGGGTTGTGACTGACTTTCAGGCGCAGGCCGGGCGGCCATGGGCGCAGGTTGTTCGTCGTCCGAATTTGGCCGTCATTCCGGGTACATTCGGCAGGAATAACCCAACGTTGGCCCCGGTCGCGTGATTCGCGCTCCTTCCGTCACGGACCGGCTGACGGTTCGCGGCGGAAGGCAAAAGCAAAAGTCGAGCCCCCTATCCTCAACACCTTGCACCGCACGCTGAGTGGCACTGTGGGCGCGGCACTTACGCGCAGAGCGTGAAACAGGGAGGTGCGGTCAACAACTTAGGGCTGGCGCACTGGCGAAAGTGAAGCCATTTAGGGGCGAAAGTAGGCCATTATTGGCCGGTTCGCAGGCGGCCCACAGCATAGCGGGCTGGCGCACTGGCCCCGCGTGGGCGTCAGTCAGCAGGCCGGGTCTATATCGGCAGCCAAGGGATTAGGCAGGGTGTATAGCGTGGGTTCTGGTAGTGGAGGTGGTGTTGGTGTTGCCGGTTTCTTGCGTGCTGTAGTTCGGTTGCTGGTATCTATCGCAGTATTGGGGTGTCCGGGCCGCGAAGCAACCCGGACGGTTCTCTGATAGGCTACGTGTCAGCGAGCAGAACAAATGCCAAAGGCGCGCCATCCCTTTCTACTTTCGCTTGCGGCCTTTATCCTGCTACTCGTGTGCGCGAATTTCGGCGCGGCTGTCCTGTTTCTCGTGGGCTTTCCGGTTTTCTTAATTCTGGTGGGCGTCGCTGGTGGAGCGAGGATGCCTTCGAAGATTCCGGGACGAGACGCCATTCTTTACGTGGCTATTTCTCTGGGATTAGTGGCGGTTATCGCGCTTCTTGTTCTGTACACGGTTCACACGAATCGCGATATCTTTAATCTCAACAGTCGATGGACGACCATCGCTTTTGCCGCTCTGTTCGCATTCGGTTTTGTCATAAAAGACTTTCGTATCCACCGCCGTCGTCCCCGCTTCTGGGTTTTATTCGCGGGACTGCTCGCTGCTCATTTTGCAATTCTGCCGTACGTATTCCCGGCAGGAAAAGAAGTGCTATTTCTGTTGGCAGCCCCTCTATTGGCTATTGGTGAGATGTTTCTCTTGTACATATTGTTCGGCATTTCAGGCTTTCCACTAAAGCCGATGCAATCACACAACGGCCCTTCATAGCTGCCGAAATCGTAACTAATGAAAAATCGCGATATCGCTCATTGACCTTTGAAGGGGATTTTGACAATCAGTTGTTTGCAATGGCGGCAAATAAAACGAGTGCAGCAATCCCGCAGGTGATTACCCAAGCCAGCGGCCTAGCGAAATTCAATGTCCAAGGAAGTCCGGTGCGTCTTGTTACCCATAGCTTCGGTTCATCAGGATTGTAATAAAAAATCAAGAACCAGTGCTGGGGGTCCCTATCTCTGTAGTACATAGGTTAATTGTATGTCAGATTTTCCGCCGTTGTTGGCGAAAATCGTGGATTTCACCCACTAGTCCGTTCTGACAGTATCTTGCCGTGCCTTGGGGTTTGCTGGTTTCTACGGTGTTTGTGTTCTGTTGCTGTATCTATCGCGGTAGCGGCCCGGACGGGTGCTGGAATGCAACGCCGCACAGGTGCAGTCGTCGACGGTTCAAAAGAGCGCGTGACCGCAAGCAGGGCACTGCGGTTCAGCGAACTCGGGCGCTGTAAGCGCGCCTTGAGCTTCGGGGATTAATGTCCTTACTGGGTTCCGACAAAAAGGGCATGGGGCGGAATTCGAGTGAGTGCGGTTGAAAGCCACCAGCTGCCCACCATGGAACAGAAAATAGCAATAGATGATTGCCGGGAGTGCAAGTGCTAAGAGTACACGGGCAATTAGGCCGTATTTCTTTATCGGCGCGTCCATCGGCGCTGCCCAGACGCTCAAAGCGCCGACAATGAGGCCGAATCCAGCCAGTACATGGACATACTTGGGGAGCCAGAAGCGCGTGCGTGCCCAGAACTTCAGAAAACCGACCGCCGCGAATACGAGGAAGACTCCTTCTAGCAGACGAAAACCGTTGAATAAGTTGTGCCACATGGTCTCGGCTTTAGCGGGGCCGAAGTCATTTTACATCGGGTCCGTTCATACCGCCGACTATCTGCCTGACCGCTTGCTGGCGGCGTTCCTGCGTGGGCGGGTGTTCGTTCTGGCGTGCTGTTGGGTCTGCTTCTGCCTATCATGGTCAGCAGGTTTCGGTTCCCGAATCCACTCGATAGCGGCAAACTGAATGTCTGCCGGTAGGAATATCAGCTTTCCGGCCAAGGGATGCGGTCCTTCTAGCATTCTTCGCTTGTAGCTCATAGCCCGGCTTCTTTCTTCACCCGGTTCAGCGCGTTCTGTACATGCAGCCGCGTGCTTGGGCGCAGCTTTTTGCTTTTGCTGATTTCTTCCAGCAGCGCCGCCTGAATGTTTGCGTACTTTTGACGATAAGCAATCACTGCAGCGGATAGTTCGTCCGAATTTGGAATGAGCACATCACCACGTTCGCCTTTGTCGCCTCTATCGCCCTTGTCGCCCTTTTCGCCTCGCGGCCCAGGTACAAAACTGTCCTTGCCGTCAATGCCCGGTTTGCCTCGGTCGCCGTCCCTGCCAGCAGCTCCTCGTTCGCCGCGTTCGCCTCGCGGGCCGGGGATTGTTGAATCCGCACCGTTGCGCGCGTCTTTGCCCGCTGGCCCTTGCGGTCCCGTTAAACCGCGTTCACCCGGTTCGCCCTTTGGTCCGACGCACGGTTGTGCCTGCATTGTGAGGAGCCCGGCCATATCGTACAGCCGCAAATCGCCGCCAAGCACGACGAACGTCTGCTTGGTTTCCGTGCAGTAAATCACATCACCCAATGCTTGGCCCTTGCTCGGTGGGCGTCTCATGCTGTAGACGTTCGGCATATTTTCACCTTTCAAATTTCAGGAGACCGGGCGCAGAACAGTGGGTGAACGCGCCCGGCGAACGGCCACATGACTAGCCGTTCCTTCCCTATGCCGAAACCGTGTTACGTTCCCTGTACCCGAACGAATCATTGTAGAAACTGGCAACCGGCAGCGGCAGCCGCTTTACAGTTCCACCGCAAATGTCGGCAAGTTCGCGGGCGTCGCCCCACGTTTCATATAGTGTGACTTCGACACGGCTGTGGATACGGGCAACACACGCGAACTGTCCGTCGCCGGAATGTTCAGCGGCAGGCCACCATTCGCGGGCAATTTTCTGGTAGAAGCTTTGTGCGGCCATGGTTCGGCCCTCCCGTACTGTTCCGGCCCCTGTTACGCCCGCGCACGCATGATGCGTAAATTCGTTTTTGCCTTCGTGCATGCAAACACGTCATGCACGCACGGCCATGCACGGGTTATGCTGCGTGCGTGCAAGGGCGCAAAGGCATGCACGCACGGCCCCCCTTTACTAATAGGGGGCCTGTGTGCGTGCGCGGGTCCATTTCGTTTTCTTATCAAACTGCCAGCCATTTTCAGCCGCTAGAGCTTCCTGCCGGTTCCGGCCAATGCCTGTGGCCTCTTCTAGCTTCGTTTTTTCAATCTTAGGGTTCGCCGTAATTGCATTGTTGATTTTGTCAACATCCGCTTCCCAAAACGGGTCAACCGTTGGTTGGCCTTTTTCCAACACTGCAAAGTCTCCAATTTGTTCGATGAACCCTGCCAACTGAATGCTGAAAGGTTCAGGGAGTACGAAATCACGCGCCTTCACGCAAGCCACTTCCAACCGCACTAGCTTTTTGCTTTCCTTTGCATACTGGTCGCCCGCCCCTTTGTCGTAGCGCAATCCCCACACGCTGTCGCAGATTGCCCCAAGGTCGCCGGTTCCGCGCAAGGTGTTCTCCAGCGTTAGTTCTTCCTTGTTCGCCGTATCCTTAGCCCTGTGGTGAAGGCAGACCACGGCCTGTGCGCCCAAGTGAATCAGCATGAAAACCGCCTTCGCCAGACCGTTGTTGTTTTGGCTTGAACTGTTCTCGTCATCTGCGCCTGCGAACCTGATAGCTGTATCCAGAAAAACAACAGGTTTCAGTTCGGCCACAGCCTGCGCAAAAACCGGGTCGTAAAGGTTCAGCGCTCCACCATCGGTTATGGTTTGGCAAAAGAAGCGCTCACTTATGCCGAACAGCCTGCAACGTTTCTTGAATGTTTTCGCGTTCATTTCCGGGCACAGATACAGCACGTTCACAGGTTCAGAAACACTGTAGTTTCCAAGGAACTTTTTGCCGGTAGTCAGCGCCCGCGCCATAGACAGGCAAACCCATGTCTTGCCCACGCCCGATAATGCGCCCACAAACGTGACGCCTTCTGGCAGCACATTGTCAATCAGGAACCGAATATCCCCGTCAGGTAGCTCATCCACTGTATGGAATTGCGTTCGCCAGTTGACCATTTCTGCCGTGGGATTCTTGTAGTGCCCCGCCTTGCAACCACGCAGCAGCTTATCTAGTTCCGCCTGCCGGGATTCAATGTCGTATAGGCTGTATGTATCGCCGGTTAGCGTAAACAACCGATTGGGCGTGTTGCCGCTCTTAAGTTCAATGCGAACGCCCTGCACCGAATAATCTTCAGGCAGCGTGCCACGAGCGACCAAGTGGAAGCCCTTGCCACTAGCACTGATTTCCGTGTACGTGGCCAGCTCATCAATCAGCTTTTCCGCCCACGGTTCGGTTTCGCCCGTTTCCGCATTGCGAACTTTGTCAAGGTCGATAAACACGAACCCATCCTGTTTTTCGATAAGGCGGGCCATGCTTTCGTTCTCGCGTTTGCGCTGCAAGGTTTCCGCGAACGGGCGCATGTGCGCGGCCTTGTCTTCTTCCGTTTTGAATGTTTGAATCGGTTGCTTGCCGTTGGCGCGAATCCAGCGCCCGGCCTGCAACTCGATGGGAATGCTGTTGTAGTTCATCACTTCGCCAGACCCCAATAGTATTGTCTTTCTTTCCGCAGTTCAGCCAAGCAGCTCCGCGAAAGTTTGGAAGCCAGAAGCTGAATAGCAGCCCGGCGTTCCGCTTGCGTGAAAGTACCTTCACTTCCGTTGTGTGTGCCATCCAGATACTTGATGGCCGAAATCAAGACGTGTGCTCCGTAGGCGGATTTCATGGGGCCACCTGCGGTGTGGTTGCTTTCCAGTAGCCACTGAAAGAAAGCTGCAATTCGTCATTGCCGCTTACTTTGTAATTTTCCACGCAACCGTTTACGAACATGCGAATCAGTTCTTGTTCCACAGCCTCTATACCTGTTGCAGGTTGGCCGGGCCGCGAAAAATGATGATTCAACAGTTCGGCAATATCGGAGATGTGAAGCCACACATCCGGCGAACCCATGTTCAGCACAGCAAGTAGCTCCCGCTGTATGAGGCTATCCATGTGCCACCGCCCTCTTGCGGCGATTCCACGGCGGCCTGCTTGGAATCTTTCTAGGGTTCGGGCCGGAGGTTGATTGCAGCCATTCGGAAACGGCGACCCATGAGAATCTGATGTATTTTCCAATTCTGAAAGCTGGTAGTGGTTGCTGCTGGCGGCGACGTGACTTTTCGTATATCCACGTCAGTGGAACTTGCAGGCGTTCGGCAAGCTGAACCGGCGTCAATATGTCGCCGGGCGCGATTATGCGGTCCTGTGGCACGAGAAATCTCCTGAATTTTTGGGATGGGAATTTCCGAAGTGTGCTTTGAAGGAACCGGCGAAACCGGTTAGCGCTTGACCGGTCGGATTCGGTTGCCGTGGAATTGGCATCGAACCGGGCGGCCTATGCGGGGTGTACCCGCGTGAATGGCGTAATACAGGGGCCGGGGTGAGCGGCGTTCCATTACCAGTGCTGCAAATCGCTTATTCTTGCAGCAAATCTAGGATAGCAGTTCGTTTGCACACAAAGCAATGCTTTTTTTTCTATGGGGTCATTCGGCTTGCCTCTTTTGCTGATTCCTAATAAGGTGGGCATCGTGCAGCGGGGAAATATAAGGAAGCGCCACGGGGCGTGGCACCTACGGTACTACCGCACCGAACTGGTGGATGGGCAGCCTGTTCGGCGGCGCTATACAAAGAAACTGGCACGGGTCAGCCCGGAGTACAATACGGCCCGCGACTGCTGGCCACTTGCTGATGCGATTCTTGCGCCGTTGAACTTGGGCGCAGGCCAGCCAGAAGCCGGGCTCACGGTCACGGAGTTCACTGAACGATATTATCTCCCGTTCATTCTGGCCAAGCGGAAACCATCGACACACAAGTTTTATAAGGATGCCTTCGAGAATCATCTGCGCAATCGTGTGGGCTTCGTTCGGCTGCGGGATTTTACAGCCCGCCATGCGCAGGAAGTTCTGGATGCCACCCCTCTTTCGCATCAAAGCCTGCTGCGAATCAAGACCACAATGTCTGCAATTTTCAGTTATGCCATTCGGCTTGGTTTCATCCAAGGCGCGAACCCCGTGCGCGAATCGAAAGCGGAAGGAACACGCAACGACCCGCAGCAGTACGCCTACACGCTGCCGGAGGTTCAGCACATGCTAACCGTGCTGAAGGAACCAGCGCGAACCGTCTGCGCCGTGGCCGCGTTCGCAGGTTTGCGCGAAAGTGAAATCAGGGGTTTGAAGTGGCCGGATTATACGGGCACGGAACTGTACGTTCATCGGTCTATTTGGCGCACGCATGTGGGCGAAACGAAAACGCGAGAAAGTAAAAAAGCTGTGCCGGTAATCGCGCCGTTGCGCAAGCTATTGGACCAGCACAAGACCGCAGCGAACGGGGCAGATTGGATATTCGCCGGGCAGAAGAAAGGGTTCGCCCTGCATTTAGACAACCTGTGCCGCAGGGAAATGCGGCCCTTGCTCGGCGACCGTTGGCATGGCTGGCACGCCTTTCGTCGTGGGCTTGCGACCAATCTGTTTGAATTGGGCGTGCCTGCCGAGGTGGCGCAAACCATCCTTCGCCACTCAAATGTTTCAACCACGCGGGAACACTACATAGTGTTAAAATCGCGCAGTGCGGGTGCTGCGGCTATGCGTCAGCTCGAAAAAGCAGTTGCCCGTGGGGCGCAAGTGGGGCGCAGTAAGAAACGCAAAAAGCGCTAGAACCGGCATAAACACTGCATGAGCCGACGTAGCTCAGTTGGTAGAGCAGCCGATTCGTAATCGGCAGGTCACCAGTTCAACTCTGGTCGTCGGCTCCAGCTTTTTATCCACGAAATCCTTATCGGGCACCGACAGCGCAGTCCCTATCTCGAATCTCAATCACTAAGGACGCCAATTTGCGCGCGAGAATTGCCGTATTCGTCGTGATCATTCAGTCGATCCTTTTGTTCGCCCACTGGTTCATTTACCGGACTTGGATCGACTTCCGGGCAGTTGCCGACCCGCCAGGCGTGACCGTCCTACAGGCAGCGTTGGCTTTACTGTCGGTAAGCTTCGTTGCCGCCTCTTTCCTGGCCTTTCGCTATTTCAACCGGTTCGTGCGTGTCTTTTACACGATTGCTGCAGTCTGGCTGGGCATGGTGAATTTCTTCTTTCTTGCGGCCTGCCTCTGCTGGACCCTCTATTTCGGAGGTCGTCTAGCCGGCTTACACGTAGATCTCCCCGCAGTCGCCGTCGTGGTGTTCAGCTTCGCGGTCCTCTCGGGCATCTACGCTCTCGTCAATGCCCAGTGGGTTCGCGTCAAGCGGATCACGGTGAAGCTGCCGAACCTTCCTCACAACTGGCGCGGAAGGGTCGCCGCGCTGGTTTCTGACGTTCACCTCGGCCACATCAACGGCATAACATTCATGCGGCGAATCGTTGCCAGGCTCACAAGGCTCGGCCCCGACGTACTCTTCCTCACCGGCGATCTGTACGACGGAACCAAAGTCGATGCCGCCACCCTCGCCGCTCCCTGGAAAGAACTTTCGCCTCCGCTAGGGGCATACTTCATCACCGGAAACCATGAGGAGTTTTCCGATCCATCGAACTATCTCGCGGCGGTGAGCCGAGCCGGCATACGTGTTCTCAGCAACGAGAAAGTGACTGTCGACGGCCTGCAAGTAGTTGGAGTGCAGCACCCCGCTTCCACCAACGCCGGTCAATTGGGATCCATACTTGAGCGGGCCGCAGTGAAGCGCGACGAAGCCAGCATCCTGCTCTCGCACGCACCCCACGCCCTTGCGATTCCTGAACAGGCTGGCATCTCGCTCCAACTTTCGGGGCACACCCACGGAGGTCAGTTCTTCCCCTTCACCTGGTTCACCCGCCGTATCTTCGGCGAATACACCTACGGCCTGAAGCGGTTCGGGAACATGATGGTCTACACCACAACCGGTGCCGGAACCTGGGGCCCACCGATGCGGCTCGGCACGCAGCCCGAGATCGTATTGATTCAGTTTGAGTGAAGCGAGGGTCCGGCGACTCACGCTTTCGAGAACAAGCGACTCGAACACCCGTATGAAGTTGGCTCTGCCCTCACTCGAATTTCAGGCAATAACTATTACTTCTGCCAGTCGCGCTTGTTTCCCGGCTGACCTATTTTGTCGGAGGACATCAAAGTCTCGCCGAAATGATGCGCAGGACGGTCCACGTACCGCGACCGGGGATTGAAATCCAAACGAGACACAGGGTGGAGTGAGAACCATGACTAAAATTGGGAGTGCAAGAATTGCCCTGAGTGCCGGTGTGTCGTTGCTAGCAATCATTTTGGCTAGTGGCGTTGCTGTGGCACAAAACCTACAAGGAGTTATCGACGGACGAAGCGGCGCCACTATGACGTTGCAGACTCAGGATTCCGGAAACATTGTGGTGATCCTCACGCCTTCCACCGAGGTCGACGAAGTTGAGGGGTTGCTCCATGTTCGCAAGAAAGAGATGGGTGTGACCGCTCTTGTGCCGGGTCTCCCGGTGCAGGTGCAGGGGTCTTACAATTCCCAAAACCAACTGGTGGCGGACACGGTCAAATTTAAAGGCTCCGACCTCAAGGCCGCGGAAGATATGCAGGCCGGCTTAGCTCCGACCGAGCAACAAGTCCAGGCGAACCAGCAGCAGATCCAGCAAAGCGACCAGCAAATTCAGGCCGAGAAACAAAAGATTCAGCAAGAACAGCAACAGCTCCAGGCTGAACAGGCGAAGACAGCGGCGAACGCTGCGGCGATCGCCGCGAATAAGGCAGCGATCGCGGCCGACAACAAGCGCTTCGGCGAACTGGCGGATTACAACATCCTGGGGGAAGTGACGGTTTACTTCGGAAACGGCAGCACCGTGGTGGAATCGCAATACAAACCACAATTGCTGAATCTGGCGCAGAAGGCCAAGGGCATCACTGCCTACATCATTCAAGTACAGGGATACGCCTCGAAGGTGGGCAGTGCCGCGTTGAACCAACGGCTGAGCATGGAACGCGCAGATCACGTGCTCGAGTTCTTGGAACAGCAGGGTAACATTCCGTTGACGAATGTACTCGCGCCGGGTGCAATGGGCACGAGCAGCCAGGTAGCTCCTGACGCAACCGCGGAGGGTCAAGCAGAGAATCGTCGGGTGGTCGTCCGGATCCTGCAGAACAAGGGCATCGCTGGCACGTAGAACCAATGCCATCTGGTTGGCCGACGATTCGGGAAATTCTTGCCTGGGTAAAAGCGGCATGGGGGCGCGATGCGCCCCCGCCTGGAACAGCAACGTCTTCGTTTCAGCCATGCAAACAACGGCAACGGCATGACGTCGACCCCCTCCTTTTTCGCCGACCTTAGGCAAGGTCGTAGCGATCAAGGTTCATCACCTTGTTCCACGCCGCCGCGAAGTCCTTCACAAACGCCTCCTTCGAGTCGTCACACGCATAGACTTCTGCAAGCGCCCGGAGCTGCGAGTTGGAACCGAACACGAGATCGACGCGCGTGGCCGTCCACTTGAGTTTGCCGGTCGCGCGATCGCGTCCCTCATATACGCCTTCGGATGTCGAGGAGGGCTCCCACTTCGTATTCATGTCGAGCAGGTTGACGAAGAAATCATTGGTCAGCGTCTCGGGCCGGTTGGTGAAGACGCCGTGTTTGGCCTGCCCGAAGTTCGCATTCAGGGCGCGCATGCCGCCGACGAGAACCGTCATCTCGGGGGCAGTCAGTGTCAGCAATTGCGCCCGATCTACAAGAAACTCCTCAGCCGACAGGATCTGCCCGCTTCGGAGATAGTTACGGAACCCATCCGCGATCGGTTCCATTACGGTGAAGGAGTGCACGTCGGTCTGCTTCTGCGAAGCATCCGTGCGCCCCGGCGAGAAGGGAATCTTCACTTTGTGTCCGGCCCTTTTCGCGGCTTCCTCGATCGCCGCATCGCCGCCCATAACAATCAGGTCCGCCAGCGAGACCTTCTTGCCTTTATTCCCATTGGACTGCGCGCTGTTGAACTCCTTTTGGATCGCCTCCAGCTTCTTGAGAACCTTCGCCAGTGCGGCTGGCTGGTTCGCTTCCCAATCCTTTTGCGGCGCGAGACGAATGCGTGCCCCGTTCGCCCCACCGCGCTTGTCGGATCCGCGGAACGACGACGCCGCTGCCCAGGCAGTCGTGACCAGTTGGGAAATCGACAGCCCGGATGCGAGGATCTTGGCCTTGAGAGCGGCAATGTCTTTCTCCCCGACCAATTTATGATCCACGGCGGGAACAGGGTCTTGCCACAGCTGAGGCTCCTTCGGAACGAGCGGGCCAAGGTAGCGCGAGATCGGCCCCATGTCGCGGTGCGTCAGCTTGAACCACGCCCGCGCAAACGCGTCTGCCAATTCATCCGGATGCTCGTAGAAGCGCCGCGAAATCTTTTCGTAAGCCGGGTCGAACCGCAAGGCGAGGTCGGTGGTCAGCATGGAGGGCGCGTGACGCTTTGAGGGATTGTGCGCATCTGGCACCGTGCCGTTGCCTGCGCCATTTTTCGGCGTCCACTGATGCGCACCGGCCGGGCTCTTCGTCAGTTCCCATTCGTACTTGAACAGGTTGGTAAAGAAACTGTTGCTCCACTTCGTTGGCGTCGTGGTCCAAGTGACTTCCAGGCCGCTGCCGATGGTGTCAGCGCCATGACCTTTGCCAAATTTATTCTTCCACCCTAGGCCTTGATCCTCAATGTCGGCACCTTCTGGTTCGTTGCCCACATACTGAGCGGGAACGGCAGCGCCGTGCGTTTTGCCGAAGGTGTGTCCACCGGCAATGAGTGCTACGGTTTCTTCATCATTCATCGCCATGCGGGCGAAAGTTTCCCGGATATCCCGCGCCGCAGCGATGGGATCAGGCTTTCCATTGGGCCCTTCCGGATTCACATAGATCAGGCCCATTTGCACCGCGCCGAGAGGATTCTGAAGATCACGATCGCCGCTATAGCGCTCGTCGGCAAGCCATGTACCCTCAGGGCCCCAGTTCAGCTCTTCGGGTTCCCACACGTCGGCGCGGCCGCCGCCAAAACCGAATGTCTTGAAGCCCATCGACTCCAATGCGACGTTGCCGGCGAGAATCATGAGATCGGCCCACGAGATTTTCTTCCCGTACTTCTGCTTGATCGGCCAGAGCAGCCGGCGCGCCTTGTCCAGGTTCACGTTGTCCGGCCAGCTATTGAGCGGCGCGAAGCGTTGCTGGCCGGCTCCCGCCCCACCGCGGCCGTCGCCGATACGGTACGTGCCCGCGCTATGCCACGCCATACGAATGAACAGCGGCCCATAGTGGCCAAAGTCGGCCGGCCACCACGCCTGCGAGTCCGTCATCAAGGCATGCAGGTCCTTGACTACGGCATTCAGGTCGAGCGTCTTGAACTCTTGCGCGTAATTGAACTCCTCACCCATCGGATCGGACTTTGGGGAATGCTGGCTTAGGATGTTCACTTTTACCTGATTCGGCCACCAATCCACATTCGTGCGGGATTTGCGAGCGCCATGCGCTACCGGGCACTTCGATTCGGTTATGGTGCTTTTGTCCTTAGCTTCGGGGGAAACGCTCCCCGATGAAGTTGCGAGTGTATTCTCCATATGATTTCCTCCTTCAAATCTTGATTGAGTACTGCGTGACAAAATTATTTTTTGGCCCTGCAGCGACGGCAGAGGCCAAAGACCTCGACCAGCGGCTGCGTCAGATCAAAGCCGTCCGGCACATGCCGGGATAGCTGTTTGAAATCGATGAACTCTCCTTCGATGTCCTGCACCGATTTGCAGCGCGAGCAGACCAGGTGGTGATGAGGTTTGAGATTGCCGTCCACGAGCAACGTGGCCGCATGAGGACTGACCTCTCGCAGCATCCCGCACTCGATGAAAAGCCGCAGATTGTTATAGACCGTGGCCAGAGATATGGATGGAATGCGGCGCCGGACGGTGGCGTAAATGTCTTCCGGAGAATAGTGTCCCTGGGCAGCGATGACGGCCTCATAGACCACCTGACGCTGGTGCGTGACCGCCAAACCGTGTTTCGCGGCCCGTTCACGGAACTGTTCATGGCTCAGGCGCATGATTATCGGATAAGAATGATTATAAAACGATCCAGAGCAGTGTCAACCCGAAATTGTTCCTTTGACCTCGAAGAGGGAGGGCGGCCGCAGGACCAGCCTGTGGCTAGAGTTTGGAAGCCGCTCAGCAAACCGCCGCCGTGATCCGGGGGCATTGCCCAGGCTGGCTTCCGGGCACGTTGGTCACCATGCGAGGCTCCGACAGTTCACGTTGAGTTACGAAAGTAAGGCTCCCAATTCCTGAAATGTCAGCGAATATTAAGAATGAAACAAAACGCTTGCCTGGGCACAGCTGACGCCTCGGCGGCTTCGCGTGCGATCAAGATGAAACCTATAGCGGTGAGAAATGCTTTGCAAGTGAGCCCTCCAACGGACGTCCGTCGGACCTTGGCCTGCCTGATTTTGATTCTTTTGTGTGCGGCAGAACCCTTGCTGGCTCAGGAATCCCGCGAAGGTCACGTCGGCGTGCCTCTCGATTGGAGCACACGGCACATCCTCTTCACCAACGGGGCTTCTCCGGAGGTTGCTGCGAAGGCCGCGAGAGATCCCCGCATCTGGATCAACTGGAACCAACGAAGCTCCTACGTGTTCCCGAAGGCACGAGGGCCGGAGGAGCGGCCACGCCCGTTCCCCGCCCCGCCGAGAAAACAGGACAAGATCGATTGGGCGATGTCGCTGGGATCAACCGGTGGAATGCCGATCGCCGAAAGCCCGGCCAAGTACAGCTTCAGCACCACCGGGAATTACAGCTGCACGAACGACTTTGTGGTGTACACGATTGCGGCGGCGCCGAGCGCCGCTCAGGCGAATATTGTGGCCTTTAACAATCTTTATACGGGCACGGCTTCATCCTCTTGTCCGAACGGGCCGCAGACCCCGCCAACCACCGACTATAAACAGCCCACCGTCATGTGGTCTTACGAGGTGGGCACGGCACCGTCGTATCTCTCTCCCACGCTCTCACTCGACGGAACCAAGGTGGCATTCATCGAAAACTCCACCCCGCCAATGTTTGACGTGCTGACTTGGGTCGCGGGACAGGGCAGCGACGCGACTCATCCGGTGAAGCCCGGTACCAGCGGATCTTCCGTGGTGCGATTGAACTACGCCAACAGCGGGCTCAGCGGTTGCAGCACCAGCAACAAACCCAACAGCAATTCGTCTCCATACGTCGATTACACGAACGATGTTGCCTACATTGGGGCTGACAACGGGAACTTATACCGGATCACGGGAGTGTTCAAAGGAACTCCAACCGTGGCGTATTGCGTAACCGTCAAGGCAAATGCGCAGTTGACGTCTCCGGTCTACGATCAGGTGAGCAATCAGGTGTTCGTGTCGGACGGCTTTTCTGTGTACTCGTTTACTCCGGGAGCCAGCGGGTTTACCGCTGGTGGATCGATTGCGGTTGCTGGGAATGCGAGCGCGGACCCAATCGTACTCTCGCCCATCGTGGATTCCACGAACGGGTTCGTCTATGTGTTTTCGGCAACCAACGTCGGTAACACGAACGCGATCATATCTCAAATGAACCTGGCGCTTACTTCGCAGGTTACGGCTGCGATTGGCCCGGATGCGACCGCCGCAAACGAATTCATTTTGGACGGCGACTTCGATAACGCGTACTTCACGACTGGTCCGAAAGCCGGCGCCGGGACGCTATATGGCTGCGGGACGCAAGCCAGCAGTTCAACCAGGCCCAGTTTGTACGCGCTATCTTTTTCGTCGCCGAACGGTTTGATGAACAGCACGCCGGCGATGTCCGACAACCGGCACATTAATGGTGGCAGCAACCCGGTGGGCACGTGTTCCCCTTTGCTCGATTTTTTTGATGGCACCACGGACCGGATTTTCGTAGGCACGGGAAATTTCAGTGCGACCACTGGAGCGAACCTGGTGACCGAGTGGAATGTGAATACGCCGATCACATCCAATGCGGCGGTGCCGAATAACACGGCAACAAATGAATGGGGTGGAACCAGCGCATTCACGGTGGATAACGTGAGCACCACGCCCCAGGCAGCGAGCATTTACTTTGGCACCCTGCAAGCCCCGGGCAGCGGAACCAGCCCCTGCGGAGCAGGGAACTATTGCGCAGTGAAGCTGACCCAGTCGGGCCTGCAGTAGACTCGGATCAGCGTCAGCACCCATTACTTCGGTTTTGTCACCCGTTTGCAACCGGAGCCAGAAAAAGGATATGCTCTCGCTTCCCTGGAGCATATGCCCTGATGACCCCAACTCGTCAGCCTTTCCGGCTTGCCTTCACAGTTTTTCTTAGTCTCTTTCTTTTTCACGGCTTGCGCTTGGCGGCGCAAGAGGTCGACCCCAATCTCTTTTCTGGGATGAACTGGCGGATGATCGGCCCTTATCGCGGGGGGAAGGTGAATGCGGTCGCCGGTATTCCGGGAGATCCAGCAGTCTATTACTTCGGCGCGAACGGCGGTGGCGTGTGGAAGACGACGGATGGCGGTACCGTCTGGAAACCCATCTTCGACAGCCAGCCAGTGGCTTCGATCGGGGCGCTCGCGCTCGCGCCTTCGAACCCAAACATCATTTATGTTGGCAGCGGGGAGAACAACGTTTATTCCGACATCACTTATGGAAACGGAGTCTACAAATCAACTGACGCCGGCGTGACTTGGCAGCATCTCGGGCTGGAGGACACGCGCCATATCGCGCGAATCCTGGTGGATCCCCGCAACCCTGACATTGTTTTGCTCGCAGCCATGGGCCACAGTTTCGGGCCCAACGCTGAGCGTGGCGTCTTTCGCTCGGCCGACGGCGGCCGCTCGTGGAAGAAGGTTCTATATAAGGATGACGTGACCGGTGCCATTGATCTCTGCTTTGCTCCCGGTGAGCCGCGCGTTATCTATGCAGCGCTGTGGCACGCCATTCGAAAGCCCGGAGAAACGGGAACGTCGTATGGCCCGGGCAGTGGAATCTACAAGTCGACCGACGAAGGCGTTACCTGGAAGGAGATTACAGGGCACGGGTTGCCACCCAAGGATTGGGGGCGCATCGGAGTGGCGGTCGCGCCTGGCACGCATGGCAGGCGGGTATACGCTCTTATCGAAGCTAAGGATAAGAACAACGGACTGTACCGCTCCGACGATGGCGGTGCCACCTGGCAGCGGGCCACGATGGACGATCGCATTGTCGGCTACTGGTACATGAGTGAGATCTTCGTCGATCCGCGAAATGCAGATGTGGTCTACGTTCCCAAGCAGTCGCTCTACCGTTCGACCGACAGCGGCAAAACGTTCACGGTCATCAAGGGCGCGCCGGGCGGAGACGATTACCACACGCTATGGATTGACCCAACGAACTCGCAGCGCATCATGCTGGGAGTCGATCAGGGCGCGACCATCAGCCTGAATGGCGGAGAATCGTGGAGCACCTGGTACAACCAGCCGACCGGCCAGTTCTATCGTGTGGCCACCGATCATGAGTTTCCGTATTGGGTGTACGGACCTCAACAAGACAGCGGGACCGTGGGCACTTCGAGCCGTGGCAATAACGGGCAAATTACGGAGCGAGATTGGTTTCCCGTGGGCCCGGGTGAAAGTGGTTACACCATTCCTGATCCGCTCGATCCTGACGTGGTTTACAACGCGGGCCCCTTCGGTAGCGTGGTTCGATTATCGAAACGGACTGGGCAGGTGCGGGATGTCTCGCCTGCGCCCATCGCCTTCGGAACCAAGTACAGGTTCAATTGGAATATTCCCATGGTCTTCTCACCCCAGGATCCGCATGTTCTTTATCTGGGCACGCAATTTATGCTGAAGACGGTGAACGGGGGCACGAGTTGGGAAGCGATCAGCCCTGACCTGACGCGGACTCCGGTGGATGCAAAAGATCCGAAAAAACCGCTGGGCTCTGTGATGACGATTGCGCCATCGCCGGTGAAAGAGGGAGTTATTTGGGCCGGTACCGACGACGGCGCCGTCCAGTTAACCCGTGACAGCGGCGCGACTTGGCAGAACGTTACCCCGCCCGCAGTCTCGGAGTGGAGCTTGATTCCACTGATTGAGGCGTCGCACTTCGACGCCGGTACTGCCTACGTCGCGGTCAACCGGAATCCTTTGGACGACCTGCGTCCGCACATTTTTCAAACCCATGACTTCGGCCAGAGCTGGCAGGAAACGGTGAATGGCATTCGCGATGCTGATTTCGTGCGGGCGGTGCGGGAAGACCCAGTGCGCAAATCTTTGCTCTACGCGGGAACCGAACAAGGCGTATACGTCTCGTTCGACAGCGGCGGCCATTGGCAATCGCTGCGCTCGAACATGCCTATCGTCGCGGTGCATGATCTCGCGATCGAGCAGGACGATTTGATCGCGGCAACCTACGGACGCTCGTTCTGGATTCTCGATGATATTTCGCCACTGCGCCAGATTGACCCGCAATCGCCGCCGACGCAGGCTACGCTGCTTCCCCCGCGGCCAGCGATTCGTGTGCGCCGGGATGAGAATCAAGATACGCCGGTGCCTCCGGAGATTCCGGCGGGAAAGAATCCGCCGGATGGAGCCATTCTCGATTACTTTCTACCGTCCGCTGCGCCTACCGATATTCAACTGGAGATTTATGATCAGGATGAAAAGCTGATTCGCGCTTACTCGAGCGCGCCGTTGCCCGAGGCCCATGAGCAGCCGTTGCAGATTGCCGAATATTGGATTGCACATCCCAAACCACTCGAGAAGGGGCCGGGAATGCATCGGTCTGTATGGAACCTGCGCTATCCCGACCCCGAAGCGGTGCACGTCCAGACTCCCTACAACTATCCCATGGGTGCGATCGTGGGTGAAACGCCGCTGCCCCCGCAGGGTCCGCTCGTCCTACCGGGAAAATATGAAGTGCGTCTGACGGTGGAGGGCCGGACTTACCGCCAGCCACTCGAAGTGAAGATGGATCCCCGGGTGGATTACGCGCGGAACCAACTGGAGAGCACACTCGCCTTAGAACTCAAGATTTCCGCAGCTCTCGGGCGAAACTTTGCCGGTTATCAGCAGGTGAAGGATCTTCGCTCGCGTCTGGCAGAGTTCACGAAGCGGCCGGCAGGGGATCCGATCGCGACCGCGGCCACTCAACTTGATTCGAAAGCGGCGGGTATTGAAGGCGAGTCGCTCTCGGTTTTCGATACCCCCAAGGGGAGCAATTTCACAATCGTGAACGATAGTCTGGTGGCGCTGATCGCACTCGTGGATGGAGCTGATTTTGCGCCTTCGGAGGCATCGTTTGCGGCCCTGCAAAAGGTATGCGGAGCGATGAACGATACTTTCGGCGAGTGGCAGCAGCTTAAGACAAAAGAGTTAGCGGATTTCCGCAAGCTTATTGACTCGCAGAAGCTGGGTGCGATTCCCGACTATCCCTCGCTCGCACCTGACCCAAACTGTGGCAGGTGATTGGCCTGCGCCGGAAAGTTACACCTTGCAGAAAACCCATATCACCACAGAGGCACCGAGACACAGAGATGGGTCTCAAGAACAGCTCATCCAGATTATCGCGATCCCGCCTGATGGCCCGGGTTCTCTGTGCCTCTGTGACCCTGTGGTGAAGCCGGTGCTGCCGCGTTAGTACACTCGACTAAGGTTACCCGGGCTGGCACGGACGGGCCATTCCTGGAAATGGCGCCTGGGGGCACACTGGATGCAGAGACAATTCAATGCAGCCAGAGTCGATCCAGACCGAGCTCTTCGTCACTCTCGTCCAGCACTACGAGCACAATCCTCTTGAATTCGTGAGGCTGCCTCAGCAGACCGTCGATTCCTCTTTTGCGCGTGTGGCAGTCGCCGAGTTGCGCAATGAAGGCTATGTCGAGGAGCAGGTGAGGGGCGTGGTCAGGCTCACCCCGCGCGGGTATCAGGTGTACAGGAGCAAGCCGCTTCCTGCTGCTTAGGTGGCGTCGGAATTTCAGCAGAGTCAGAAGTAGAAATTCCCTAATCCACGTCTACTCGTATCGCAAACACACGATGGGATCCAGATTGGCCGCCAAATTCGCGGGATAAAAACCGAAGAATAAACCCACGGCCACCGAGATCGTAAAGCCGATCGATACCCACAGATAGGAAAGCGTTGCTGGGATCGAAGGCACGAACGTGCGGACCAGCGTCGATATTCCTGCCCCGATCAAAATGCCGATAGTGCCGCCCACCAGAGTGAGGATCACGGCCTCCACCAGGAACTGAAGGCGAATATCCACACGGCGGGCGCCGATCGCTTTGCGCAAGCCAATCTCCTGGGTACGCTCGGTCACGGAGATCAGCATAATGTTCATCACGCCGATGCCGCCGACGAGCAGTCCGATGGAACTGATCACGCTGGTCAGGATCACCAAGGCCCCGGTAAGCTGGTTCCATAAATTGCTAAGAAAGTCGGGCGAACTCAGCTCGAAATCGTTCTCCTTGTTGGTGGGAACATGCCGCAGGCGGCGCATCGCCTGAATCACTTCGTCCTGTGCGGTTTGAAGGCTCACGTTCTCCGGGACCGTGAAAGCCATGATCAGCTCCTTGGCTTCTGGATACTCTTTCTTGAAGTTGCTGAGCGGGATGACGGCGAACGCGTCCACGCCGGGGCCGATGAACAAACCCGGGTCATGCTCAAAAACGCCGATGACTTCGTAGAGGTCGCCGTTGAGCCGTACCGTTTTTCCGACGGCATCGGTGTAGGGGAAAAGTGATTCGTTGATGGCAGCTCCCAGCACGACAACCGGCCGCGCATGTTCCTGATCAAAGGCACTGATAAAACGGCCGCGCCCCACTGTGAACAACGGAATCGCCTCAGCATACTGCGGCTCAACCCCCCGCACGATGACCTTCTCGACGCTGCGATCGCCGTTGGTGATCAGGTTGCTATCGCCAAAGAAAAAGCCGCGAGTGCCAAAGGTGGTTACGATCTGCACGTCGGGGGCAGCTTGCCGGATGAAATCGGCGTAGTCGTAGTCAAAGTATCTGCGGGTGCGTATGCTCTGCGGCCAACGCGATGGGTCTGAGCCCGGCGGAAATCGTGAGACAAAATAGGTGCGAGAGCCCAGAGACTCCACTTTGTCCTGCACAAACTTGTTAAGACCCTGAATGATGCTGGCCATCGAAATCACTGAAGAAACGCCGATAACTATGCCAAGGACGGTCAGAACCGACCGCACCTTGGACGACCGTAGCGTTTCGAGCGCGGCGAGACAATTCTCCCGAGCTTGCGAAGCCGTCATAATCGCCATCAGTCAGCCCTCATGGCGACGACAGGATCCAGGCGGGACGCGCGCACTGCGGGATAGATACCGAAAAACAGTCCGACCGCGGAACTGAGTAACACTCCCAACACTGCGACCCAACTCTGAACCGAAGCGGGAAACGGAGTGAAGGTTCGCAAGATCAGCGCGACCAAGAATCCCAGTGCAATCCCGACCAACCCTCCGGCAATACACAGGGTGACGCTTTCCGCGATGAACTGCCGCACGATATCCAGTTTGGTTGCGCCCACGGCGAGGCGCACACCGATTTCTCGACGCCGGGCGGTCACACTCACCAGCATCACGTTCATGATGACGATGCCGCCGACCACAACCGAGATCACGCTGACCATAATGAACACCGCGAAAAATGCCGAACTGATGCTCCGCCACAACGCCATATAACTTTCCTTGGTGCCGATAAAAAAGTCGTCCTCCATGTTTGCCGTGAGGTGGTGCCGTGCGCGGAGAGTAAGCTGAGCCTGATCCTGAGCAGGTTCAAAGTTCTCCGCGGTGGTCCTGACGTTGATGATGAGGCTGGTATGCGCGCCCTGCATGCGGAGGAAAACCGATAGAGGGACCATGACGAAGTTGTCCTGGTCCTGGCCCAGCACGCTGCCGATTTTCTCCATGGTGCCGATCACGGTGAACTCATCATTGCCGATGCGCATGGTTTTTCCCATCGGATCAACACCGAGAAACAATTGCTGGACTAGTGTGTCGCCGATGAGGCAGACGTTGGCTCGATGCTCGGCCTCCGACGGCGTAAAATAGCGGCCACGCTCGACGGTGCGGGTGTCGATGTCCGCCATGCTCGCGGTTTGGCCGGAGAGATTCACGTCCGTGACCTCTTTGTTGCCGTAGCGTACGCGGACGGTGCTGCTGGCGCTAGCGCCGACCTCGCCGCACGCGGTGCATCGGTCGGCAATGGCCTGCATGTCGTCGAGCTCAATCTTGCGGTACTTCAGAGCCTTGATGACGATGTTGAAGTCGGTGACGGCAAAGGGAGTGCGGGCGACCTGAAAGACGTTTGTGCCCAGGTTGGCGATCTTTTGTTCAACATAGACATTCGCGCCCTGCACCAGGGTCATGACCGTGATGAGCGTGGCCACGCCCATCGTCAGCCCCAGCATGGTGAGCGAAGCACGCAGTTTGTGGGCGCGCAGAGCGCTGACACATTCGGCCAGATTGTCTCGGATGGCGAGCATTGGCGCAGGAAAATATCCCCAGCTGCACTCTTCAATCGTACCAGCGTTTTCTTGTGAAACCGGAGCTGTGGTCTGGTGAATTTGCCTAAAACCTTTAACCACAAAGGACACGAAGGTACACAAGGGTTTGGTCAAGAAGATTTCTTCGTGTACCTTTGTGTCCTTTGTGGTTCAAGATCTTGCTTGATTCCTATACGATCGTGTTCGGCGGAAAGAATTTTCAACACCAATACTGGTCGTCAGTGAGGACCTTATCATGACTAAGATGCAGAGATTGATAATCCTGGCGGCGTGCACGTGCATGGCTCTGACCTGCCTCGCCGCAGCTCCACTCGATCGCCAGGTCGCAATCACGATCGACGACTTGCCGGCGGGCAACGCCTATAACATGTCCGCCACTGACATTACTCAGATGACTACAAAGTTGCTGGCGGCCCTGCGCCAGCAGAACATTCCGGCGGTTGGGTTCGTGAATGAGAAGAAACTATATCGAACGGGAGAAGTGGACGAACGAATCAAGGTTCTCGATATGTGGCTCGACGCCGGCCTTGAACTGGGTAATCATACTTTCAGTCACACCTCGCTGAATAAAGCCGGGCTAAAGGCGTGGGAGGACGACGTCATTCAGGGCGAGAGCGTGACCCGGTGGCTGATGGCGCAGCACAAGATGACAATGAGATATTTTCGGCATCCTTATTTGGATACTGGGCGCGACCTGCAGACGCGACGCGATGCTGAGGCCTTTCTCGTGGGGCGGGGTTACCGCATCGCTCCGATCACGCTCGATGCCTGGGATTGGATGTACGGCGCCATCTACGAAGACGCCAAGAAGCGAGGAGACACCGCATTGCAGCAAGAGATGGTCAGCTCTTACCTGGCGCACAGTGATGAGGTATTCGCATACTACGAACAGCTTTCAAAGCAGATCGTGGGCTACGAGCCCAAGCAAATTCTGCTGCTGCATGCAAACTGGCTGGAGGCTGATCATATCGGTGAACTGGCAGACCTGATGCGAAAAAGAGGATATCACTTCATCACCCTCGAAGATGCGCTCAGCGATCAGGCTTACAGCCTGCCGGACACTTACGTCGGAGAAGAAGGAACCAGCTGGCTCGATCACTGGGCCATTACGATGGGCAAGCCTCTGCAAGGATTTCCTGAGGTGCCGGCGTCGATCATGGAACGTCACGCTGCCTTGACGAAACCGCATGCACCCTGAGTGCGGCGGCTTCATTCGTATCGCAGTGCGACCATGGGATCGACCTTGGCGGCGCGACTGGCGGGAACGTAGTTTGCGAGAAATGCCACAAAGCCCAGCAAGGCGGTAAAAGCCGCGAGGGTTAAGGGATCGGTGGCGCTGACGTCGAACAAGAGGCGCGAAATCAGCCTCGTCAGGGCGAGAGCCGCGACCAGACCTGCGGTCACTCCGGCCAAAGCAAGCGACATTCCCTTCCACACGATGAGCTTCATCACGTCGGCACGCTGGGCGCCGAGTGCCATGCGTACTCCGATTTCGCGGACCCGCTGACTCACAAAGTAGGCCATCACTCCATAAATGCCAATAGCGGCCAACAGCATGGCCGTGGCTGCAAAGAATCCAAGAATTTGCATGGCAAAACGGCGCGGGGCTAACGAATCGGAGATGATGCTGCGCAGCGCCCGCACGCCGAACACCGGCAAGTCCGGGTCGACAGCCTGGATTTCACGGCGGACCGGCTCCTCTAAAGCCTCGGGACTGCTCGTGGTCCGGATGTAGATAGTCATAGCGTTCAGCGGAAACTGTCGTGAGGGAAGAAACAAATGCGGAGTGTAGGGTGCGTCGAGGCCCTCATTTCTGCTCCTGCCTATCACGCCCACGATCCTCCGCACGTCAGGGTTTTGAGGGCCAGGCTGTATTTGAGGACCAAGCTGCATGTGAATTTGCTTCCCTACTGGATCTTCGTGTGGCCAGAAGCGCTCCGCCGCTGTTTGGTCAATGAGCACCACCGGTTCGCCTTTCTCGTTGTCGGCGTCGGTAAAGAATCTACCTGTGATGAGCGGCGTGGCGAGGACATGGAAAAGCTCGGGCGATGCCACACCCAACTGTGCGGTTGGAGCTTCACCTGCAGCGGCAACGCGGCCGACAATCTCGAAGCTTCTGGAGTTGCGCAATCCGGTAAAGGGAGTGTTTCCACCGCCGATCGCGACTTCCTTCACGCCGGGCACAGTGCCGACGCGACGCAGCATCTCGCTCACGAAAATATTTCGTTTCTCCTGGGTCGGATACGGATTGTTCTTGGGATCATTCGGTACAGGCAGCCATAACCGGGCGGTCACCACGTTGTCGGTATTGAAGCCGGGTTGTACGTCGAGCACCTTCCAAAAGCTGCGCAGCAAGAGGCCGGCGCTCACCATGAGCACGAATGAGAGTGCAAACTCGCAAGCGACCAGCGCGCTCAGGAAGCGGTGTTGCCCCGAGGCAAGACCCGCGCCCCGCGACCCTTGACCCAATTTGTCCATCAATCGCCGGTCCGACATTTGCAGTGCCGGAGCGAGGCCGAACAGGATGCCGGTGATTACGGAAATCGCAAATGCGAAGAAAAGTGCGCGTCCGTTCAAAGCGACTTCCGTAAGTCTCGGAAGGTTGGCTGGAACGAGCGTGAGCAAAATATCCTTAAGCCAAAAACTGAGGGGCAGGGCGAGGGCTCCGCCACAGAGCGAGAGCACGACGCTCTCGGTCAGGGTCTGACGAATCAGCCTCCAGCTACCTGCACCGAGCGCCTGTCGCACAGCAATTTCGCGGTGTCGCGACGAAGATCGCGCCAGCAGCAGGCTGGCGATGTTCACACACGCGATCAGCAACACCACTCCCACCGCGGCCAGGAGCAGGAATAGCATCAAGCTCACGTTAGCGGTCACTTCCTGCTGCAGCGGCACGATTCGAAGTCTCCATTGTGCGGTCGCGGGATAGTCAGGGGGATATTGCTCGCGCAGTTGCGCGGCGAAGGCGTCGAGCTTCGCCTGGGCTTGCGCGACGGAAAGTCCAGGCTTCAAACGCGCGATGGCGCCAGGAATAAATCGTAGGGTGCGCAGCGGAGGCTTCGGAAACGGTGGGGCCGCGTATCCAGCCGCGATCCAAACCTCTACGTCGTGCCCAAGGGTACGTCCGGGATGTCGAAAGGTCGGCGGCATGACTCCGATGATGGTGTAAAGATCGGTGTCGAGCCGAACTGCCTGACCAAGGACGTTCGGATCCGCCCCGAACATGGTATGCCACAGGCTATCGCTGATGACCGCGCCTTCAGAAAATCCTTCGCGAGAATCGCCGTCGTTCCAGACCCGGCCTATCGCAGGCCGCGCACGCAGTAGCGTGAAATAGCTCGTGCTGACCGCATTGGCCTCGACGCGCTGTGGTTTCTCTCGTCCGGTGATGTTGGCGTTGATGGGCCAGACCGCGGACAAGTGCTCGAACACGCCAGAGCGCTTTTGGAAATCATCGAGTTCGGGCTGAGAGATGCCGGCGTCTGTGAGGTTGGCTCCCGGAATGTCTTCCTTCACCGACACCAGTTGCTCCGGTTGTGAGTAGGGGAGCGGCCGCAAAAGGATGGCGTCGACTACCGAAAACAACGCCGTGTTGGCGCCGATGCCCAGGGCCAGAGTGACAATTACCACTGCGCTAAAGCCTGGGCTCTTGCGCAGCATCCGAACGCCGTAGCGAAGATCCTGTAGCAGAATTTCCATCGGTCGTCCTTGACGCGGTTGCCTGGCTCTTCTTGCAGGTTAAATGCCTTTACGCAACCTGCGAGCTTCTTATTTAGACGATTGATTTGCATTGCGGTTATGGGGACAAACTCATCGGGTGGATGTTCGGTTGTGGGATTCCAGCGTTCGGAAGCGAACACGCGTCGCGCAGCTAACCGTGGTCGTGCCGAGGCACAGGGTAAAAGCGCTACAAGCCATGCGAAGTTGAATTCGTGCGAAAATCGCATGGGGGTACGAATGTCCAAGAAGAAATTGAACGTGGGGATGATCGGGTCTGGTTTCATCGGCAAGGTACATTCGAATGCTTTTCGCCAAGTCGGGCATTTCTTCGACACGCCTTACGAAGTTGTGTGCAAGGTCGTCTGCGGCCGCAATCGGGCGAAGCTGGAGGCGGCTGCCTCCCTATGGGGTTGGAGCGAGGTCGAAACCGATTGGGAGAAGGTCATCGCGAGAAAAGATATTGACGCAGTGGATATCGCCGTCCCCAACGCGCTGCATTCTACGATTGCGATTGCGGCTGCTGAAGCCGGGAAAATCGTGCTCTGCGAAAAGCCGCTGGCGTCATCCATTGAAGAAGCGGAACGCATGACCAAGGCGGTAGAGCACACTCCCAACATGGTTTGGTTTAACTTCCGTCGTATACCCGCGATTGTTTTTGCGAAGCAACTCGTCACCGAAGGACGCATCGGCCAGACTTTTCACTATCGGGCCCTCTACTTGAATCAGTCCGGCAATGACCCCAGCAAGGCGAGCACGTGGCGTTATAAACGGAGCGAAGCAGGAATGGGGGCCGCGGGAGATTTGCTATCCCACTCGATTGATATTGCGCTCTATCTCAATGGACCGATCAAAGAGCTCTCCGCGTTGATGCACACATTTGCTCCTGGCCGCGATGTCGACGACGCGACGTTGCTGATGGCCCGCTTTGCAAACGGCAGCATTGGCACGTTCGAAGCGACTCGATATGGAGTGGGGTGCCAGAATCGGAATATGTTCGAAGTGAATGGCTCGAAGGGGATGCTGAGTTTCACTCTCGACAACATGAACCAGCTTGATTTCTTCGATGCTACCGAACCCGCTAATTTGCAGGGCAAGCGCAGCATAGGCGTCACGGCGCTGGACCATCCATATGGGAAAAACTTCTGGAAGCCTGGCCATGTTCTGGGATACGAACATCCTTTTATTGCGACGCTTGGAGATTTTCTTAATTCGATAGCGCGGCAGGAACCCTTCCACGCCAATTTTGAGGATGCCCTCGCCGTGCAGAGAATCCTGCATGCGGTCGAACGATCTTCCGGCTCGGGTGGTTGGGTGAGTCTGGAAGGGAACGCCGCATAAGCAACGCGGGCGTGTCAGTCCCAGAGAATCCTTTGTGAACCTTCGTGGCCTTTGTGGTTGATGAAGCACAAATGCTAGAACCACAAAGGGCACAAAGGTGCCCTCGTTGCATTAATGCAAAGCGACCTTACCTGTCAGCGTGATCTCTGCTGCCGAGCGAGCGACAAACAAATCGAAGTCTCCCGGCGCCACCGTCCATGCGTGGTTCTTGACGTCATAATAGGAGAAGGCTCGCCTGTCGAGTTTCACAACGACGTTCTTGGTCTCGCCCGGATTGAGGCTTACTCTCTTGAAGCCCTTCAGTTCCTTTACCGGGCGAGGTACTGGAGCATGACGATCGCCAACGTACACTTCGGCGACATCCGCGCCGGCGCGAGTGCCGGTGTTAGTAACGTCGAACGCGACGCTGACCTTTTGATCCGATGACGGCGGAGATATTGTCAGATTCTTATACGCGAACGTTGTGTAGGACAGTCCGTAGCCAAAGGGAAACAGCGGCTTGACGGTCGACATATCGAAGTGGCGATATCCGACGAAGACTCCCTCGCTATATTCAACTTTCTTGCTGCCATCCTTCGGATGGTAGGAATCATGCGTCGCATTGTCTTCCCATCGACGTTCGATAGAAATCGGCAACCGTCCGGACGGATTCGATTCACCAAAGAGTAGCTGAGCTGCCGCGGCGCCACCCTCCTGACCGGGATACCACGCTTCGAGAAGCGCAGGGACTCGATCGATCCACGCACTCATGTCAACTCCGCCACCCGAAGTCAGGACCACGATGGTTTTCTTGTTCAAGGCGGCAATCTGGTTGATGAGCTCGTCCTGTCCCGGAGGCAGCCGGAAAGTCCGGTCGGCGCTTTCGCCTTCGCTCGCCGTGTCAAAACCCGGAGCGAGGATCACGGCATCAACGCGAGCAGCCAGCGACTTCGCCTCTGCACTCACCAGCGTTTCAGGACGGACGATGCCGAGGTTGGCCGTAGTTTTGCCCCATCCGTTCTTGGCGTAATAATCGAGTTCGACCTCATGCGGGCCCGATGTAAGAGCAACCGAAACCTCGCCAACAAAGGCGTACCATTGCGTCCAGTTATCAAGCACGAGTTTCTTGTCGATATAGAGCCGGTAGCCGCCGTTTTCACCCGGTCCTTGCACGAAAGCAAGATACTGCCCGGGGACGCTCGGCGTGAAGAAGCCACTCCATCGAATGGAGACATTGCTGGCAGCACCGTCTGTTCCGCGGGCTGGCTCATAGTGGACGAATTTGTCGTATCGCACAATCGCAGGCGGGCCGCTCAGATCCGCGTTATTGAATAACTCCATCTTCAAGCCTGTCTGGCCGCCGGTCGCCTGCGTAGTGAATTGCATCTGCTTCGACACTTCATCGAGTGTTGGCAGTCCCGGCTCGTAGTAGACTTTCGCGCCATCGCCCAGGTAATCATGAATACCTTCCAGACAGCTCACCGGAGTGAAGGGCTTGGCTTCGGCGCTGCCTCCTCCGCCGGGCTGCGCGGGATAGGCGTCGGGCCCGATGACGGCGATGGACTTGATGCTTCCCTTTTCAAGAGGTAAAAGGTTGCCGTCGTTCTTAAGGAGAACCATGCCGGAGCGAGCCGCCTCCAATGCGGTTTGGTTTCCTGCAATATTCAAGAGCGAGACTGACAAGTCGGTTTGATCGCGGTCGAGCCATCCAAATTGAATCGCCGTCCGCAGAATGCGCCGCACTTTGTCGTCGATGGTCGCTTCGCTGACCGTGCCGGCTTTGACGGCTGGCAACAAAGTCGCGCGGTTCATAAACTTTCCCTTGGGCATTTCCAGGTCGAGACCGCCATTCGCAGCGGCGACACCGTCATAGGTGGCATCCCAATCAGACATCATGATTCCTGCGAAGCCCCACTCCTTCTTGGCTACATCAATGTTCAGGTAACCGTTCTGGGTCATGTGCAGGCCGTTGGTCAGGTTGTAAGAATCCATAATCGCGCCAACCTTCGCCTCTTTGACTGCAGCTTCGAACACCGGAAGGTAGATTTCGCGCATGGTGCGCTCATCGATTATGGAATCGGTATTGTGACGGTCGAACTCCGAATTGTTACCCATGAAGTGCTTGATGGTCGCGCTCACTCCCTGGCTTTGCATACCGCTGATGTAAGCCACCGCAATGCGTGCCGCGAGGAATGGATCTTCGCCGAAGTACTCAAAGTTGCGCCCGTTCAGCGGCGCGCGATAGATGTTCACGCCTGGCCCGAGCATAAAATGCACGCCACGGGCGCGGGCGTCCTGGCCGATGGTGGCTCCTATTCGAACCGCAAGATCTGGATCCCAGGTGGCAGCTAGCCCAATGCCGCCAAAGACTGTTGAAGGCCCATAGTTCCGCACGCCGACCGGCCCATCCGCCATTTTCAAGCGTGGCAGCCCGATCTTCTCATTGGCGCGAATGTAGAAATCGTTCACACCACCGATCAAGTCGATCTTCTCGTCGAGAGTCAGCTTCTTAAGAAGGGAGTCGATGCGGAGGTCCACATCTGTGGAGGATGTCTGCGCCTGGGAACACGCCAGAAAAACAGGGAAAGCCAAGAGAAGAAAAATAGGCCGAAGCCTTCGCGCCATTAGAACCTCCACCTTACTGAGCTAGCTAAATTAGTTGACCGGATTCGGTCGGACTTCATCATGACTTCTGCGCAGACACAATTTCCAAAGCAAGCGTAGCTAGCTCGATGTCCTCGCTGGACGAGAGGCCACTGACGGCAACTGCGCCGGCAACGACACCCTCCTTCCAGATAGGAATACCGCCGCCCCAGCCAACGAACCTGGGATCACCGTAGTAGGCAATGTCGTGCCCCTTTTCAGGGTGGCGCACCTTTTCGCCGATCTCCTTTGTCGGCTTTCGTTCTCGGGCAGCCGTCCACGCTTTGTTCGCCGCAATTCGGATCGAGGAAATGGGGGCGCCGTCCATGCGCGCAAAAGCAATGAGTTCGCCGTGAGAGTCAGCGACGGCAACCACAACCGATTTCTGTTTGTGTGCGGCCCTTTCTACGATCAGGTCAACAATCTTTTGGGCCTCTAAGTAGTCGATGACGGGGACATTCCTCATGCGGATTGGAGGGGATGTGGGTGAATAAAGACACCAGCACGATTTCCGATTCTTGCTAAGAGAAAACTCCTTGGAATCAAGAAAATCGGGCTGGGCAAAATGCCCAGCCCGGTTAGCTTCGTATAACTCAGAACATAAGCTTCAACGCAAACTGAATCAGACGAGGGTTGCTGTTCGGATTCGTGGACGTCACCTGTCCGAAGCCGTTGGAGTTTCCCGCAACAAAATTGGTGCCGGGGAAGCCCCACTGCGGGTGATTGAACAAGTTGAAGAACTCGGTGCGGAACTCGAGGTTAAACCTTTCAGTGATCGCGGTTTTCTTGAAAACGGCGAAATCAAAGTTGTTGATGCCCTTAGCGCGAAGGGTGGCGTCGACGCGCGATTCAGTTCCGAATCCCCAATCCGGTGGCGCAGCGAAGCAATTTACGTTGAACCACTCATTCAGTTGGCCGGCTAACCCGCTGCCACTGGTGGATTTGTTACATCCTGAAATAACGTTGGGACGGACGTTGGAGACACCGAGATTGGCCGCCTCCAGTGGGGTTCCTGCGCCCCCCCAAGCGATCTTCAGTGGGAATCCCCGCTGGAAGGTAGTCACGCCGTCGATTCCCCAACCGGATGCTAGCTTGTCTTCCGCCCCAGAGACTCCGCCAAGGAATTTCTTGCCATGCCCAAAAGGAAGATCGAGCACGTAACTGATGATCAGCCGCTGAGATACATCCTGAGAAGAAAGCGACTTCTCCCCATTCAGATTGTTCCAGTCTTGGACTTGTCCAACGCCGCCCGTGGTGCCATTCTCCAGCCAACTGGTGAGCGTGTCGGTGTTGCTGAGCAGTTTTGCGTTGGTGTAAGCCACCAACATAGTTCCACCACCCTGGAATCTTCTGGTAGCAGTAACCTGCAGTGAATTATAAGTACTGCCACAGCAGCCATATCCCGCAAGGTTTACGTCCGTGTATTGCGGGTACGGCCGGAGGAGCTGGCCAGCAACGATTGTCGGAGCGCCGATGGTGGCGTTTCCGCTGGTTCCCGCCATCGGATTAGGGATCACCTTCGCGATGTCGGGTGTAAGGCCAGCCGCGGCTTGGGTAGCAGCGGTCGCGACGTAGGAATCGCCTATCTGGTCAAAATGGGTCGAGTACTGTGGCAAGTGCACTCCGTGAGAGCCAGCATAGGCCACATCGAGAAAGATCCCGGCGGGAAGCTCGCGCTGGATGTCGAAATTGAACTGCTCGACGTACGCCGGCTGAGGCCTTAAGTATGGAGCCAAAGTCGGTGACCCGGAAGCCGCTATGAATGCTGAGGTGTTCCCGTTTCGCCCCGGCGGTGGCAGGATCCCTCCAGCAGTAAACGGGCCCGCTTGAGCGCAGGTGAAACTGGCAAAGCTAGTGCCAACGGGTAAGTTACAGTTGGAGCCGTCGAGTGTGCTCACCATGGTGAGGCCCGAGTTCAGCGTGGCTGTAAAGGGTGTAGTTGCCAAATTGATCGGATCATTATCAGGATTCAGACCGAAGGAGACGTAATTCGGAATCCAGAACACACCATAGCCGCCGCGGATCACGGTCTTCGTGTTATAACTATAGGCAAACCCTAGCCGTGGCGAGAATTGCTTATAGTCCAATGGCAGGTTGTTCCGGCTCGAGTTCGGGGGGATTCCCACAAGTAACGCATCGCCCAGGCAAGGCGAACCCACGGTTCCACCGCACCCGGTAACGGTCCGGTTCACCACTGTGGGATCAAAGTAGCTCAGTCGGTTGTACCGGTCCGACCAGCCGCCTTGCAGCTCGTAGCGCAGGCCGAGATTCAGGGTCAACTTGCTGGTGACCCGCCAAGTGTCATTGCCGTAGAAGGCGCGATAGGTCTGCCGGCCGGCCGTCTGGGCAGGAACTTGGGCAACGCCCTCTGTCTGATTGACGAAGCTGCCTTGGTTCTGCGACAAGCCGAGCAAGAAGTCGGCGAAGGGAAATCCACTGTTAGCCCCTGGCGTCAGGGCATTGTTCGCCGTCCAGCTTCCACTGAAAGCAAAGGCTCCGCTCGCGATGTTGGTTTGGTAGTAATTGTCCAACCCCAACTCGTACTGTCCGCCGACCTGGAACGTGTGTTTGCCGTGGATGATGGTCAGCTCGGGAGTAATGTTGTATTGAGTGTTGTGGTCTCCGATAGCGCTGTTTCCCTGCGACTTGCCTACATCGTTAGGAAAAGGGAAAGCCGGCGTGGGAGGAGTTCTCATGACGTCGGGCGGGGTGTTGTAACTGGCTGGCCAGCCCAGTTGAGTGAGGTCGTATCCCGAAAGGATCGGTGCGCGGGCATAGACGAAGCGGCTTCCCGCGACATTGATATCAAAAACCATGTTCGAGGAAAAAGAATGGTTAAGATCAATCGCCAGCAGCTTGGAGTGATAATTCTCCGCGCAGCGGTCAAAACAGAGACCCGTGTTGAATGGATTGGTCGGCAGGTCAAGCAATCCGAAGTACGTGAACCGCCCGAAGAGACGGGTCGTGCTGTTGATGTTATAGTCGACCCGGGTAACAAATTCGTTGTTGTTCCCGCCCGAACTAGTGGCCGAGGTAAAGTTATTGACGATACCGCCTGTTGTCGGGGGGACAAAATATTTATCCCACATGGTGGTCCCCGCCTTGCTAAACTCCGCTTGCGGTATCTGATTGTTAGGGTACGGTGTTCGAGCGCCTGAAGCTGTCACAGTGTACGGATCATAGAGTTGAATTCCCTGCGCCAAAAGCGCCGAGAAATCACCCTGCCGGAATGCTGGGAGGGGAACAGTTGTGGTCAGGACCGAACCCGTGCGGAGGCGAAATTGCTCCCAGCTCCCAAAGAAGAAAAGCTTGTCCTTAATGATTGGGCCGCCGCCAGACACGCCATACTGATTCTGAACGTACGGAGGTGGTTCGTTGCTTTGGCCAGCCAGTAATTGCGCTTGCTTCAAGAAATAGTCGTTCGAGTTCAGCACCTTGTTACGCAAGAACTCGTGAGCTTCGCCGTGGAAGGCATTAGTGCCGGACTTGGTGCTCAAATTAACCACACCGCCCGAGAACTTGCCCCAATCCGCACCCAGATTGTTGTATTGGACCTTGAATTCGCCAATCGAATCCTGGGTTGGAATCACGATAGGCAGGTTTATGTAGCCAATGTTCAGGGGTTGGCCGTCCAAGTACTCTGCGCTCTCATTCCCGAAAGAACCTCCAACCTGGTAATTGCCCCAGCTAAACGGGTTTTGGCCCACGGGCGTGCCGCCTGATCCGCCCTGCGCAACCGCGGCGGGTGAAATCGTAATCAGATTAAAAATATTGCGACCATTCAACGGAAGTTCGTTGGCTTTGCGCTGTTCTACGACTTGGCCTAGAGACGAAGTCTCTACCTGAAGCAAGGGAGTCTCGGCTGTCACTTCCACCGTCTCTGTGACCTGACCAACCGGTAAGGTGGCAATAATGTGACTGTCCTGCGACACTTCAACCACCACAGGGTCTCGGGTGAAATGCTTGAATCCTGGCTTCTCGATGTCCAAGCGATATTGGCCGGAGAACACGTTCACAAACTGGAACAATCCCTCAGCGCCCGTGTTTTGAACACGTTTTTCCTGCGTTCCTTTGTTGGTGAGTGTGACTTGAGCGTCGGCAATGGCCGCTCCGGAGGAATCCAAAACCGATCCATCAACGGTGCCGTAGGTGCTTTGACCATAAAGGGAAACAGAAGTCGTGATGACCAAAACCGCCGAGAAAAGGAGCGCCCACAACTTGCGAGACGGCATACACACCCCCACACCACATTTTTTGGAACGGCGGAAGTGTGAAACACATGAGCGCTCGTTGTCAAGCAAAAAGTAATCTTTTTGCACTAGAGCATCGGTTTTCTCGATGAGCGGGGTAATCGTTTTTTGCGTCAGGGTAATCGTTAACCGTGAGTAATCGATTACTTTGCGCGATTGTAGTGTTATGATCCTCGCTGCCATGGCCGTGACCATGCTGGACATTGCGCGAGATCTTAAGGTCTCAGTGGTGACAGTGTCCAAGGCTTTACGCAACCAGGGCCGGATCAGCGCAGCTACTCGCAAACGCGTGCTGCGACGGGCGAAAGAGCTGCATTACCAGATGAATTGGGTGGCTCGCAGCCTGGTGACAAGGCGCACCTACACAATCGGGTTACTGCTGCCGGACTTCACCCATCCCTTCTTCGCCGAGATTGCGCGCGCTGTGGCGCAGACTGTGCGCCCCCAGGGGTATCACGTCATCATTTCGTATTTCGAGGAAGATCCCGAATTGGAACGGAGCGAAGCTGATTCTCTATTGGCCCGGCAAGTCGATGGCCTGATCATCGCTTCCGCTCAGCCTGTCCGTTGCCTCGAACTGTTCCGGCGGATTCATGATCGAAACGTACCCTATGTCTTGATTGACCGCCCCATTACTGGGGCACAGGCATCCTTCGTAGGGGCCGACAACCACGCCATCGGCAGATTGGCGACGGAGCATCTTATTGCGCGCGGATGCCGTTGCATTGGTCATCTGCGCGGTCCCGAAATAGGAATCTCCAACGAACGCTTCGAAGGCTACCGCCGAGCGCTAAAGAAACACGGTTTGCGTGTGCACGCAGGTTACATCGTAGCCGGCGGGCACGGAGATGAGTCGGGGTATGAGGGCATGCGGCGATTGCTTCGGGTGCGCCCGATTCCAGACGGAGTTTTCTGTTACAGCGACCCGGTGGCCATCGGTGCGATCAAGGCGATCCTCGAGGCCGGCCTTAAAGTGCCCGGAGACGTTTCCGTCGTCGGAGCCGGCAATGTTCACTATTCCGACCAATTGGCGGTTCCTCTGACCACCGTCGATCAGGGTGCTTGCCAAATGGGAGCACGGGCGGCCGAACTGCTCATGGAGCGAATCGTGCTGAAGCGCTCAGCAAAGCCAAAAAAAATCCTGATTTCGCCAAAACTGGTAGAACGGGAATCGACCCGGCGGTGACCAAGAGAGTTAACAGCGGAAGCGAATGTTGGTGACCGCCGCAAGACGGATTCACCTCTCGGGAGCCGAATGTGCAACTACCACCACGGACGCGATATGCTAAGTGGCTGAAGGAATCCCAGGTTGTCGAATCTTCTGTTGCGCCTATCAATCCTCGTAACGTTGGTGCTGGCGGCTACCGCGACGGTAACGCCGGTATTCGATGTAACCCTTCCGCTCGGAATAGATTTCACGCTGCAGAATTCGCCCACACCTCAGAAGTATCTGATCGAAACCATGCCCGGAGGAGTTGCCCTGCTCGACTACAACAACGACGGCTTGTTGGACATCTTTCTGGTGAACGGCGGCAGCGTAACCAGCGCGATCCGGATGCCGGAGAACTTCGACCGTCAAAATCCGCGTTACTGGAATCGCCTCTACCGCCAGAACAAGGACGGAAGTTTCACCGACGTGACCCAGCAAGCGGGGTTGGCAAATGCGGGTGACGGAAATTACGGCATGGGCGTTGCCGTCGGCGACTATGACAACGATGGCTACCCTGACATCTTTGTCACAAATTATGGGAAGAATATTTTGTATCACAATAACGGCGATGGCACCTTCACCGATGTGACTGCCAAGGCGGGAGTAGCCGGAGGAGGCTGGTCCGTCTCCGCCGGATTTTTCGACTATGACAATGACGGAAAGTTAGATCTGTTCGTTACCCGATACATGGACTGGGATACGAAGCACAATAAAGATTGCGGCGGCAATTACCACACCTATTGCCCGCCGGAGGAATTTCCCGCCACCACCAATTTCCTGTATCACAACAACGGCGACGGAACCTTTACCGATGTGAGCCAACGCTCCGGTATCGCAGCGAAAAAGGGTCGGGCTTTGGGGGTCGCCTTTGCCGACTACGATGAAGACGGCTTTACCGACATATTTGTAGCCAACGACGGGATGCAGCAATATCTGTTTCACAACAATGGGAACGGAACCTTCACCGAACTTGGGCTTGACGCAGGTGCAGCGCTCTCTGCGGACGGAAGACGATTGTCGGGCATGGGCGTCGTCTTTCAAGACTATGACAACGATGGCCGACCCGACGTCATCGTGACCGAACTACCTAGAGAGATTTACGGTGTTTATCACAACGACGGCGGTGGTTCGTTCAGTTATCGCAGTCTCGAAACCGGTCTCGGCGTGCTCTCGAGTGGAAGCTCCGGTTGGGGCGTAGGCTTGGAAGATTTTGACAACGACGGTTGGAAAGACTTCTTCGTCGCCCAGGGCCACGTGTTGGATAACGTCGAGCACATCGACCCTTCGTTGCACTATCTGGAGTTGCCGCTGGTCGCGATGAATCACAATGGCCGGTTCGAACGCGCCGATTCCGGAAGCACGACTCCCGTAGCCGGACGTGGAGCCGCGTTCGGCGATCTGAATAATGACGGATGGGAAGACGTCGTGATGACCTATCTCGGAGGCCACCCGCAGGTGTTTCTCAACCACGGGGGCAAACTGCACTGGTTGGCGATTTCACTACGCGGCACGCGCAGCAACCGTGATGGATTCGGCGCGCGAGTCAAAGTAAATGGACAAACGCGATTCGCGACTTCCGCCGGCAGCTACGCATCCGCAAGCGACAAGCGTCTGCATTTTGGACTGGGAACGGCGGAAAGCGCTAAGGTGGAGGTGGTGTGGCCATCGGGTATTCATCAGACTTTGAATGATGTTCGCGCCGACCAGTTCCTGGAAGTCCGTGAGCCGGAGAAGCCGTGATTCGCGCCCTATTACTTTTGTGGTTCGCATCGCAGACCATATCGCCGGAAGCTGCCCAGCACATGCAGGCCGGAATCGCCGCTGACAAGCAGAGACAATTCGACGTTGCCGTTACGGAGTTCAAAAAAGTTACCGAACTTGAGCCGACTTTTGCGGACGGATTCGTCGGCCTCGGCCAGACTTACATGGAGAAGCATGATTTCGCTTCCGCGGTTACGCCGCTGAAGCGCGCGCTGGAGGTGGATCCAGACCTGGCGCCAGCTCATCAGTTACTGGGCTATGCCTTGCTCGCGCAAGGCTACGCGGCCCAAGCGATTCCCCACCTCCAAAAAGTGCAGGACAAGACTGGGCTGGGAATTGCTGAGATCCAGACGGGGCAGCTGCCAGAGGCGGTCGCAAATCTGCAAGCCGCGTTGGCCGAACATCCTAATGATCAGGATCTGCTGTATTACCTCGGCCGGGCCAGTGGCCTGCTGTCAAAGCAATCGATTGATACTCTGCTGGCTGCTTATCCTGACTCTGCTCGCGCACACCAGGCGCTGGCGGAAAATTACTTTGTGCTGCGACAAATGCTCGAGGCCGAGAAGGAGTACCGCGAAGCGCTGCGGCTGCGACCGGATACTCCGGAGCTTCACCTGGAACTGGGAGAAGTGTATGCAGGCGCTTTCCAATGGACGAAAGCCGAAGAAGAGTTTCGGGCGCAAGCCAAGCTGCAGCCCGGGAACGCTGAGGCTGCCTATCGTCTGGGGACAGCGTTGCTGGAACAAGGGAAAGCGCGCGAGGCGCGGGCAGAACTGGTGCGTGCCGACAAGCTGATGCCAGACATGCCCGAGACACTCTATTCGTTAGGAAAAGCAGCTTCGCTCGAAGGCGACACCGCAACTGCCGAGAAAGAATGGACCAAGCTTCTTTCCATCGAGAAGGAAACTCCACTCGCGGCGCAAGCGCATTTCGCGCTCGCAGGCATCTATCGGAAACAGGGAAAAACAGCAGCCGCACAACATGAAATGCAGGAGTTCCAAAGATTGCAGGCCGGCTCTAGTCAGTCTCAAGCTTCCGGCAAAGACGAACCGGCGCATTAGCCAGCCGTGCAGCGGCGTATTTCTACAGCAAAACAGAAAACTTGGTTTGTCGATCGGTTCGATCATCAGCACTCGCCACTTTCGATCCTGAGGCAGGTGATTGTTCGTCCGCCGGCAATAGGGGAAAGCCCAATGCTTCCAGGTCATCCTTGAGCTGTGAGATTGATAGGAACTGGACGGCACGCATCCCCAATGTACGGGCAGCCCGGACGTTGGGCTCGCGATCGTCGACAAACAGCGTTTCCGCCGCCGAGACCCCGAGGCCCAGAAGAGTGTGCTGATAAATGGCGGGGTCGGGCTTGATCAACCTCACCTCTGCCGACAATGTCTTAAAGTCAAAGTTCTCCATCCAGCGACAGTTTGTCCGCACATGGTTCACCAGGTCCCAAGGCATGTTGGAGAGCAGTCCGGTCTTAAATCCTGCCGCACGAAGCTGGCTCACCCAATCGAACATACGCGGAATGGGATGGGCCCAGATTTCAACTTCGATTTTGCGGAGCATCTCGATCTGTCCGCGGTCCAGCGAAGTATCCGTTTGCGCCGCCAACTTCAACCAATATTCATCGGCCGTGAGATCGCCGCGGTCATACGGCCCTCGGCTAGCTTCCCACAACTCGTAAAACAAGTCGAAACTCACATTAAACATTTTCGCCAGACGCCCGAACTCTTCCACCGTGGGGCACCGCGCCAGCACCAAACCGTAATCGAGAATTACGGCAGTGATACCATGAAAACCGTTGCGACGCTCTGTGGGCACTGGAGTCTCCTGCATTCCTAAATACTCTCTCTATCCACAGTCTTTCGTCCAATGAATTTGTTTCCGGTCTGTGATAACTTGAGTTCATGTATCTCCAGGTTGAGGAACTGCACTCCTTCGTTGTGCTTGCTGACGAATTGCACTTCGGCAGAGCATCGAAACGGCTTTTCGTTTCTCAACCTGCTCTCAGCAAACAGATCCGAAGGTTGGAAGAGAAAGTTGGAGGCGCTCTATTCACCCGAACCCGCCGGAAAGTAGAAATCACGGAGGCCGGCAGAGTGCTGTTGGTCAGTGCTGACAAAGTATTGCGGGAGGACGAGGCCGCCCTGAGTCTCGCGAGAGAAGCCGCCCTGGGGCGAGCCGGGACGTTGCGTATTGGATTCGGAATCGCCTCGGTTTCAGAGATACTGCCACGCACCATCCTGCGCTTTCGAAAAACATACTCCCAGGTCGAACTCAAAATGCGCGATATGTCGACCCCTGCGCAGATTGCCGCTTTGGTTGAGGGAAATATTGACATCGGGATTGTCCGCCTACCCATTGCTCATACTGAACTCGACAGTCTGCCGCTATTTCACGAGCAGTTGGTGGTCGCAACTTCCGGCTCGCTGTCGTACAACTCGAGACAAGGACTGGCTGCTCTGCGAAACCAGCCCTTTGTGTTTTTCCCGCGGGCGACTTCTGCTACTTTGCACGATCACGTACTCGGCTTGTGCCGCAGGGCGGGGTTTTCTCCGACCGTCGTTCAGGAGGCCAGCGAACTTTTTACCATCCTAAATCTGGTCCGCGCGGGACTCGGAGTGTCTCTGGTCCCCAGCGCCGCGAAGCGAATGGGCGTCCCCGGAGTGCGGTTCTACGACCTCGGCGTGCCGGAGGCAAAATGGCGGATTGGTATCGCCTGGAATCGGCTCTCGGACAAGGCGGAGTTGATCTCAAGATTCGTGGCCACAACGCGCTCGGTTGTGCGCCGCGAGAAGGTCTCCGCGATCTCCAGGTAGGCGGCGTATACTTGCGAGTTCTTAACGCAGGATTGGACGCAGCGTTGCAGGATAGATAAGGGCGTAGTACAAATCCATCTGCACGAGATTCGGAGTGAAGCCCCGCGACGAGTTTCGCCGAGAAAGCCGGCGATGACAGAAGCTAACGAAATTCTCGTGGTTGGCGTGGATATTGGCGGCACCAAAGTTGCGGCCGGCCTGGTGGACTGCAATGGTGAAATCAAATCTCAAATCCGCACTCCGATGGTGGCGAACCGCGGGGCAGGCGAAGGACTCGCGGCAGTCGTTTCCGCAATTGACCTTCTTCTTTCCCACGATCCGAAAGCTCGAACTCTGATTCGTGGAATTGGCATCTGTGCGCCCGGTCCTCTGGATCCGAAAACCGGAGTCGTCATCAATCCCCCCAACGTTCCGTGCTGGCGCGATTTTCCGCTGGCGACCGAGGTCGAAAAGGTCTACCGCGTGCCCGTGAAAGTCGAGAATGACGCAAACGCGGCTGCTCTGGCTGAAGCTCGTTGGGGCGCCGGCCGCGGCTATCGCCACATCTTTTACGCGGGCATCGGCACGGGTATCGGTTCTGGCATTGTGTTCGACGGGCGGATCTATAACGGGCGGACGGGTGCCGCGGCCGAAGGCGGGCATATGAGTATCGCCTACGATGGGCCACGATGCGGATGCGGCAAGCCGGGCTGCATCGAAATTCTGGCTGCTGGACCGGCAATCGCGCGGAGAGCGCGTGCCAAACTTGCGTCTGCGCAAGGTCCCGACTCAGCCATTCTTGATCTCGCCAAAGGCAACATCGACGCCGTGACTAGTGAAATGGTGGGCCAGGCTTATGCCGCTGGTGATTCAGTCGCCAAGCAGGTTTTGCAGGAAACGGTCGATCTGCTTTCATTGTGGTTGAGTAACATCATCGATCTGCTGGAGCCGGATGTGATCATTCTCGGCGGTGGCGTGGCGGCGATGCTCAGTCAATTTTTTAGCGATATCGCCGAGGGAATTGCGAAGTACTGCATCATTTCACGCTGCCGGGAGATTCCGTTGCTGAAAGCGCATTATGGTGCGGATGCTGGTATTGCCGGCGGGGCGGCGCTTTGCTCGGAATAATCAAATTGTTTTAGATCTACTCAGCGAACCGACCGGCCGATGCACCAAGATGTATCTTCTGACCACTTAGGAAGGAGCCCTTATTTATGATTTTGACTCGGCCGCAATCCTGTCGCCGCCTCGGTGCTTTCGTATTTTCCGTGCTCTTCTTTTCTCTGCTTGGAGCGTCGCCACTCACCGCGTCCGAACCCTCTTCCCGAACTCTGGATTCGGGTTGGCAGTTTCACGCCGTCGGAAGTACGGACCATGCTGACGTCAAGCAATGGCATCCCGCGCAGGTTCCGGGCGTTGTGCACACCGACTTGTTGCGCAACAGTCTCATCCCCGACCCATTCGATCGGGACAACGAATTCCACCTGCAGTGGATCGGCCTAACCGATTGGGAGTACCAGACAACGTTTCAAGTCGACGCAGGCGCGCTCGGGCACGACCACGTCGATTTAGTGTTCGAGGGGTTGGATACGTTTGCCGATGTTTATCTCAATGATCAAGCGATTCTGCAAGCTGACAATATGTTTCGCAGTTGGCGAATCCCGACGAAAGCGCTGCTGAAACCCGGTCAGAACACGCTGCGTATCGTTTTCCATTCCGCAGTTACGAAGATGCTCCCCTACGTCAAGTCGCTGCCGTATGTTTTGCCTTCGATATCGACTCATAACTTTGGGAATGAGGAGAACATAGCGACCGCCCCATACACGCGCAAAGCGCCCTACCAGTACGGCTGGGACTGGGGACCGCGTTTTCTGACGGAAGGTATCTGGCAGCCGGTCCGTCTGGAGACTTGGGACGCGCTCAGCATTGACAATTTCCATATCCACCAACAGAAAATCGCTACCGACATGGCCAGCGTCACAGCGGAACTCGATATTGAAGCGGGCAAGGCTACGACAGCTACTCTCAACCTGGCTCACGATGAACTGTCGGGAGCGCAAACCGCCGACGGAACCCAGACCCTGCAGCTTGACGCCGGCATGAATCACGTTTCATTTCCCATTCGCATTGCTAAACCGAAGTTGTGGTATCCGCTCGGGTATGGGGCGCAAAGCCGCTACCGGTTTTCTGCCGTGATCCGCGCTGGTCGCGAAGTCGCAGCCCAAGCCCAGGTCAAAACCGGACTGCGTTCAGTCGAACTGCGCCGCGTTCCTGATCAATGGGGCAAGAGCTTCGAGTTCGTGGTAAACGGTATTGCAGTGTTCGGCAAAGGCGCGGATGTGATTCCGTTCGACAGTTTTCCCAACCGCGTCACTCCCGAAGTCCACCGAAAAATTCTTCAGGCGGCTCGTGACGCGAATATGAACATGCTCCGCGAGTGGGGTGGGGGCTATTACGAGTCCGACGATTTCTACGATATCTGCGACGAACTCGGCCTCATGGTTTGGCAGGAGTTCTCGTTCGGCGGCGACATGATTCCAGGAGACGTAGCGTTCCAGGAAAATGTCCGGCGAGAAGCCATCGACCAGATTAAGCGGCTCCGCGATCACCCTAGCATCGTTATCTGGTGCGGAAATAATGAGGTTGAGACCGGCTGGTACCACTGGGGCGATCGCCAGGAATTTAAGAACTCCATCTCACCGGAAGCCCGTGATCGCGTTTGGCAGGATTACGTGATCATGTTTGCAGACATCCTCAAAAGCGCCGTCGCCGAATATACCGATCTCGTGCCCTACTGGCCGAGTTCTCCCAGCGCGGACTTCGAGGAGATCCCGGATAACCAGCACAACGGCGATATGCACTACTGGCAAGTGTGGCATGCACAAGCGCCCGCGCAAGATTACACGAAGCAGTTTCCCCGCTTCATGACGGAATACGGATTTCAATCTTTTCCCGAGATGCGAACCATTCGGACATTTGCTGAAAAGCCTGAGGACTTCGATATTCGATCGACCGTCATGCAGGCGCACCAGAAGAACAAGGGCGGTAATGAGCGCATTTTGACTTACATGTTGCGCGAATACCGCCAGCCCAAGGATTTTGCTTCGTTCGTGTATTTGAGCCAGGTCCAGCAGGCCGAGATCATTAAGATCGGCGCGGAACATTTGCGGCGGCAGAAGCCGCGCGTCATGGGCTCACTCTACTGGCAGTTGAATGACTGCTGGCCGGTGGCTTCGTGGGCAAGCATCGACTACTACGGACGCTGGAAGGCCCTTCACTACTATGCCCGTCGATTCTATGACGATCTGCTGATTTCGCCCTTTTTGCACGACGACAAGGTGGACGTGTACGTCGTTTCGGACAAGCTTCAGCCACTTTCCGGAACCATCCACATGCGGCTTCTCGATTTCTCGGGAAATGTTTTGCTCGATCAAACCAAAGATATTCAAATCCCAGCTCAATCCAGTGCGATCTATCTCGCCTTCGACAAAGCAGAACTCGCGGCGAAGGGCGATCCCCACCGCAGTTTTCTAGCATTCGACTTGGCAGTTGCGGGAAAAAAGATTTCGCGAAACCTTATCTTCTTTGATTCCATGCAGAGCCTGGATCTGCCGGTCATGCCGAAGATTGAGGCCACTCTCAACAAAGCTGGCGCGGACTACACCGTCACGTTGCAGTCATCGAAGCTCGCTCGCGGGGTCAATATTGCCTTCGGAGATATTGATGTCGAAACCTCGGATAATTATTTCGATCTGCTTCCGGGAGAGCCTGCCACCGTCACTGTTAAGTCAGCTGCCACAATCGATCAACTTAAGAATGCGCTGAAAATCACGTCGCTGACGGAGGCTTACGCAGCAAATTGAACCGCCTTCAATTCTGGACGGAAGTGTATACTGTGCCAGAATTTGAAGCCACCATGCGCACGCCAGACGTAGGCTCCGAGGATCACGCGTGAACGTTCTCAGCATCGGTGAGGTACTTTGGGATATCGTCGGACAAGAAGAACACCTCGGCGGCGCGACGTTTAATTTTTCAGCTCACCTCAGCAGACTGGGACACCGGGTTTCATTCATCAGCGCAGTTGGCAAAGACGAACTGGGCCAGAAGGTCATCGACCGCATGTGTGGGCTGGGCATGACCACTGAATATCTGGCAATAGATAAGGATCATCCCACAGGCACCACTTCGGTTGCCCTGGCCAGCGATGGACAACCGAAGTTTGTTCTGCACCGGCCCGCGGCTTATGATTTTCCACTGCTCACGCCGGCTCAGTCCGATCGATTGTTCTCGCATCCCGTCGATTGGATTTATTTCGGAACCCTGCACCAGATTTATCCTCAAGCTCGGCAACTGACCGCGGACTTTCTCGATCGAGCCCCACGAACGCGCCGCTTTTACGACGTGAACCTACGCTCCGATGGCTACACGCCGGAATTGATCCGAGCACTCATGTCGCGGGCAACGATCGTGAAACTGAATCATGAAGAGGTCGAAGCAATTGCCCGCATGTTCGGCACCCGGCATGGTTCGCTGGAAGAGTTCTGCCGAAGTTACGCGGACTTGTACAAATGGACAGGCGTATGCGTAACTCGTGGACCAATTGGGTGCGCGGTTCTGATGGGCGGGAAATACATGGAAGCACGCGGCTATCCAGTTCAAGTTGTGGATACAGTGGGTGCGGGAGATGCCTTCGCGGCAGCGTTCTTGCACGGTTTAGGTAATGGATGGCCCACCCTGGAGACTGCGGACTTCGCCAATCGCGTCGGGGCTCTGGTCGCCAGTCGCCGGGGCGCAATCCCGGATTGGACGATTTCTGAAGCGAATGCCCTTGAAGCAAAAATCGGACGGCTGGAGACGGCATGAAGCTGAACTCGGTTTTGTTGAAGAGCACGGGTGTAGCCGCCCTGGGCGGGCTGTTGTTTGGCTTCGATACGGCCGTCATTTCGGGCACCACTGGCGCGCTAACACAAGTCTACGGACTATCTTCGAAGAGCCTGGGAATCACGGTCTCGATCGCAATTTGGGGCACGGTTGTGGGCGCCATGCTCGCCGGGTTCATCGGCGAACGTTTCGGACGGCGCGATAGCCTGCGAGTAATGGCGCTTTTCTATTTAGTCTCCGCACTGGGCTGCGCGCTGGCCTGGAACTGGTCGTCTCTGCTTGTCTTTCGCTTCATCGGTGGGCTGGGCATTGGCGGCTCGTCTGTGCTAGCTCCGATGTATATTGCCGAAATTGCCCCCGCGAAATGGCGGGGACGATTGGTTGGGTTGTTTCAGTTCAATGTGGTCTTCGGCATTCTGGTCGCGTACTTTTCAAACTACGTCATTGCTTTAGTACAGTTCGGCCCGGCGGAGTGGCGCTGGGACCTGGGGGTCGCAGCATTTCCGGCGGCTCTATTTTTTGTCATGTTGTTCACCATCCCGCGAAGTCCGCGATGGCTGGTCAAGAAAGGGCGCGTCGCCGAGGCAAGAACGGTCCTCCAGATGACGGGGGATCAGAACTACGAGCATGACCTGCAAGAAATTGTCGAATCGATCGAGATTGAACGGAAGCAGTCGGGCGAGAGATTATTAACCAGAAAGCATGCGTTTCCGATTTTCCTGGCGGTGAGCATCGGCCTGTTCAATCAACTATCGGGCATCAATGCAATCCTTTATTATCTGAATGACATTTTCGCGCACGCTGGATTCAGCCGCATGTCCGGCGATCTTCAAGCGGTCGCGATCGGGGCCACCAACCTCGCCTTCACAATGATCGCAATGTCGGTGATCGACAAACTCGGCCGCAAAACGCTGTTGCTGGTAGGTTCGGTGGGAACCGCCATATGCCTGGCTGGAGTGTCCGCAATTTTCTTTACCCATAGCCATGAGAGTCTTCTAGTGTGGCTGCTGGTGGGATACATCGCCTTCTTCGCATTTTCGCAAGGCGCTGTGATCTGGGTCTATCTCTCGGAAGTCTTCCCCAACTCGGTTCGAGCCAAAGGACAGAGTCTGGGCACTTTCTCGCACTGGTTTATGAACGCATTGATCTCTGGCATATTTCCTCTTATGGCCGCGTCTTCCGGTGCGTACCCGTTCGTCTTTTTTTCAGTAATGATGGTGCTGCAATTCTTCGTGGTTCTGTTTGTGTATCCCGAGACCAAAGGCCTCACCTTAGAGGAGATGCAGAAGGAACTGGCGGCCACGTAGCAAACTCTTATGGCAATGACAACAAACGTCCCAAACACGACGGCCACGACCACCGCGCCCTCCGGCAACTATAAGAGCGCCCTGGTGGTGGTCACGACGCTATTCTTCATGTGGGGATTTCTCACTTGTCTCAACGATATTCTGGTTCCTCACCTGAAGCCGATCTTCGATCTGAGCTATGCGAAGATCATGTTCATTCAGTTCGCATTTTTCTCGGCGTACTTCCTGTTTTCGGTTCCCATGGGAAAAATCGTGGAGTGGATCGGCTACAAGTGGACGATGGTAGCCGGCCTGTTCACCATGGGGGCGGGAGCCATTTTGTTCATCCCCGCTGCCGCCGTGCCGTCGTATCCCCTATTCTTAATCGCGTTGATGGTCCTCGCGGGAGGGATCACGGCCTTGCAGGTTGCGGCGAATCCCTATGTCGCAGTGTTGGGGCCAGCAAAAACTGCGTCGAGCCGATTGAACCTGGCGCAGGCTTTCAATTCTCTGGGCACGACGATTGCTCCATATATCGGCGGGTTGTTCATCCTCAGCGCCGCACCGAAAAGCATGGACGAGATTCGTCAAATGTCGTCCGACGTGCTTCAGGCCTACAGATTGCAGCAGGCTTCATCCATCAAAGGTCCATATCTTGCCCTGGGATTAATCGCGATTGCACTAGGAATCGCGATTGCGGCATTTAAACTTCCGCCGGTGCCGGAAGCGGAGCGCCACACGGGCGACCAGTCATCTCACACCAGCCTGTGGAATTATCGGAATCTCGTTCTCGGCGCAGTTGGAATCTTCGTATATGTTGGTGCGGAGGTCTCCATTGGCAGCTTCATGGTGAACTACCTGAGTCAGCCCAACATCGGCCATCTCGCAGAGAAAGTCGCCGCCGGATACTTGTCCTTCTACTGGGGCGGCGCAATGGTCGGCCGATTCATTGGTTCAGCGATTCTGCAAAAGGTACAAACTGGAATCGTCCTGGGCACAGCGGCCATTGTGGCGTGCCTTCTCGTCGTCGTTTCCATGCTGAGCGTGGGGCCGCTTGCGATGTGGAGCATTCTTCTGGTCGGATTCTTTAACTCCATCATGTTCCCCAGCATTTTCACTTTGGGCATCGCAAAGCTGGGACCGCTGACCGGAGAAGGTTCCGGAATCATGATTATGGCGATTGTGGGAGGTGCAGTAGTGCCGGTTTTGGTTGGGGTCTTGGCAGACCGGATTGGGATCCACCACTCCTTTATCCTTCCGGCGATTTGCTATCTTTACATCGTTTACTACGGCTTCAGGGGATCCGCGCCGCTGCGCACGGCGTGAAGCCTGGCCTGTTTTGCAGACGAATGTCGCTATTAGATCAGCTTCCGATCTTCCGATAAGGAAGGCACGGACGAGCATTGCCGTGTTACAATCCCGCCAATCTGGGCCCCCGAGTACCACCCGACATCTCAAGAAGGAGTAACGCAATGACCCGCTTGAATCCTACACAACCTATAAACCATTTCGCGGTAGCGGTGGGTGCAATCACTCTTATGGCATGTTTAACTGCCGGGGCGCAGACGACCCCTGTGCCTGTAAAACCGGTACCGGCGAAAAAAGTAGCTGCCCATCCAGCTTCTGCGAAGACGGCGACGACGACCACCAGCACGAGCCAGACAGCTCCAGTGGCGGGCACGGCGGTGACCCCGGCCTCGTCCCAAACTGTTCTTACGCCGGCGAACGCGCTCTCGACGGTTACATCTTCAAACCCTGTCTCGAGCGTCATGTCCTCGGCCCCGGTGTCGAGCGTAATGTCGGCAGCTCCGGTCTCGAGCGTCCTGTCCTCCACTCCGGGCTCGACTGCCGCGACCGCGGCGAGCGCGCTGACATCCACGAATGGCGCGGCCACTTCGGCCGGTACCGCGGCTGCGCCAGGCGATTCCCGCGCTCCGGTTGCGGCGCAAGGTGTCGGAAGCTTTCTGTGGCCAGGCGGCTGGACTCTGACGGCATACGGTTGCTTCCGCAGTGCCACCCGTCTGTTTTGCGATTTTGACACAACTAGCCAGAACAATTTGCAAGCCGACACCAGTATCTGGTCGGGGGGTGGAGGGGTTGATTTGGTCGATGACGGCGGGAAGATTACGCGGCGTCACAATGCCTTTTTCGTTGGTAGTGACGGCAGCCAGTTCACAACCGCTTACATAAGTCCCCAACCTGTGCGCTTTATTATTGAGTACGACGACGTGGATCAGCGCTACACTTCGATATCGCTAATACTAGCCCGCGAGCGGATTCAAGCGATTCCCATTACATTGATCGACCCCAGTCAGCCAGCTGGGAGGATTCCAGCGCGAGCTGCGCGGACAAACGGAGTCTCGAACTAAGCAGGCGCAAACCGTCGAGATTGCCCCGCCCTGGTCTCTGTGGATTTCAAAGATCTGTGCGGGGATTTTTCACTCTGCCTGAACGAACTTGCCCAACAAGAACAGGCTTCCGCAGGTTGCCGCTGCAAGCGACGCAGCGAGGGTTCCGATTTTGGACAGGTCTAGCAATTCTCCCTCTCCGAACGCCAAAGTCGCAATGAATAGTGACATGGTGAATCCGATTCCGCACAGCCAACTGCCTCCGAAGATCTGAGCCCAGGAGACCGCGGTCGGCCGGGTTGCGACCTTAGCCTTTGCGGCCAGCCAGGCAAACAGCGAGATTCCGATGGGCTTGCCTACAAAGAGTCCGAGTGCTACGCCCAAGCTGATCGGATCTGTCGCCGCTGATGCGACCTTTCCGAGAACGTGTACTCCGGCGTTTGAGAAAGCAAAGACCGGCATTACGAAAAAGGCAACCCACGGTTGAAGTATGCGCTCAATACGGTGCAACGGCGACTGGATCAGTTCGCATTGAGTTTCGAGCGTGTGAACTGCCGCGTGCTCTTCGAAAGAATCCGGCCGCGCGGCCTCAAACTGATCAAACAGCCAGCGGCCCTGCTTCAGGAAATGAGCCCGATCAATATAGGTTCGAGCCGGGATTGTGAAGGCGAACATAACACCGGCGACGGTAGCGTGAACTCCTGACTTGAGTACCGCACTCCAAACACATAGGCCCAGGAAGGCATAGACCGCCGGCTTGCGAACTCCCAACAGATTCAATCCAAAAGAGACAGCAACTCCGAGAACACCCGCAGCTAGACTAAGGTAGTGGATTTGCGCGGTGTAAAAAAGAGCGATTACCAACACAGCGATGATGTCGTCCACAATAGCGAGAGCAGTTACGAAAATCTTCAGGGACACGGGAACGCGGTCCCCGAGCAGGGCAAGCACACCGAGAGCAAACGCTATATCGGTCGCCATAGGTATTCCCCACCCTTTGTGGGCAACACCGCCATGGTTGAGCGATACATAGATGAGGGCCGGGACGATCGTCCCGCCAACGGCCGCGATTAAAGGGAAAGCTGCTTGCTTTAACGAGGACAGCTCGCCGATCAAGACCTCGCGTTTGATCTCGAGTCCGACCAGAAAGAAAAAGACGGACATCAGCCCGTCATTGATCCATTGGTGACGAGTTTCAGATAAAAAGAAACGGCCAAATCCCACATCGACCTGGGTGCTCCAAATCGCGTGATAACTCTGTTCCCAGGGTGAGTTCGCCCAGACTAGCGCCGCAAAAGTGCTGATCAAAAGCAGTATGCCGCCAGCCGCCTCCATGCGTGCAAAACGCGCGAACGGACTTGTAATCACTTCAATGGGGAGAATGGTCCTCGAAGGGGGAGTGTCCGCGGACATCAGACTCTTCATATATCACCAAAGATTTTCACACCGAACTATGAATTCTGCTAGTTCGCTCGGCCCCGCATTAGCTCTAATCTGCCTAGGTTCAGCGTCGAACCACCGCTAGGCTGTCTGCCCGGTCATCTGGAGGGTGCCCATGCGAACTGAAGTAGAGCACAAGAATTTTGGATCACAGATAAACGAGCGAGAACTGGACCAGGGACCGGTTTTCCGGAATTTTCCCCGTATCGCAACTGTTTCCTGCTTGTGCGTGATCGCACTCGTGCTCACCGGTTGTGAAGAAAAAGAAGCGCGCCCTCAGATGGCTCCCCCCGAAGTCGAGTACACCGAGGTTGTGCAACAGGATGTTCCCATTTTTGAGGAATGGGTAGCGCAACTGAACGGCCCGACCAACGCCGAAATCACTCCTAAAGTTCAAGGCTACCTGCTCACTCAGAATTACGAAAACGGCTACTTCGTCAAGAAGGGCCAACTGCTTTACACAATCGACCCGCGACCGTTCATAGCTCAACTCGATCAGGCCAAGGCCGAGGTGGCAGTGGCGGATGCGAATGTATCGCGGACCCAAGCTGACGTGGACCGCGACACTCCGCTGGCTGCGCAAAACGCGATCCCGAAGAAACAACTCGACAACGATGTAGCAAATCTGGCTTCATGGAAAGCTCAACTGCAAGCTAAGCAGGCGGCGATGCAGCAGGCGGAATTGAATCTCGCCTGGACCAAAGTTTATTCCCCGGTGGACGGAATTGCCGGCGTCACGAATTCACAGATTGGCGATCTGGTGGGGACGAGCACCAAGATGACCACGATCTCCGAGGTAAATCCAATCTGGGCGTACTTCAATGTCAGCGAGAGCGCGTTTCTCAACGTTGCCCCGCGAATTACCCAGATCATCCGCGGAGCCGGAAGCCTGAAGAATGGTCCGTCGGTGGAGTTCATTCAGGCCGACGGACTTCCCTACCCAAGGCGCGGCCAGATTATCTACGTGAATCGCCAGGTTGGAACTCAAACCGGCACCATCCAGATTGCTGCTCAGTTTCCCAATGAAGGTGCCACGCTCCGTCCGGGAGGCTATGGACAGGTTCGCATCCAGACTGGCATGGACAAGGATGCGCTGTTAATTCCGCAGGCCGCCGTTATCGAAGTTCAGTCGTTATATCAGGTCGTAGTGCTGACACCGGACAACAAGGCCAGCTTCCGTCCGGTGAAGGTCGGAGAACGCGTCGGCCCGAACTGGGTGATCAGCGAAGGCCTGAAACCTGGTGAGAAAGTGATCGTCGAAGGCTTCATGAAGGTACGCGAAGGCGTGCCAGTCAGTCCCAAGCCATATGCGCCAGCAAGGCCGGCGGAGGGCGGGAACTGACCATGTCGAAGTTCTTCATTAATCGACCCATCGTCGCCATCGTAATCGCCATCCTGATGGTCCTGGTCGGCGTGATCTCAATGCTCAGCCTGCCGACGGCGCAGTTTCCCAACATCGCCGACCCCATGATTCAGGTAAAAGCGACCTATCCCGGCGCGGACGCCCAAACGATTGCAGAGTCCGTCGCGACTCCGATTGAGCAGCAGATGTCGGGCGTCAGCGGCATGAACTACATGTATTCGTTGAGCGCGAGTTCGGGCGGGGGAATGACGCTGTACATCGATTTCCAACTCGGAACCGATTCCAACACCGACCAGATCTTGGCGCAGATGAGGAGCGGACAAGCGAACTCGCAATTGCCCAGCCAGGTCACGCAGCAGGGAGTGATCGTGCAACCGGGCACAACCGCGCCTTTCATGCTGCTCGACCTCTATTCTGCCGGTGGCCGGTACGACAACGTCTTCCTCGCCAACTACGCGACGATCAACCTGCAGTATGCGTTAACCCGCGTTTCGGGGGTTGGGCAGGTTCAGATTTTCGGCGCCGGACCGTATGCGATGCGAATTTGGGTCAATCCAGACAAGCTGGCCAGCCTTGGGGTGACCGTGCCTGACATCACAAATGCAGTGCAGGCACAGAACCGGGTTAATCCTGCGGGCCAGGTCGGCGGCGAACCGGTTCCCAATGGTCAACAGTTTACTTACAATGTGCGCGCTCCCGGACGCCTGCCGACGGCGGAGGAGTTCGACCAGATCATCGTGCGGGCTCAGCCCGACGGCTCAATTCTGCGCCTGAAAGACGTGGCGCGGGTGGAACTGGGATCGCAATACTATTCCTACATGGCGCGGTTAGGCGTTGCGGGAACGAGCAAGCCGGCGCAGCCCGCGGCCCTCATCGCGATCTACCTGACCCCGGGAAGCAATGCGTTGGAAACCCGAGGGAAGGTCCTCAAGATGATGCAGGAAGCGCAAGGGAGGTTCCCCGAGGGGCTGGACTACATTGTTGCGCTCGATACGACGCTTGCCGTCAGCGCTGGCATCGACGAAATCAAAAAGACTTTGATCGAAGCTTTGCTCCTCGTGATTCTGGTGGTCTACATCTTCCTGCAGGGTTGGAGAGCAACGCTGATCCCGCTGCTCGCAGTTCCGGTTTCGTTGGTGGGAACCTTCGTGGTTTTTCCCATGCTGGGGTTTTCCATCAATACGCTTTCGCTGTTCGGCCTGGTGCTGGCGATCGGATTGGTGGTCGACGATGCCATTGTTGTGGTGGAGGCGGTGGAGCACCACATCGAGCATGGCCTATCGCCTCATGACGCTACTGTCAAGGCAATGGAGGAAGTCGCCGCCCCTGTGATTGCCATCGCCCTGATCCTGGCAGCAGTTTTTATCCCCACAGCCTTCGTGCCCGGCATCACCGGACAACTCTATAAACAGTTCGCCGTTACCATCGCCATTTCGGTGCTGTTCTCAGCATTCAATGCGCTCACCCTCAGCCCCGCGCTCTCTGCCATGCTGCTGCGGCCGAAGAAAGAGGCGTGGGGACCGCTGGGCGCTTTCTTTCGCTGGTTCAATCGCGCCTTTGGGAAGGCAACAGATGGGTATGTCGGTGCTTGTCATCATCTGATCCGAAAAGCGGGACTTGCCTTCCTCATGCTCGGCCTGCTGACCGTGGCCGCCGGATTCTTCGGCAAGAAGATACCCGGCAGTTTTCTTCCCGACGAAGATCAGGGATATCTTTACGCTGGCCTTCAACTGCCTGACGCATCGTCGCTGCAACGCTCGTCAGAAGCTGCCCGCGAAGTCGAAAAAGTAATTATGGATACGCCCGGGGTCCAATATGTCAGCTCGGTGATGGGCTACAGCATGTTGAGCGGTGTCAACGCAACCTATAGTTCGTTCTTCTTCGTGTCGTTGAAACCTTGGGATGAACGGAAGACTCCCGAGACCAGCTACAAGGGAATCAAGGCCCACCTGCAACAGGCTCTGTCCAGAGTACCGTCTGGAATCGCGTTCTCGTTCCCGCCACCCGCCATCCCTGGCGTAGGAACTTCGGGGGGCGCCACGTTCATTCTCGAAGACCGGTCCGGCAGTGGCATCGAGTTTCTCGGGAAGAACACGCAAATCTTCATGGCGGAACTCCGCAAGCGCCCCGAACTCCAAGGCGTGATGACCACGGCGCTGTTTGGGGTTCCGCAAGTAGGAGTTAAGGTTGACAACGCCAAGGCGATGACGCAGCAGATCCAGCTGAGCGGTCTGTACGAGACCATACAGACATTCATGGGCGGTGCGTTGGTCAATTACTTCAACCGCTTCGGGCTGCAATGGCAGGTCTATGTCCAGGCTGATGGTGACTTCCGCACCAAGGCCTCGAACCTCGGCAAGTTCTACGTCCGCAATGCTTCGGGTGAGATGGTACCGCTGAGCACATTGACTAGCACCTATCCGCGCAGCGGCGCGGAGTTCGTGATGCGTTACAACCTGTTCAATTGTGTGCAGATTAATGCCTCGGCGGCGCCCGGCTACAGCTCCGGCCAGGTGATGGCGGCGCTGGAGGACGTCTTCCACAAAACCATGCCCACCCAGATGGGCTTCGACTACAGCGGCATGTCGTACCAGGAGCAGAAGGCAGCACAGGGCGTTTCCCCCAGCGTAGTTTTTGGCCTCGCATTTTTTGTCGTCTTCCTGATCATGGCTGCGCAATACGAGAGTTGGACGCTTCCCTTCAGTGTGTTACTTGGCGTCCCCATCGCAGTGTTCGGCGCCTTCATCGCACTCTACTTCCGGCGTCTTGACAACGACGTTTATGCCCAGATCGGACTGGTCATGCTGATCGGCTTGTCCGCCAAGAACGCTATTCTGATTGTCGAATTCGCCAAGATGGAATACGACGGCGGCAAGACTCTGATCGACGCCGCTCTCACCGGCGCAAGGCTGCGCCTGCGCCCCATCCTGATGACCGCTTTCGCTTTCATTCTTGGCTGCGTTCCGTTGTGGAGAGCCTCCGGGGCGGGCGCTATTTCGCGACAGGTGCTGGGCACTGTCGTGATCGGCGGCATGCTCGCAGCCTCCGTACTGGCAATCTTCTTCATTCCGGTTTCCTTCGATGTGGTCGAGCGCTTTGGTGAGTACTTCGGAAAGAAGGAAACCGCCAAATCGCAGCCGGGCTCAGTCAAGGAAGGAGGACAGGCGTGATGTTGAGAAAATTCTCTGCCCTCTTGCTGATTCTTCCCCTATGCGCGTGCACAGTGGGGCCGAACTACAAGCGTCCTGCCGTTGACGTGCCCGGGCAGTACCGAGGGCTCGCGCCGGACACAACGCAACCAACCGGTCAACCGTTCGCGGAGTTGCAATGGTCTGCTGTGTTCCAGGATGAAGTCCTTCAAGGTCTGATCAAGGAAGCGTTGACCAACAACTACGACGTGCGCATTGCCGCCGCGCGCATTCTGGAGGCGGGCGCTGTTCTGGGGATTACCCGGGCGAATCAGTTTCCGCAGGTTGATTTGGGCGGGTCCCTGGGAAACACACGCACCCAACCGTTCCAGGGAAACTCGACTATCGGCTCGATCAGCGTTCAGGCATCCTGGATTCTCGATTTCTGGGGCCAGTATCGGAGGGCGACCGAGGCGGCACGCGCCAACCTGCTTGCTACTGAGTACGGACAAAAGGTAGTTTTCGTGACTTTGATTTCCAGCGTGGCAAACGACTATTTTGCATTGCGGGCATTCGACTCCCAGCTCGAGATTTCGAAACAAACAGTTGCTGCAGATAAGGATATGGTAAAGCTCACCACCATAAAATTTCAGGGTGGAGACGCAGCGATCACCGATGAATTGCAGGCAGAGATATTGCTGCAACAATCCGAAGCACAGGTCATTACTCTGAAACAGTCGATCGAGCAGACCGAGAACCAGATCAGCATTCTGCTCGGCCGGAATCCCGGACCGGTAACACGCGGGCTGACCATTACGGCGCAACCTCATGAGCCCGAAGTGCCGACCGGACTCCCGTCAGCGATCCTCGAGCGCCGTCCGGATGTGCGGCGGGCGGAGGAATCGTTGGTTGCGGCCAATGCGAACATCGGCGTCGCTAAGGCGGCTTTCTTTCCTCAAATTGCACTAACCGGAGCGTTTGGAGTGCAGAGCGCTTCGTTGACCAGCTTCCTGGCAGGACCTACTACGGGTGCATGGACAGTTGCGGGACAAGTTACGCAACCCCTCTACCAAGGAGGTCGTATCAGGTCGAACTATCGGTTGGCCTTGGCCCAGCGCGATGAGGCCGAGTTGCTCTACAAGCAAACCGTGCAACTGGCATTCGAGGACGTCTCTAATTCGCTGGTCGGGTACACCCAATCCCGCTTGTTCCGCATAAAGATCCAGGAACAAACCGACACGTACAAGGAAACCGCGCGCCTGGCCAATGTGCGCTTTGAGGGCGGATACACCAGCTTCCTCGAAGTCCTGGTCACCCAACAACAGTACTTCACGTCCGAGCTACAATTAGCGCAGGCGTGGTTTGCGGAATTGAATAACTATACTCAGCTCTACCAGTCGCTCGGGGGCGGGTGGCAGCCTTAGATTGCATTGCGGAAGCGGAGTTTCGCGTGACGTGAAGCGTGTGGCGTTGCGCGAGATCCTTCGGGACCTTCGGTCCCTCAGGATGACGTCAAAAGCTGAATGACCATGCGCCAGAAAACTTAGCTTTTGATGCATTGGCCTCGGACAAAAACGCGCTCGTTTGACACTTACGTCTTGTTCCCGAGCGTTAGGCTGGAGCCAAGAACGACGGATTTTGGCGGGAAGCTACGACTTCTGCTAGTGGCCAGAATCTCTGTTTACCTCTACCCTGCCGTGGTGAGGATTTTTCCTTTCCCTTGCATGCCGGGGGACTGGGTCCGCTAAAACGGTTGTCGCTGCCACCAGGCGTAACGACCAGTGCGTGAGGAGCAAAGCCGCATGAACGCCGAACTTCCCATCATTTACGTGGCCCGGCACGGAGAGACCGCGTGGAGTCTCACGGGGCAACATACGGGACTTACCGACCTACCCCTGACGCAGCACGGCGAACAAAATGCCCGCGGCCTGGCAAAACGACTCCAAGGATTGACGTTCGCCAGGGTCTTCACCAGCCCCTTGCAGCGTGCGATGAGAACCTGTGAATTGGCAGGATTCGGATCCGCCGCCGAAATCGATCCCGACCTGGTGGAGTGGGATTACGGCGACTATGAGGGCCTTCGCAGCACCGATATCCATAAGACTCGCCCGGACTGGAACCTTTTTCGTGACGGCTGTCCGGGTGGAGAATCGCCGGCGTTAGTGGCTGCACGGGCTGATCGCGTAGTAAGTCGGGTGCGCCCGATCGAGGGAAACGTGTTGCTCTTCTCGAGTGGGCATTTCATTCGCGTGCTGGCCGCGCGTTGGGCCGACATCGAGCCTTTGACGAATGGCGCTCACTTCATGCTCACGACTGCGAGCCTGAGTGCGCTGGGTTATGAGGGCAGTATTTCCCGGCCAGTCATCCGATTGTGGAATGACACTCATCACGTCGCAGCTTGAACCGCTACCGCAGCCGTCTGCGCTGAAACATTTGAGGCACAAGTAACACCAATCTCAGCCGAAGGGTATTCCGATGAGCACAAAGCCTGCCAGCCAAAGCCCAGCCAGCGAAAAGCCTGCGACGGTCGTACCGATGCCACCAGCGTCCGAGGAACTTGCGAAGCTTCGCAGCCAATATGGGGTTGGACCGATTCACCTGACGGGAACGGAGAGCGCGCTTTACGAACGACATCTCTTGTTTGACAACGTCGTCGACATAACGGTCGCCGATGCGCGTGAGCGCTTCGAGGCCGTCGCTCACTCCGTTCGGGATGTCCTCTCGCAGCGCTGGATTTATACCGATAAAACCTACGACCGCGCGAATCCCAAGCGTGTCTATTATCTCTCGATGGAGTTTCTCATCGGCCGTTCGCTGGCCAACAATGTCAACAACCTTCTGCTCGATCCCATCATGAAGCAAGCGGTCAAGCAAAAGAATCTTGACTGGCTCAATATCCTCGAGCACGAACCCGATGCGGGCTTGGGCAATGGCGGCCTCGGGCGTTTGGCAGCGTGCTTCCTGGACTCGATGGCTACCATGCAATTGCCCGCCATGGGCTACGGACTGCGTTACGAATATGGCATTTTCAAACAAACCATACAGGATGGCTGGCAACACGAACAGCCCGACAACTGGCTGCGCCGTCCAGACCCGTGGGAGGTCCATCGCCGGCACGAACATGTCGAAGTCAAGCTGAATAGCTCGTTCGAGCTGCACGGAGGCAGTTTGCGTGCAGTGCCGGGTCACCCCTCCACCCTGATCGGTATTCCGTATGATCGTCCTGTTGTAGGTTACGGCGGCAAAAACATCAATACGCTTCGGCTTTGGGCTGCGGCCGCTCCCGACTACTTCGACTTTCAGGAATTCAGCAGCGGTGATTTCGTCGCGGCGCTGGCCCAGACTCTGAGCGCCGAGTCGCTCACGCGTGTGCTCTATCCCGACGACTCTACGACCATGGGGAAGGCGTTGCGCTTCGTGCAGGAATATTTTCTTGTCGCCTGCTCCATCGGAGACCTCGTGCGCCGTTTCCGTCGCGATAATTCGGATTGGAATGCACTTCCCGAGAAAGTTGCCATCCAACTGAACGACACGCACCCGACGCTGTCAGTGCCCGAACTGATGCGGATCCTGCTGGATGAGGCACAGCTGGGATGGGACCAGGCATGGGATCTTACGAACCGGACCCTGGCCTACACCAATCACACGCTGTTACCCGAGGCCCTTGAGAAATGGCCGGTCGCGTGGTTTGAGACGATGATACCGCGTCATCTGGATATCATCTACGAGATCAATCGCAGGCTGCTCGATGCCGTGCAGACGCGCTTCCCCGGCGAAGAAAGCCGAATCCAACACGTGAGCCTCATTGAGGAAGGCCCGGCCAAACAGGTCCGCATGGCCAACCTGGCAATCGTAGGTTCGCACAGCACCAACGGCGTGGCCGCCATTCACTCTCATCTGTTGCGCACCATGACGGTCAAAGACCTGGCGGAAGTGTTCCCTGACCGTTTCAGCAACAAGACTAACGGTGTGACGCCACGACGCTGGTTGCTGCTGGCAAACCCGCCACTGGCAAAGACCATCACGGAAGCAATCGGCAATGGATGGATCAGCGACCTGAGTGAACTGAGCAAGCTCCAGCCACTTGCCGGCGATAGGAATCTTCATGCCGCTTTCCTCAAGGCCAAGCGCGAGGCGAAGTGTCAATTTGCCGAATGGCTCAAATTGACTTCGGGCCAGACCGTGGACCCGGACACCATTCTTGATTCCCAGGTGAAGCGCATTCACGAATACAAACGCCAATTGCTGAATGCGCTTCGGATCGTGGTGCTCTACAACCGGCTCCGTAAGAACCCGGATCTGAAGATGCCGCCGCGGACGTTTATATTTTCCGGTAAGGCCGCGCCGGCGTATCAACTGGCGAAGCTGATCATCAAGTTCATCAACAACCTGGCGGGAACGATCGACGGTGATCCCATTGTGCGCGGGCGGCTCAGGGTTCTGTTCGTGCCTGAATACAACGTGTCGCTTGCCGAGAAACTCATACCTGCCAGCGACGTCTCTAATCAAATCTCAACTGCGGGATACGAAGCGAGCGGCACAAGCAATATGAAGTTCATGATGAATGGCGCTCTTACCATCGGCACTCGCGACGGAGCAACCATCGAGATGGCGGAGGAAGCCGGAGAAGAAAATTTCTTTCTGTTCGGCCTCACCGCGAAACAGGTGGAGGACAGCGCCAGTTGGTACAATCCGCGCTGGCACTACGACAACGAACCGGAGACCCGCGCCGCGCTGGACTTGATCTTCTCGAACTATTTCAGCCGCAATGAACCGGGTGTCTTCGAGCCGTTGCGCGACACGCTTCTGACTCATGGCGACCACTACATGCACCTTGCGGACCTCAAGTCGTATCTCGAGGCGGACCAGCGGCTTCTCGAGTTGTATGCTGACCCCGATGCCTGGGCGCGCAAGGCCATCCTCAATGTGGCGGGTTCGGGAAAGTTCTCCAGCGATCGAACCATTCACGAGTACGCGTCTGAGATATGGGAGGCAAAACCATGCCCAGTGCCCTAGAAACGCGTCCGCAGGCAATCGGCCCGAGTGATAATAAGCAGATGATCTCTCCCCTCGCAGGCCTTCCTGCACCCAAAAACATGCTGGTGGACGTGGCCAAGCTGGAACGTGAGTACTACGAGCGCCGGCCGGATCTCGGAGATCCCAATCAGATGGTCATCTTCGGCACCAGTGGACATCGAGGTTCGCCGTTCAATGGCACCTTTACCGAAGCCCACATCCTTGCCATGACGCAGGCCATCTGCGACTACCGTCGTGGTGAGGGCACGGATGGCCCACTCTATATGGGCAAAGACACCCACGGCGTATCCGGACCCGCGCAGCGTACCGCGCTCGAAGTGCTGGCCGCGAACCGCGTGGAAACCATCATCCAGGAAGATGACAAAGTAACTCCGACGCCGGTCATCTCTCGTGCCATCCTCGTCTATAACCGCGATCGCAAAGATCATCTCGCCGATGGCATCGTTATAACTCCATCGCATAATCCGCCGGAGGATGGCGGCTTTAAGTACAACCCCACCAACGGCGGGCCAGCCGACACCCACGTGACTCAGTGGGTCGAGGATCGAGCCAACGAATTGCTGCGCGGCAATAACTCTGGTGTCAAGCGAATTCCCTTCTCTGCAGCCATCAAGGCGGTAACCACGCATCAGGAAGATTTCATTCTGCCCTACGTGCGTGACCTGAAAAACGTAGTTGATACCGATGCGATCCGCGGCGCCGGTCTTAAGCTGGCGGTCGATCCGCTAGGCGGCGCGGCGCGGATTTACTGGGAACCGATCAACTCGATCTACGGCCTGAACGTCGTTGTCGTAAACCCCGTGATCGACCCGACCTTCTCGTTTATGACGGTCGATCATGACGGCAAGATCCGCATGGACTGCTCCAGTCCTTACGCGATGGCCCGGCTCGTTGGTCTCAAGGATCAATATCAAGTTGCCTTCGCTAACGATCCGGACTCGGACCGGCACGGCATTGTTACGCCCTCATCTGGGTTGATGAACCCGAATCATTATCTCGCGGTGTCCATCGGATACCTTCTGCAGCATCGTCCACGCTGGGGCGCCCACGTTTCGGTGGGCAAGACGTTAGTCAGCAGCAGCATGATTGATCGGGTGGTGAAAAAGCTTGGCCGTAAACTCAGCGAAGTGCCCGTAGGATTCAAGTGGTTTGTGCCGGGGTTGGTAGACGGCTCAATGTGCTTCGGTGGAGAAGAGAGCGCGGGCGCGAGCTTTCTGCGCCTGGACGGCACGGTCTGGACGACCGACAAGGACGGCCCGATCATGGATTTACTCGCGGCCGAGATTATGGCCCGCACGGGCAAGGATCCGGGCGAACATTATCGTGATCTGACGGCGGAGTTCGGCACCCCGTATTACACTCGCATCGATGCGCCCGCCACCCCCGAGCAAAAAGCTAATCTGCAGAAGCTGTCACCCGAGGCGGTCAAGGAATCGAGCCTTGCTGGCGAGCCGATCACCGCGAAGCTGACTCGCGCCCCCGGCAACAACGCATCCATTGGGGGCCTTAAAGTCGTAGCCGCCAGCGGCTGGTTTGCGGCCCGTCCGTCCGGCACCGAAAACATCTACAAGATTTACGCCGAGAGCTTCAAGGACGAGGCTCACTTGAACACCATCCTCGGTGAAGCGCAGGCAATTGTTAGCAATGCGTTAGGTCCGGCGAAAGGAAAAGCATGAGCGATAGCGGTCGCCACGGAACTCTTTCCCCGTTTCCGCCGGACTACCGCGCCTCCGGCGTGTTACTGCACGTGACGTCGCTGCCTTCGCCTTACGGCATTGGCGACCTGGGGCCCACAGCCTTGTCATGGCTCGATCAACTTCACGAGTCAGGTCAAGGCTGGTGGCAGGCACTGCCGCTCGGTCCTACCGGTTATGGCAACTCGCCTTATCAATCACTTTCGTCTTTTGCGGGTAACGGACTCCTGATCAGTCCGGACGACCTGATTCAAGAAGGGTTGCTGACGTCCGATTTTGAACGACCCACATTTCCAGTGACGACCATCGACTACGACGCCGTCATTCCTTTCAGGCACTGGTTGCTCGAGCGGGCGTGGACGGAGTTCGCTGCGGGCTCACGCAAAGATCTGCAGGCTGACTATGAGCAATTCTGCCATGACGAAGCACACTGGCTCGAGGATTACGCTCTCTTTCGAGCGCTGAAGGCCAAGTACAACAATACCTTTTATCTGGAATGGCCAACCGACTTGATCCTGAGAACACCGGCGGCGCTGGCCCAGGCGCGACAGGACGTGGGCCGGCAGATCGATCAGGTTCGATTTGCACAATTTTTGCTGTTCCGCCAGGCAAAACACTTGAAGGACTACGCTCGCGCGAAAGGCGTACGGTTGATCGGTGACTTGCCATTTTTTGTTTCTCCGGATTCGAGTGATGTATGGGCCAACCCGGAACTGTTTCTGCTGGATGACAAACACCGGCCGCGCTTCGTCGCCGGAGTGCCTCCCGACTATTTCAGCGCTCAAGGACAGCTCTGGGGCAATCCGGTTTACAACTGGGACGCGCTTCGCCAGAGCGGATTTCGCTGGTGTATCGACCGCTTGCGAGCTCTGCTGGTTCATGTGGACGTGATTCGGCTCGATCACTTCCGCGGTTTTGCGGCGGCCTGGCACGTACCGGCAGGCGCGCCGACCGCTCAAAGTGGGCAATGGGTTCCGGGTCCAGGCGCCGATTTCTTCAACGCGGTCCAACGGGAGTTGGGCAGCCTGCCGTTCATAGCCGAAGACCTGGGGGTCATTACTCCGGATGTGTCTGCACTCCGCGATTCTTTCCACATACCTGGAACACGAGTTCTGCAGTTCGCCTTTGACGGCCACGCGGATAACCCCTACTTCCCGAACAACTTCGTGCACAATACGGTTGTGTATACCGGCACGCATGACAATGACACGAGTCGTGGCTGGTATGAGGCGCTGCCGGATTGGCAGCGGCACAATTTCTGGAATTATCTGGGACGACCTGGTGGCCGGGCTCAGGAGGCGGCGTGGGATCTGATTCGCTTGGCGTGGTCATCGCCAGCCGCACTCGCAATCGCCCCTTTGCAAGATGTGCTTAACCTGGGCAGCGACGCTCGCATGAATGTACCTGGCCGGGCCGACGGTAACTGGCGCTGGCGGAGCACCATAGACATGTTTTGCGGACCGGCTTTCCAATCGCTACGGGAGGTGACGGAAACCTCGCACCGCACCGTCGGTGTTGCGCGTCCTGCCGCAAGCACGCTGGAGGCGGCGTCATGACCCCGAGCCTGATGGTTGGAGAGCTCACGCACGAGTTTTCAATTTACTGAGGTGGAATTATGAAAGCGACACAACTGCTTTACGATCTTGGCCAAAGCATCTGGCTGGACAACATCACACGGGACCTGCTGGATAGGGGTACGCTGGAGACCTACATCAAAGACCTATCGGTCACCGGCCTTACCTCGAATCCTACGATATTTGACCATGCCATCAAGAACAGCACCGCTTATGACAAGGCAATCCACGAAGACTTGAAAAAGGGTAAATCGGGCGAGGCTCTCTTCTTCGACCTGGCAATCGACGATCTCACGCGCGCGGCCGATCTATTTCGACCGATCCACGATCGAACAGACGGAGTGGATGGCTGGGTGTCGCTGGAAGTGTCCCCGTTGCTTGCCTACGATACGGCCAGCACTCTCGCCGCCGCCAAAGAATTGCACGCCCGCGCGGGGCGGTCCAACCTCCTGATCAAGATTCCAGGCACAAAAGAAGGTCTGCCTGCGATTGAGGAAGCCATCTTCGCTGGCATACCGATCAATGTCACGCTGTTATTTTCCCGGGAGCACTACGTGGCGGCTGCCGAAGCTTTCTTGCGCGGCATCGAGCGACGCATCGAAGCTGGGCTCGAACCAACGGTCGGATCAGTAGCGTCGGTGTTCGTTAGCCGTTGGGACGCAGCGGTTGCCAGCAAAGTGCCGGAAGCGCTACGCAACAAACTCGGTATCGCCATCGCCAAGCGTACTTATAAGGCGTGCCGCACTCTGCTCAGCTCGCCGCGCTGGCAGCGTGTGTACAATCTCGGCGCTCGTCCGCAACGTCTGCTGTGGGCCAGCACGGGCACGAAAGATCCCCAAGCTTCCGACATTCTCTACATTAAGGCGCTTGCCGCACCTTTCACAGTGAACACCATGCCCGAAGCCACGTTGAAGGCTCTCGCCGAACATACTGACCTCGGTCCAATCCTGCCGGCAGACGGCGGTGATTGTGAACAAGTGCTGGCACAGTTTGCCGAGGCGGGCATCGACGTCGATGCACTCGCCGCTCAGTTGCAGGATGAAGGCGCCAAGTCATTCGTCAAATCGTGGACCGATCTGCTGACGGTGATTAAGTCCAAGGAAACCGACATGAAATCCAAGGGCCCGACCCTGAAAGCAGCGAGTTAAGAACTGCCGCATTTGCGCGATAAGAGGCTCTGCATGAACGTGCTGGTGATTGATGTCGGCGGAACTCATGTGAAAATTCTTGCCACCGGGCATGACACGCCGCGGAAGTTTCCGTCCGGTCCCAAGATGACGCCGCAACAGATGGTCGCCGGCGTCAAGCGGCTCGCTGGAACGTGGAAGTATGACGCGGTCTCGATGGGCTATCCCGGCGCGGTTGTCCAGAACAGACCGGTCGCCGATCCGCATAACCTGGCAGCGGGGTGGATTGGTTTTGATTTTGGAGCCGCGTTCGGGTGTCCGATTAAGATCATTAACGATGCGGCGATGCAGGCCCTGGGGAGCTATAAGGGCGGCAAGATGCTCTTCCTCGGTCTGGGCACAGGCCTCGGTTCAGCTTTGGTTGTGAATGGCATTTTGGAGCCAATGGAACTGGGCCATCTCCCTTACAAAAAGGGCACGTACGAGGACTACGTGGGGCGTCAGGCATTCGAAGAACGAGGCAAGAAAAAGTGGCGGCGCGATGTGGCGGATGTAGTGGCGCGCCTGATCGCCGCTCTTGAACCCGATGATGTAGTTCTGGGAGGAGGCAATGTTAAAGAATTGAAACGGCTGCCTCCAAACTGCCGAGCCGGAAACAACGCCAATGCTTTCAGCGGCGGATTTCGACTGTGGGAGCAAGCCGATGAGTCGCGGCCTTCCCTTCGCGCTGAGAGCGCTTCAGATAACCAGAAGAGACGAAAGGAAAATGGATATGGCAGCACGCGTCGAACCAATCACGGGAAAGTCAACCGTCAAGCGCCCAGCCTGGAAAGCTCTCGAAGATCATTATAAGAGCATCCAGAAGACACATCTCCGCAATCTCTTTGCGGATGATCCCAAGCGCGGCGAGCGTCTAACAGTAGAAGCCCTGGGCATCTATCTGGATTATTCGAAAAACCGAATCACGGACGAAACTCTCAAGCTTCTGGTTCAACTCGCCGAAGCATCCGGGCTTCAGGCGCGAATCGATGCCATGTTCCGGGGCGAGAAGATCAATATCACGGAAAAGCGGGCGGTCCTGCATGTCGCCCTGCGGGCCCCAAGGGAAACATCCATCGTCGTAGACGGAGAGAATGTGGTGCCCGGGGTGCATGCCGTGCTCGACAAGATGACCGATTTCAGCAATCGGGTGCGAAGCGGAGCGTGGAAAGGCCATACCGGCAAACGCATCCGCAATGTCATCAACGTCGGTATCGGCGGATCGGACCTCGGTCCGGTAATGGCGTACGAGGCGCTGAAGCATTACAGCGATCGTGCGATGACCTTCCGCTTCGTCTCCAATGTCGACAGCACCGACTTCGCAGAGGCCGTCCTGGATCTCGATCCAACGGAAACCCTTTTCATCGTCTCTTCAAAGACCTTTACGACACTGGAAACCATGACCAATGCGCATAGCGCCCGCGACTGGGCGCTCGCAGGTCTGGGAGGCGACGAAAAATCGATCGCGAAGCATTTTGTCGCGGTCTCAACCAACACCGCGGAAGTTTCAAAGTTCGGTATCGATACCGCCAACATGTTCGGATTTTGGGACTGGGTCGGCGGCCGTTACTCGATGGACTCGGCGATCGGCCTGTCCACCATGCTTGCCATCGGTCCGGAGAATTTCCGCTCCATGCTGAATGGCTTTCACCAGGTAGACGAGCACTTTCGCAGCACTCCTTTCGAGCGCAATTTGCCGGTGGTGATGGGACTTCTCGCCGTCTGGTACAACAATTTTTTTGGCGCGCAGACAGTTGCGGTTTTGCCATATGAGCAATACCTGAAGCGGTTCCCAGCGTATCTGCAACAGCTGACCATGGAGAGCAATGGCAAGCATGTCACGCTCGAAGGGACGCCGGTCGATTACGATACCGGCCCCATCTACTGGGGCGAGCCTGGGACTAATGGCCAACACTCGTTCTATCAATTGATCCATCAAGGCACGAGGCTCATCCCGTGCGACTTCATCGGTTTTGCGAAAGCACTGAATCCGCTGGGACGGCACCACGACATGCTACTGGCGAATGTTTTCGCACAGACTGAGGCACTGGCTTTCGGCAAAACGCCCGAGCAGGTCAAGGCTGAAGGCACACCCGATTGGCTTGTGCCCCATCGCGTTTTCGAGGGCAACCGCCCCTCGAATACGATTCTCGCCGAGCAACTCACACCGGAAATATTGGGCAAGCTCGTCGCCCTCTACGAACACTCGGTCTTCACCCAGGGAACTATCTGGAACATTAATTCGTTCGACCAGTGGGGAGTCGAACTTGGTAAGGCGCTGGCCCAGCGAATCATTCCAGAACTTGAAAGCAAAACAGATCCCGCACTCAGCCACGACAGTTCCACGAACACATTGATCCGTCGCTACCGGAAGCTCAAGGAGGCGGCGTGACGCGCATCTGTACGAATGTCGATACAGGAAGAATCACCGCTGCGAGACAGCGGTCTAACAAACTTTCTCTATAAAAGGAGTTACACATGCAGCTCGGAATGGTTGGTCTCGGAAGAATGGGAGCAAATATGGTACTGCGCCTTCTCAAGAATGGCCACAGTTGCGTGGCCTTCGACAGATCACCGAAAGCGGTTGAGGAATTGGTTCAGCAGAAGGCGGTCGGTTCCGCAACGCTGCAGGAGTTCGTGAAGAAACTGGAGAAGCCGCGCGCCGTCTGGTTGATGGTCCCGGCCGCAGCCGTCGATGACACCATCGCCGGCCTGCTGCCACACCTGGAATCGGGAGACATCCTGATTGATGGTGGCAATTCGTACTACATCGACGACATTCGTCGGGCAAAGGAACTCGCGCCAAAGGGAATCCACTATGTGGACGTGGGCACGAGCGGCGGCGTGTGGGGCCTGGAGCGAGGCTATTGCATGATGATTGGCGGCGAGAACGATGTCGTGAAGCACCTCGATCCCATCTTCTCTACGCTGGCTCCCGGCATCGGTGACATCGCGCGTACCCCAGGACGCGACAAAGCCTCGGGTACATCTGAGCAGGGCTACCTGCACTGCGGACCCAATGGCGCCGGCCATTTCGTAAAGATGGTTCACAACGGAATCGAGTATGGAATTATGGCCGCCTATGCCGAGGGGTTAGGAATTCTGCGCTCCGCCAATGTCGGCAAGCAGGAACACGCGATTGACGCCGAGACCACCCCGTTGCGCAATCCTGAGCACTATCAGTACGACCTCAATTTGCCAGACGTTGCGGAAGTGTGGCGGCGCGGCAGCGTCATCGCTTCGTGGCTGCTCGATTTGACCGCATCCGCATTGCTGCAGGATCCGGCTCTTTCTCAGTTTGCCGGAAGAGTTTCCGACTCAGGCGAAGGTCGCTGGACGATCAAGGCCGCCATCGACGAAGCCGTACCCACGCCGGTTCTGACAACCGCACTCTACGAGCGGTTCAGCTCGCGCGGCGAGGCCGATTTCGCTAACAAACTATTGTCCGCCATGCGCTTTCAGTTCGGTGGACACCATGAGAAACCAGTCGAAAAATCTCAGGCCGCTTAAAGGAGATCAACATGAATAATGCTGTCCATTCGGACGCGCTGGTCTTTTTCGGGGCAACCGGCGACCTGGCCTACAAGAAAATTTTCCCCGCACTGCAGGCGATGATCAAACGGGGGCATCTCGAAGTACCCGTTATTGGGGTCGCGAAGGCAGGCTGGAACCTGGATCAACTCCGCGCCCGGGCTAAAGACAGCCTGGAAAAACACGGCGGGTTGGATCCGGCGGCTTTCGAGAAACTTAGCGGCTTGCTGCATTATGTGGACGGTGACTACGGAGATCGTGCGACCTTTGACACGCTTCGCAAAGAGCTTGGTGGGGCTCAGCATCCGGCGCATTACTTGGCTATTCCGCCTCCGCTGTTTGGACCCGTTGTCGAACATCTCGCGAACTCCGGATCTGCCCAAGGCGCTCGCGTGGTTGTTGAAAAGCCTTTCGGAAGCGACCTGAAATCCGCCCAGGACCTCAACCGCATCCTGCATGCAGCGTTTGCCGAGAGCAACATTTTCCGCATCGACCACTACCTGGGCAAGCGGCCGGTTCGCAACATGTTTATGTTCCGCTTCGCCAACGCTTTCATGGAGTCGTTCTGGAACCGCACCTACATCGAAAGCGTGCAGATCACAATGGCCGAGGATTTTGGCGTCCAGGGTCGTGGCGCTTTCTACGATGAAACCGGCACCATTCGAGACGTAATCCAGAATCACTTGTTTCAGGTGCTCTGCAACCTGGCGATGGAGCCTCCCGTCAGGACGGACAGCGAAGCCCTTCGCGATGAAAAGGTCAAGGTTCTGAAAGCGATGGCACCGCTCGATGAGAAAAACGTTGTCCGCGGACAGTTCAAAGGTTACCTCAATGAAAAAGGAGTGAAGCCCAACTCGCAAACAGAGACCTTCGCAGCGTTGCGACTGGAAATTAATTCATGGCGCTGGCAAGGGGTCCCTTTCTACATCAGAGCAGGAAAGAATTTGCCTGTGACGTGCACCGAAATCCTGGGCCGGTTCCGCAAACCTCCCGCGGTGCTCCCTGCCAGTACTCTAAAGCACAACCATCTGCGGTTCCGGGTGAGTCCGGATGTAACCATCGCCATGGGAATGACGGTGATGACTCCGGGGGACGACATGACTGGTCAGACTGCGGAAATGGTGGCAAGCCGCCACCCCAGCGCGGAGGAGATGGACGCTTACGAGCGCGTGCTGGGCGATGCCATGGAAGGCGATGCTACGCTATTCGCGCGGCAGGATTATGTGGAAGAAGCGTGGCGCATTGTGGATCCGGTACTGAAGGAGGCTACGCCGGTCTATCAGTACGACCCGAAAACCTGGGGGCCGCATGAGGTGAAGCAGGTCACGCCAGCCTCAGGATGGCACAACCCGACGGTTGCGGCTGCCGGATCAACCGGCGCCGCGCAAGCTGCGTGAATGGTTGGAGCGGAGAGAACATGAAAGTCGAAGTGTTTGCGGATGCAGAGTCAGTCGCCCGACAAGCTGCTGCACTCATTGCCGCGGAAGCTCGGGCTGCCGTCGCCGCTCGCGGTCGCTTCGTCATTGCGGTCAGCGGGGGCCACACTCCTTGGGTGATGTTGCGCGCACTGACTGCGGAAGAAGTTCCCTGGCAAAACCTCTACCTGGCGCAAGTCGATGAGCGCGTGGCACCCCCAGGAGACCCGGACAGAAATCTCACTCACCTGAAGGAAAGCCTGCATGCACCACTGCGTCCCGAACAAATTCTTGCCATGCCGGTTGAATCTCCCGATCTGGAAGCGGCAGCCGCCCGTTATGCGACAATTCTTCGGGAGATTGCCGGCTCGCCACCCATACTCGATCTTGTCCACTTAGGCCTCGGGCCCGACGGCCACACTGCATCTCTGGTTCCCGGTGACGCGGTGCTTGAAGTCACGGACGCCGACGTTGCGCTGACCGGAATCTACCAAGGCCGGCGTCGAATGACGTTGACCTACCCGATTATCAATCGATCTCGGCAGATTCTGTGGCTTGTCACCGGGAGTGAAAAAGTCGAAATGCTTGGCCGCTTGCGTAAGGCTGATACGTCGATCCCGGCCGGCCGGGTCCGCCAGGGTCAAGCGGTGGTGTTTGCTGATAAAGCTGCTGCGGGACAACTCGCAGCGTAAGGGTAGCAGTCCCACTTTGTGAACCTTTGTGTCCTTTGTGGTTCCAGCATTTTGTACTTCGTCAACCACAAAGGTGCACGAAGAAGAAATGTACTGAGACTGCGCACGCGTCTACGCGACATATCGAGAAGTAATCAAGAGGAGAGATCACCATGAGTGCCGCACTTGTTCGTCCAATCACTCCCAAAATGACAGAGACGGAAGCGGATCAGCTCTGTATCAACACTATCCGCACGCTTTCGATTGATGCAGTTCAGCAGGCCAAGTCCGGTCACCCGGGCACGCCCATGGCGCTCGCACCGCTGGTCTATACGCTGTGGAACCGGGTCTTGCGCTTCGATCCCCAGGATCCGATCTGGCCGAACCGTGATCGCTTCGTGCTCTCGAACGGACACGCCTCCATGCTGCTCTGGTCGGTGCTCCATCTCACCAAGACTCAGGCGGTCGACGCCGAATATGAAGCGCTAGGCAAACCTTCGGTTTCACTCGACGATATCCGCCACTTTCGCCAGCTCGATAGCAGGGCCCCCGGTCATCCCGAGTATCACTGGGTCTCAGGCGTCGAAACCACAACCGGACCGCTCGGGCAAGGTGTGGCTACAAGCGTCGGAATGGCGATTGCTCAGAAGTGGCTCGCCGACCGGTATAACCGGCCGGGCTTCGAAATTTTCAATTACAACATTTACGCGGTTTGCGGCGATGGCTGCATGATGGAAGGTGTTTCATCCGAAGCGGCGTCGCTGGCCGGCCACCTCGGCGTGGATAATCTTTGCTGGGTTTACGACAACAACCACATCACCATCGAAGGTCACACCGACATCACATTTACGGAAGACGTCGCGGCCAGGTTTCTGGCGTACGGATGGAACGTTCTGCGCGTCGGCGACGCCAACGATATCGACCGCATCGAGCACGCTCTCGAAGTTTTCCGCAAGACCCCGGGGCGTCCGACTTTCATCGTTTTGGACAGCCACATCGGCTACGGCTCTCCGAACAAGCAGGACACGCCTGAAGCCCATGGTGAGCCGCTTGGAGAAGAGGAATGTCGGCTGACCAAACGCTCTTACGGATGGCCCGAGGACGCGAAGTTCTACGTTCCCGATGGCGTCTACGATCACTTTGAGGCTGGTGTAGGAGCGCGCGGTGCATCGACTCGGCAGCAGTGGGTCAAACTTTTCGATTCGTACCGGGCCAAGTATCCCGACCTGGCGGCCGAGATCGATATGATGCAGCGGCGCGAACTTCCGACAGGGTGGGATCGCAATCTCCCCGTTTTTCCCGCTGACCCGAAGGGCATCGCTGGTCGAGATGCCTCGGGCAAGGTGCTGAACGTGCTTGCCCAAAATATTTCGTGGTTCCTTGGGGGCTCGGCGGATCTGGGCCCCTCGAACAAAACTACGTTTACCTTCCCCGGTGCGGGAAGCCTTCAAGCCGATACGCCCGGCGGGAAGATGCTGCACTACGGCATCCGTGAACACTCGATGGCGGCGATCGTGAACGGGCTCTCTTTATCGAAGCTCCGTGCGTTCGGCGCAACTTTTTTCATCTTCAGCGACTATGCCAGGCCGGCCATCCGCCTTTCGGCCGTGATGGAGTTGCCGACTATCCTGATCTTCACACACGACGCCATGGGCGACGGAGAAGATGGCCCAACCCACCAGCCAGTGGAGCATCTCGCATCCCTGCGCGCCATACCCGGCTTGGTTTTGTTGCGCCCAGGCGACGCCAATGAAGTGGTTGAGGCTTACCGCTACATCGTGCAGTTGCGCCACCAGCCTGCCGTACTGGCGCTCTCGCGCCAGCCGCTGCCCACGCTCGATCGCAGCAAATATGCGTCCGCATCGGGAGTCGCGCACGGCGCCTATGTGCTTGCCGACGCTCCGGGTGGTAAGCCGGAAGTCATTCTCATCGCTTCCGGCAGTGAGGTCTCGCTCGCGGTCGAAGCTCACGAGAAATTGTTGTCCGAGGGCATTCGTTCGCGGGTGGTCTCCATGCCGTCCTGGGATATTTTCGACCATCAGACAAAAGAATATCGAGATAGCGTGCTGCCCCCTGATGTGACTGCTCGCGTGGCAATCGAGCAGGCCTCGACCTTCGGATGGGAGCGCTACGTCGGTACTTCGGGGCACATCATCGGCATGAATACATTTGGAGCATCCGCGCCACTTAAAGAGCTTCAAAGGAAATTCGGATTTCAGCCGGACGAAGTGGTGGCTGCGGCGAAAAATCAACTGGGCAGGAAGTAAACCATGAGTGTCGCGCTGGATCGCGCTGTCGCACCAGACTCAGGAATCTCACCAACGGCCATGAAGAGAAGCCGAAGCGCTCCTCTCGGGAGCACCATTTGCGAAGGTGGCGTCAACTTCAGTATTTTCTCCCGCGCAGCGACTGGCGTGGATTTGCTGCTCTTCGACCACGAAGACGATCCCCGGCCGGAACGTGTGATCCCCATTGATTCGGCAACTCACCGGACCTATCACTACTGGCACGTTTTTGTGCCGGACGTACAACCGGGTCAGATCTATGGCTATCGAGTTCACGGACCCCACGACCCCGCGATCGGGATGCGATTTGATTCCAGCAAAGTCCTCCTTGACCCGTACGCAAGGGGTGTCGTGGTTCCTAAGAACTACAGCCGCGAAGCTGCTCAACAAGTCGAGGGCAACGCCGCGACCGCCATGAAGAGTGTCGTGATCGATCCCAGCGTATACGACTGGGAAGGCGACATGCCACTCGGGAGGCCGTCTTCACAGACAATTATTTACGAGATGCACGTGCGCGGCTTCACCTGCGATCCAAGTTCCGGTGTTTCCAAAAACATATGCGGTACATTTGCCGGATTGATCGAGAAAATTCCGTACCTTCAGAAGCTTGGCATCACTGCAGTTGAGCTTTTGCCTATCTTTCAATTCGATGCCCAAGATTGTCCTCCGGGGCTGGTCAACTATTGGGGCTACGCACCGGTTTCGTTCTTCGCGCCGCACCAGGCATACAGTTCACGTCAGGACCGGCTCGGCCCGGTGAACGAGTTTCGCGACATGGTCAAAGCACTCCATCGTGCGGGCATCGAAGTCATTCTCGACGTGGTATACAACCACACCGCGGAGGGCGACCACTGCGGACCGACGTTCAGCTTCCGCGGCCTCGACAACAACACCTATTACATCCTGGAACAGGATCGCTCCCGCTATGCCAACTACAGCGGCACGGGAAACTCTCTCAACGCAAACAATCCCATCGTCCGTCGCATGATCATTGACAGCCTGCGCTACTGGGTTGAGGAAATGCATGTGGATGGCTTCCGCTTTGATCTCGCGTCGATCCTGGCACGCGATCCGCAAGGCCAGTTGATGGCCAGCCCGCCCGTGCTCTGGGACATTGACACAGATCCCTCGCTCGCAGAAACCAAAATCATCGCCGAGGCGTGGGATGCGGCTGGTTTGTATCAGGTCGGCAGCTTTATCGGAGACAGTTGGAAAGAATGGAACGGCCGGTTCCGCGACGACGTTCGCAGTTTTGTCCGTGGCGAACCAGGTTCCGTAGGCCGCGTCGCCGACCGGTTTCTTGGTAGCCCGGAGATCTACGGCCACAAGGAGCGTGAGGCTGAGCAGAGCGTGAACTTTGTGACCTGTCACGACGGCTTCACACTCAACGATCTTGTCTCCTACGACTACAAACACAACGAAGAAAACCGTGAAAACAACAGCGACGGCACCAACGACAATCGAAGCTGGAATTGTGGCGTTGAGGGTCCTACCGATCATCCGCGTGTCGAGAAACTGCGAAATCGGCAGGTAAAGAACTTCTTGACCATCACTCTGCTCTCACTCGGCGTGCCCATGATCACCATGGGCGATGAGGTACGACGCACCCAGTACGGCAACAACAACGCTTACTGCCAGGACAATAAAACCAGTTGGTTCGATTGGAGTCTCGTGGAGAAGCATGCGGACGTGCATCGCTTCCTCTGCCTGCTGATCGAACGGCGGCTGTTGCGAGACTTGGAGACGGAACTCCAACGCAGAACTCTGCACCAAATGCTACTGGCAGCGAACAAAGCCTGGCACGGCGTAAAACTGAACCAACCAGATTGGAGCGATGACTCGCGCAGCTTCGCATTCGGAGCGGAGCTGCCAAAAGAAAACCTGCTCTTTCATCTGATCGCAAATGCCTACTGGGAGCCACTCGACTTTGAACTGCCGGCGGTGCTTAACGGTTCGCGAGATCCATGGCGCCGATGGATCGACACCAATCTCGATTCACCGCGGGACATCGTCGCATGGCAAGCCGCTCCACCCGCCCCCGGCTGCACCTATCGGGTCGGACCGCGCTCGGTGGTCGTGCTTTACGCCAGCACAGAGCCAACGACCGCGTAGGCGACGCCCCCCGTCCGGTCAACCGAACGATGCTCGGCGTGCTCCGCGTCAGGGCACAGGTTCGGCGGTACCGATTGAGCCGCGAGAAACGCAAGCTTCAGCTCATTACTTAAGAGTTCCAGACTTTGGAGGTCTCTGGTGGTGAAAAAAGACCAGCCGAACAACCATGCCCATGAGATTCAATCCGCTGCGTTCCATCATGCCGAACTGCAGAGCGAGCGCCTGCGCATCTGCGGTGTTTTGAGCGTCGTTGCAATTTTCATTGTGGTCACGGTCGTGCGGGTATTTGTTGTCCGCACGGTTTCCAATACCACTCCATGGGCCTGGCAATTTGGGTTGGCGGCCTCGATCATAATTTACGAAGTATGGATGTTGTGGCGCGTAAATCTCGCCCTGAGATCGCAGCGCAGTCTTCCTCCTGGATTCTGGGTTCTCAGCACAATTCTGGAGACTTCCATCCCGGCGTTCGCAATCGCCTTCCTTACCAGCGAACAGTACGAGCCCGCCTATCGGCCGCTGGCGACCCCCGCAGTGCTGGTTTTCTTTATCTTCATCATTCTTTCAACTTTGCGGTTGAATCCCGGAATCTGCCTGCTTTCCGGAGTGGTCGCGTGTGTTACCTACTTTGCTGCTGCTCTGTACCTCGGCTGGCGTCCTCCGGTTCCCGGATTGCCAGCGCCAGTGACGCAGACCAGCGTCAGCCTGAATGCCATTATTCTTCTGATCGGCGGTTTGATCGCTGCCGCCGTCGCGGGACAAATCCACAAGCACGTCGAGGCGGCTCTTCGCGAAGCGGAAACCAAACGCAAGCTGGAAGCGGTTGAGCACGATCTACAAGTCGCACGATCCATCCAGCAGTCTCTTCTTCCAAAAGAACGCCCCCAGATTGCAGGGTTTGACATCGCCGGATGGAACAGCCCGCGGACGATACCGGAGGCGATTATTTCGACTGGAAGGCACAACGCGACGGGAAACTGGTCGTGAGCCTGGCTGACGTCACCGGCCACGGCATCGGCCCGGCGCTAGTTGCCGCGATCTGCCATGCATACGCACGCTCCAGCTTCAGCATGGATCACGACCTGATGGGAGCCTTCGAGCACATCAATCAAGCCCTCGGCGCTGACCTTCAGACCGGACGCTTTGTCACCTTCGTGGCTGCTGTGTGCAGACCTGATAGTTCGGAGCTGCAAATCCTCTCCGCGGGCCATGGCCCACTCTTTATTTATTCCCGCGCCGAAGATCGATTCATCGATGTGAGCCCGCAAGCTGTTCCGTTCGGCATCCTTCCTTTCTTCCGCTCGGATCCGCCAGCACAGCTTCGGCTCGGCCCGGGCGATCTGGTGATCTTGCCCACAGATGGCTTCTTCGAATGGGAAAACGATCAAGGCGAACAATTTGGTGTCGAGCGGATGGAAGAAGCAATTCGCGCCTCACGACAACTCGCTCCGCCGGAGATTATCGCGCAACTCTACAACGCGGTTACGAAATTCTCCAACGGAACCAAACAACAGGATGACCTGACAGCCGTAATCATCAAGCGGCTGTAGGCGATTCCGGGCTACAATCGTAAGAATTGGGGCGATATGAGCCACGAGGCGAGAGCATCTGAAGCGTGATGGCAACCGCCGGGATGAGATAAACAAAGCTCCCAAAGACCCACATCAAAGCGCCCGCCAGAGCCTGGTCGTCAAGCGGCGAAATTGCGAAGAGTGGGGAAGCGGATGCATACGAGGGGTACAGAACCCGATCGCAGAAGGCAAGAAACGCCGATAACGCGTCGTTTGCCATCATTCCAATAAAAAGGTAGAGCGGAATCGACCATCGTGGCCACTTCGCTACGCTCGGCCACGGCTGGATGACAGGCCACCAGAACAAAATCGAGGTCACAAAAAAGCACGTGTGTTCGATCTCGTGCCAAAAATTCGAACGCAGCGCAAATTCAAAAGCAGCCGGAGAGTGCCAACCAATCAAAGTGACGGTAGCAGCCAGCCAGCAGAATACAGGGTGGGTCAGTGTGTGCCCCACCCATTGCACCGGTGGCCGGCGCAGAACCAGACCCAAGCCGGAACGAACGAAGATCTTCGGCAGCCCGTGCAGAAGTGGCAGGGCAGGCGCTCCCAACAAAATCAAAGGTGGAGCAACTGCCATGAGAAGGATGTGCTGAATCATGTGGATCGAAAGTAGTTCATCATCAAAAGCTGCGAGAGGAGATCCCACAGCGATCCAGAGGGCGAATAGCCCACTCATGAAAGCAATCTGGTGCCAAACCGATATCACGTTCGGAAGAAGGCCATGCAGGCGATGCCAACCTCGCAGGTAGACGACCGCCGTGATGACCAGACAAAGTGTAACCGGCACCGGGAAAACCCACGATTGCAATACGGTTTGGATCGCGGGAGACATAGGCGACCTCAGGGGCCCGTGGACGGTGATCCCGCAACGCTCGCGCCGAGCATTGCGGCGTGTGCAGCGTTCCCGGCCGGAGGCTGTCCTGCTGGATGCAACGTCTCGAGAAACGCCACCAGCGCCGTCGTCTCAGCCGGGTTCAAGTTTTTTCCGTAGGCTGGCATATTTCCGCCGCCCTGGATCACTTGGCGGATCAGTTGGTCCTGCGTGAGGCGAAGCGCGACGCGGTCGAGCGCCGGTCCGCGCTTACCGCCCATGTCGTCAAGTGAATGGCAGTTGCGACATTGCTTGGCCTGGAAAACCAGAGCGCCCCGGCGCTCGAGAGCAGTGCGTCCTTGCAAATATTCAGAGGGGATCGGCACGCTGCTCCACGCGTCCATAATCGGACTCCAGGGCGTATGCAGGCCCAACTGTGTCAAACTGCCCAGCATTACCGCAACCAACAGAATCGTGAGAACGGCAATGGGCCGGCGCTTCCAGCTCTTCTCACCTTCGCCAGCGATAAACGGGAGCAGCAACAGCGCAACAATTCCGATTGCAGGCCCAATCATGAGTATCGGAGTTTCTGCCGATGGCGGTAGGTATGACAAGACTGCATAAAGCCAAAGGAAAAAGAAATCCGGACGCGGAGCTGTCTGAATAATCGTCGGGTCGGGCTGACCGCTCGGACCGAATGGCCCAAGAAAGACAGCGCACGCGGCGATCGAAAGAAGAATGAAGCCTGAAAAGAAGACGTCTTTCCAAACCGCGTACGGCACGAATGGAACGCCTTCTTTATGCGTCAGCTCGTGATATTCCTGCAGATAGCTGGCGCGCCGCACGATCCGCCCAGGCATGGGCCACTCATTCACTCCCAGTTTCAACACCATAAGTAGATGCACGCCAACGAATGCGATCAGCAGTCCTGGAACAACAAAAACGTGCACCGCGAAAAACCGGGAAAGTGTCGCACCCGCAATAATCGGGCCGCCCAGCATAAGATTCACAGCCCAGGGCCCAATCACTGGCACTCGACTCGCAATCGATGCCCCAATTCCCAATCCCCAATAGGCGTCCTGGTCGAATCGCAGTACCTGGCCGGTGAAGGCCATGGCGAGCGTCATCAGCAAGAGGAACACGCCAATCATCCAGGTCAACTCTCGCGGAAATTTGTACGCTCCGAAAAGGAAGACCTGCACCATATGGATCAGGACGATCGCCACCATGAAATTCGAGCCCCAACCGTGCAATCCTCGAATGAACCAACCCAGCGAAATACCGTGATTGAGAATCTGCAGGCTGTTCCAGGCCTCTCCGGCGGAAGGCACATAAATGAGAGCCAGGAGAATCCCGGTGACAATCTGAAGCATGAAGCAGGTCAACGCAGCACTTCCGAAAACATAAAACCAACTTGCAGTCTCGCGCGGCACGCGATGCTCGGCGGTTTCGCGAATCTCCGCGCCAAGCTGAAGCCGTTGATCAAGCCACCCCCAGACTTCCCTGATCACGCGCATGTATTCCTCGCACCGGCCCTACTCGCGGTTGAACTCCCCGTGGTCGGCATTTCGCCAGCCTTGATGAACAGTTTTCCGTCCGCCACCTTGTAGTGATAAGTAAAGAGACCGCGTGGCGGAGGCCCGGAAGCGCGCGAACCATCCTGATAGTAAGCGCCGCCGTGGCACGGACACATAAAGAGGTTCGATTGCGGGAACCAGCGAACCGGGCATCCAAGGTGAGCGCAATTGATGGCAAAGACCTGGAAATTCTCCCCGTCGACATTTCGGACCCAGCAGGCAATATCCGCGGTTTCTCCATCCCAGGGATTCACCACTGGATTTCGATATGTGGCCAGCCGGGTCTGACCCGCGGGAAATTGCTGCAGATCGCCCAGAGACAGCCACGACTCATAGCCAATCTTGCGCGCGTGAGCGACGGGCGAAAGGATGTAGCGCACAATCGGTATTGCCAGAATCAAGCCGACAACACCATTCAGGAACAATCCCAGTTTAACCAGCATCGCGCGTCTTGATACTCCGTCGGTCGCAGTCATGGAAGCCCTCCCGCAGCGCGGTCCATCGACGTTTTTGGATATGGTTGGCCCGGGAACTGTGGCCGCTGTGCCGCCAGCCAGGCGACGACGTCAGAGATTTCTTGCGTTGACATCGGTCGACCAGGCACGTCACCGCGCCAGTCCGGAGCACCCAACTCTGGCCGTCCGACAATCACATTCGTTCGCAGGTCCTGATCGCTCACTAAAGCGAGGTATGACCCGCTTACGATCGAACTGGCTTTCTCGCCTCCTTTACCGTCAGGACCATGGCAGGCCGAGCAGTAGGTCGCGTACACATCTGCGCCGCGATGCGGATCGCCAGTAGGCTGCACTGCATAAGGAGGAGGGCTGACGCCGGGCATAGCATCCGGTTTCGCCCACGAGCGGATTCCGGTGATGATGGCGTCGATTTGCTTGTCAGTAAGCATGCCGCCTGCGCTCCTCGCGAATGCCGGCATCGATGTGCCGGGCACGCCGTTAGTGGCGACGCGGCGAATCACGGTATCGTCCGCGATGGCGAGAAAGACAGGATCGCTGAGAGAAACCGCCGCTCCTCCTTTGCCGTTCGCGCCGTGACATCCCGAACAGTTGCTCGCGTAGAGAACATTAAACTCCATGATCTGGTCGGGCGGGATAACCTCAGAATCGGGGCCGGGCCGGCCCGGTGCACTATTACATCCAAGGCAGGCCACCAGGGCGGCCATTGCGAAAATAAGTAAGGTAGCTTGCCCCTTCATGGCCGATGGTCCTCTTCGTTCTTCTCGTCCATCGCGCCCGGCGCCTCCATGCCGGCGCGAATCGCGAAAGGTAGATGCTGCCAGGTACGCACCCGCTCTTGCTTTGAGACGACGATGCCAGCCACGATGCCGAATCCCATTTGAGTAACCACGAACCACGCCCAGTTAATCCTGTCGCTGAGCGCGGGATTCAACAACTGCAGAGCGCTGTGCAGCAAACCGGTCCATAAAATGGGAGCGATCACGCCTCCCAACAAAATAGGGCGTCGCGGAAACATCGGAAGCATGGCGCCGTAAAGGAGCCCGACCAGCAACGACGTAATCAAATGGACGATAGATGCGATGATGAAAGCATCGAAATGAAAGGCCGAGATCTGCTCGGTGGTCTCCAGCGCGGGGAAAAATCCGGTGGCCAGAATGTTAATTGGATACCAGATGCTGTGGTACGCAACGATTCCGTAAACTACAGCGAGAACCGCCATCACAACACTCCCCGCCAAACCACCTTTCACTCCGGCGGAAATTGGATAGATTTCAAGGGGCAGCCGTGCCCGGTGTGGTTCGTGGGTAATCAAATCCACTCGCGCCACTCCGGGGCGCGTCGTGACGATGGGTATCACTTCGGCTGAAACCGGAACAGATTCGTGCTTCTCGTGCGGCAGTACGTCGCAAAACCATCCGACCCATCCAATGACAGTCAGGATTGCACCCAGGATGCTGACCGTCGCCGTCGTCACCAGTCCAGCGAATAACAGGGCCACGCCAAACGCCGCGACAATCGGCCACGCCGTCGGCGCCGGCAATTCAATTTTGCCCGGCGCATCCGCTCGTGTGTTCACCCGATCCGAGGTCATACCCGTCGTCCTCATCGTCCAATGATGTAAACCACCGTGAAGACCACAACCCATACCACATCCACAAAATGCCAGTAGAGAGACAATACGTCGACGCGATACGTGTGCTGTTGCTGAACGTCCCCAAGCAACGCGAACGCCATTACTGTGGAGAGGCAAATGAGGCCCACGATCACGTGAAACCCATGCAGGCCGACCAGGGAATAGTAGGTTGTCCCGAACAGGTTCGTGCTGATGGTCAGTCCATCTTTATAAATAAGCCGATGCCATTCGTGCGCGGTTCCGTAAAGAAAAGCTGCGCCCAGAGCGATCGTCCCGAACCACCAGGCTCTGAAAGTCCGGATGTCCCCTGCACGGAGGGCCTTCACCGCCAAGTGAATCGTGATGCTGCTGGAAAGCAAACAGATGCTGTAAAAGATCGGTGCTTCGAGAACTTGCTTTGGCGTGGGTCCGGTCAGACTCTTGCCCAGATAGAAAAGGTAAGCGACGACGAAGATGACGAAAATCGCAGACTCGGCGACGATCAGCGCAAACATCGCTACGTGTCCGCGCGAGGGTAGCTCCCAGGTCCGTTCTCTCTGCGGCATCGTCATTACGTTCGCGCTCATTGCATTTTCCTCGGCTATTCGTACTTCCAGTCAGGATCTTCCGGATGCTTGAGGTCCCACAGCGGACGCCGACTCTTCACGGTCGGAATTGTCGCGAAGTTATACGCCGGCGGCGGTGAACTGGTGGTCCACTCCAATGTCCACGCGTCCCAGGGATCGCTGCCGGAATGTTTCCCCTTGACGCGGGACCACAGCAGGTTGCCGACAAATATCAAAATACTCAGCCCTTGAAAAAACACTCCGATCGTCACAATCAGATTCCAAGTATCCCAGCCGCGGCCGGGCTCGTAGGTATAAATTCTTCGTGGCATGCCCAACAATCCGGGAACATGCATGAAGTCAAACGTCAGGTGAAATCCTATGACGAACAGCCAGAAGTGCAGCTTACCTACGGTTTCGTCATACATTCTTCCTGTCATCTTCGGGAACCAGTAGTAGAACGCCCCGAAAAGAGCGAACAGGATTCCGCCCACGATCACGTAGTGAAAGTGCGCAACCACAAAATAGGAATTGCCGAGTTGCCAATCGAAGGGCGCTGCACTCAACATGATCCCGGTAAGGCCAGCAATCAAGAACTGAAACAGAAACGCAATGCAAAATAGCATGGGCGCCTGGAAGTGAATCTTTCCGCCCCACATCGTGGCTAGCCAGTTAAATATCTTGATCCCTGTGGGAACTCCAATGGCCATGGTCGAAAGCACAAAGAATGTATTTGCGTTCGAGCTCATCCCGACGGTGAACATGTGATGAGCCCAAACGGCCATACTCAAAAAGCCAATGGCCACGGTCGCGGCCACCATGATCGGATATCCAAACATCGCCTTGCGGGAAAATACCGGAATGATTTCAGAAACGACGGCGAACGCCGGAATTACGAGAATGTACACTTCGGGATGCCCGAAGATCCAGAAGAAGTGCATCCAGATGACGGCTGACCCCCCGGCCTGCGTGTCGAAAAAATGTGCGCCAAGGTAGCGATCAAGGCTCAGCATGATTTGTGCCGCGGTCAGTGGACCAATCGCAAGCAGCACCAGACCGGCCATTACGAGATTCAGCCAAGCGAGCAGCGGCATTTTCCCCAGCTTCATGCCGGGGCAGCGCAGGCACAAGATCGTAGTCAAGATATTGATCGCCGTGCCGATACTTCCAAAGCCCGAAACCAAAACCGCCAGCGTCCAGAAATCCGTGCTGTGCCCGCGAGAGAACGTCTGCGCCGTCAAGGGAGCGTAAGCAAACCATCCCACATCCGGAGCATTCCCCGCCCCGTACAGGCCATTCGCTCCCACCAGGCTGAAGTAAAGAAGAAGACCTCCAAATGCCGACAGCCAAAAACTAAAAGCATTGAGACGCGGAAATGCCATGTCTCGCGCGCCAATCATAAGCGGTACTAGATAATTCGCAAATCCGAAAACGAGCGGCATGGCCACGAAGAAAATCATCGTGGTTCCGTGCATGGTGAACATCCGGTTAAACACTTCAGGCGAGACGAAGTCATTCTGCGGGCGGATGAGCTGGATACGCATGATCGTCGCTTCAATCCCGCCGACCACGAGAAAGAACAAAGCAAAAAGGATGTACAGAATTCCCAGCCGCTTGTGATCAACCGTGGTCACCCACTCGTGAAGCCGATCGACGAGCGGCCGAGAAGCCTCGTAACTCCCGGGCAAAGCGATTGAATCAGTCGACATCGAAAGTTTTCCTCCTCAACTCGCTCAGCGAAGCGTCGTCAGATAGGCTGTCACGGCATCCAGTTCTCGATCGCTCAACTCCATCGCCGGCATTCGCGATCCTGGCTTTATGGCGTCAGGATTTCGAATCCAGCGCCGAAGATTCTCTGCCGTATTCGGCACGGCTCCCGCGGCAATCGTATCCCGGCTCATCAGGTGCGACAGATCGGGCCCAAAGCGCCCATCCGCCACAGTTCCTGCAACCGCATGGCAGTTGATGCACGCAGTTGTCTCGAAAATGTGTTGTCCCTCGGAAGCTGTGTCGCTCAAGTGGGCGGGTTGACCTTGTTCCTGAATCCAACGATCAAACTCGTCTCGCGTCTGAACATAAACTCGCAGCAGCATCTTGGCGTGCTGCGTTCCGCAATACTGGGCGCACTGTCCCAGATAAAGCCCGGTTTCATGCGGATCAATCCACATGCTGTTCGGATGGTTGGGAATCAGGTCCGTTTTGCCATTGAGGCGCGGAACCCAGAAGCTGTGATCCGTATCAGCCGAAAGCAATCTGATGAAGGTCGGAGTAGGATGCTCCGGGTCGCTCACCGGAACGTGCAGTTCATTCGCAGTCACGACATGAAGCGCCGGATAGCGATACTCCCACCAAAACTGATGGCCGATAGCAATCACCTCGATTGCGTTGCTAGGCTGGGCAGCTTTTTGTACGCTGCCGATCACTCGCGCCGTCGCCATGAACAGCGCCACTACGATGAGCACCGGAATAACGGTCCACGCCAGCTCCACTTGATTGCTGCCGTAAACTTGTGGCGGCTCTCGGCCGTCGTCATCCGTCCTTTTCCTGAATCGCACGACCGCATACGCCAGAAGGCTGAACACGACGACAAATATTGTTGCTGTAACGGCCAGCACAAAAACAGAGAGGCCAAAAATTGTGTTCGCCGGCGTGGACGCTGGCGCAAAGATATTCGTAGGGCTCAACGGCGGGTCGGCAGCCCCAGCAAACGAGGCTGTCCCGAACCAGCAGAGAACAACAATCATTTTGAGTCCCCATTGACGGTACATGGTCTGCAGCCAGTGCTTCTCGTCGCGATTCTCTAATTTGAGTCCCGCAGCAGCCGTTTATTTACCAGGTCGAAGATCATGCAATCTTCTCCCTGCGTTCGCCTGCGGGAGATGTTTTATCATTGACCAGGACAGCCGGACTACCTTTCACGCCAGACAAGGTCGGCGACGGCAATGCCCGCAATTGCACGATGTCCTTCGAGAAAAACAGATCGAGCGTCCAATCGAGTAACACGCGAACTTTCTTTTGCATGCCGGGAAGCTTGGCCAGGTAAATGGCGCGCCACATCGCCCAGGCAATAATTCCCGAGAAATGGAAGCCCATGATCTCCGCCACGCCGGTGCGTCGTCCGATGGTGGCAAGCAAGCCCAGGGTTTTGAACTTGAACGGTTTCAGAGGCTGGCCACGCATGGTCGCCACAATATTGTGAGCCACCACGGGAGCTTGTCGCGTGGCATGCTGCGCCGTCGGTGGGCAAAACTTTCCCGGGTTTGTCAAATCGGGCACTTGCGCGCAATCCCCTAACGCCCAAAGCCCCGGCCAGCTTGGCACTTGAAGATATTCGTTGGCGATGACATGACCGCGCTCTTTGCCGCACGGCAGATTCACGACGATGGGGACCGGCGTGATGCCCGCAGTCCAAATAATGAGCTTGCTGGCGATTCTGGTACCGTCCCCGAGGACGACTTCCTTCCCGTCGTAACCCTTAACTGCAGTGTTCATATGAATTTCAACGCCACGCCGGCCAAGCTGGATCTCCGAATAACGGCCGAGGCTCTCGCCCAACTCTGGAAGGATCATTTTGCCGGCGTCGACCAGAACAATTCGGAGCATGTTCTCGTTCAAGTTGTTATAAAACTTCAACGCCTCCCGCATCAGGTCGTTCACTGCCCCTACGGTCTCAACCCCGGCGAAACCGGCGCCCACTACAACTACCGTCATCATGGCCTTGCGGAGCGCTTCATCCGGTTCGCCGTCCGCCAGCTCCAGCGCATCAATGGCCCGATTCCGCACCGCCAGCGCGTCGCCCAGCGTCTTCATGGTCAATGCATGCTCTTCGATCCCAGGCGTGTGGTAGAAATTCGACACCGACCCCAATGCCAAAACGAGGTGATCGTAGGTCAAGTCGCGATGGTGCACCAAATTACTTTGCCGGACTCGCACCTGTTTTTTTTCGAGGTCAACGGATTCGAGGTCTCCGATCAAGACGTTCGTGTGCCGTAGCATTTTTCGCAGCGGTTGAACCACGTCCGTGGCTGCGGCGTCGCTTCCAGCGACCTCGTGGAGCATTGGCGTAAAGAGTACAAAATTCTCCTGCGCCACCAGCATCACTTCAACGTCCGGCGTTCCGGACAGCGCCTTCTGCAGGTACACCGCGGTGTAAGCGCCGGCAAAACCACCGCCGAGGATGAGAATGCGTTTCGGGTTTGCTGAAGGTTCCATGTCTGCCTCGAATCACGTAGCCATGGGTAAAAGTAGGTGTGCCCGGCTGACTCAAGAATTCAGGCTGAATTTATATTTGATGCCGGGAGCTTGCACCACTAGCAAAACTAGGAGGCCAAAGACAAAGCCATAAGAAGCGACAAGATTAAAGATAAGAATCCACGGATGGAAATCCAAGTTAAAATAACCTCGCACCGGCCAGCCGCCCAGTTACTCCCAACTACGAAAAGTCCCAGTTGTGCCATTCAGCGATCACCCGTAGACTCCGTTTGAACCTGACGAAATCCTCGCGCTTGCATGCCGCAACTTATGGAGCACACCGGACTCACAATCAAGGAGCTCAATAGCCGCCTAGGAATCCCGGGCCGCGCGCAGGTTTTGGCCGACGACGCCGGACTACCCGAGGTCCGCGTAACCGCGCCACTGTGCGACGGAGAGATGCATCTGCACGGCGCGCAAGTGACTTCCTGGAAGCCGGCCGACGCCGAGGAAGCCATTTTCCTGAGCCGTCAAGCTCGTTGGGAAGAAGGGAAAGCCATTCGCGGCGGCATACCGATCTGCTTTCCCTGGTTTCGAGCCAAAGCTGATGATTCCCACGCCCCGGCGCATGGTGTCGTTCGAACAAAAATATGGACGCTTGACTCCATCGAGCAAAATGGCAACGGCGTCACCATCAGCATGTCGACACAGAGCGACCCAGACACACAACGATGGTGGCCTGCTGATTTCCGACTGCTCTATCGTGTGACTTTCGGGAGCGAATTGAAACTCGAGCTCACAGTAACCAATACGGGCGTCAAGCCGTTCCGCTTTGAAGAGGCCTTGCATACTTATTACAAGGTGGGAGACGTGCGCAAGGTTCGCGTCCGCGGGTTGGATGGCGTCACCTATCTGGACAACACCGACTCGAACAAGAAGAAAAAGCAGAATGGCGACGTGGTCATAAGTTCGCCAACCGACAACGCCTATATGAATACCCAGAACCCGCTGCAGTTGATCGATCCTGTCCTCAATCGTACCGTCCAGGTGACCAAGCAGAATTCAGACTCCACCGTGATCTGGAATCCGTGGGCCGAGGGAGCGCGCGCATTATCCGATCTGGGCGATGACGAATGGCAGGACATGGTTTGCGTCGAAGGCGGCAACATCTTGGAAAATGCAGTCGAACTGGCACCGTCCGCGGATCACGGAATCACAGTGACGATGACCGTCGCCCCTCTGACCTCTGCAGCCTGAAGGTAAAGGCCGTATGATGTTACGCGACAAGGGGACGGGGACATGTGTTTCTCAGCGACAGCTAACTTTGTGGGCAGCGGAGTTCTGGGGACGATCGGCGTAGTGACACTGACGAAAGTGAAACACAGGCGCGAACTCCTCTTTGCCGCCCTGCCCGCACTCTTCGCAGTTCATCAATTTATGGAAGGATTCGTCTGGCTCGGCTTGGACGGCATTCTTTCGCCCACGATTGCTCACAACATGGGTGCGGCGTTCATGCTTTATGCCCAGGGGCTTCTGCCATTTATTCTGCCGCTGAGCGTGTTGCTGTTCGAGCCGAACGTCAAGAGTCGCAGGCGAATGCTGCCGTTTCTGGCGATTGGCACCGCGACCGCGCTCTACATCCTGTGGGGGCTCACCGCGTATTCTTTCCAGGTCTACATCAAGGGGAATAGCCTCGTGTACATCAACCCAGCCACAAACAATATGACGGTTGCCGTCCTCTACGTGATTGCAACCTGCGGCTCGCTCTTCTTTTCGAAGGTCAAGGACATGGTGATTTTCGGCGCCGCGAACCTGGCGATTCTACTGGTCGTGATGGCTTTTAAGCGTTACGCGTTCACCTCATTGTGGTGTGCCTACGCCGCGGTCGCGAGTGTGATCATTCTTTGGTACTTCTGGAAAAGCAGCGGAGACAGGCCATTCGCGTATGCGGAAACGATGTAGGGCGCGCCTCAGATTCTTAGGAAGGACCGTTGGCGCCCGGGATCTCTCCAGGGGCTAAATTCTGGGGTGGGAGACGGGAATCGAACCCGCAACGTCCGGAGCCACAGTCCGGTGCTCTGCCAGTTGAGCTACTCCCACCGCGTACTTGCGATTATAACAACTCGGACGGAGTGCCGTGCGCGCTCCGACCACACCGGCGGCTTTCGTTACTACGCGCCAGATCCTTCGGGACTGCGTCCCTCAGGATGATGGCGGCGATTGGGATTGATAGAGATTGAAGACTATGAAATGCGAACGCTGGTTATGCGCGCCCTACGCCGACGTACTCGAATCCCATGGCGCGCAGGCGGACGAAGTCGAGGAGGTTTTTTGTATCCACGATGAGGGGGCGGCGAAGCATCTGCTTGATGCGGTTGAAATCGAGTCCGCGAAATTCAGGCCACCCGGTGCCGACCACTAAGGCATCCACCCCTTCGGCCGCGGCGTAGGGCGATTCGCAGTAAAACACCGATCCATTCAGTTCGAGGCGCGCGTCCGGCAGGGCGACGGGATCGTAGGCCCGCACCCGCGCACCTTGAGCAATCAGGTTCTTGGCCAGCCGCACCGACGAAGAACCAGCGACGGAATTGGTATTGGGCTTGAAAGCCAGGCCCAGGATTCCTACGTCCTTATTCTGAACCGACTGGACGCACCTCGAAATCTTTTCGATCACCTGATCGGCCAGGCCGTGATTCACCTCGCGCGCGGCACTCAAAACCTTGAGCGACACTCCGTTACGCTGGGCCAAGTCGGCCAGCGAATCCATATCGGACTCCGCGAACAAACCACCCATCCCGGCTCCGGGCTGAAGGCAGCGGGGTGCGATCTTCTTGTCCAAGCCCAGAGCAAGTGAAAGGCTGACCGCATCCGCGTTCACCCGTTCACACAAACTCGCCAGCTCGTTGATGAACGAAATCTTGGTGGCCACAAAAGCAGTTGCGGATTCTCGCACCAGTTCGGCCGTCTCGTGATTGGTTACGATCACGGGGACTCCGCGCATCACCAGGGAATGGAAAATCTGTTTGATAGCCAGCACGGCGTCGTTCGAATCAGTGCCCAGAATGATGCGGTCCGGCCAATTGAAGTCTTCAATCGCGCATCCCGGCGTAAAGAACATGGGCTGCGAAACGATTGTGGCCCGCAAGCCAGCCTCCGCAATCCTTTTTTCGACCGCTGACGCAGTGCCCACTGGTACCGGAGTTACGATTGTGAGGATCGAAGGCTTAGGGGCTGCGCGCGCGATGCGAATCGCCAGATCGGTCAGATGCTGCGGGCTGTCCTCGGCCAGAAAGATCACTTGCGCTTTACGGGCAAAGGATTCGATGTCGGTCGAATACGCCAGCCGCCCGGAGCGCACGTTACGCTTGATGACTTCGGTAAGGTTCTTTTCGTGAAACGGGACGTTGCCCTGGGCCATCGCGACCATCTGTGAGCTATCGGGATGACAGCAGCTGACGGGGGTGCCGAAGTCCGCCAGACAGGCGGAAACGACTGTACCTAAGTACCCTGCTCCGTAGACCCCAATCTGCATGAAACCTCCAGAAGCCCACTCTGAATTCGCTGGGGAAGGGTGCCCGAGGCGGCTTGCACAGCGAGTCCAACTTCCTGTTTACGCTCGCCTTGAGTGCTTAGCAACGCACGGGAGGGATTTGTACTTAGGGACATGACCTACCGATGGAGGCGGGAATCTGGACAATCAGAAGGTCACGTGCCGGGTGGAAGAGTGTGAGGCTGGCCCTTCTCCCCTGTGATGTCATTTTTCGTCATTGTCTTGACGTCATCCTGAGGGACTTCCAGTCCCGAAGGATCCTGCGCGTGTACGACAACGCCGGGCGATTCACCGCTTCACGGGCGAACCAGGCTGCGGCCCAGCGGGATTCCAGCCAAGTCCACCCAACGATTCTGTTCCTGCTCACGTACGAAGGTGAGCTCGCTTAGCGGGATATGACGGCTGCCCTCGAACATCGCCCAACGGTCACGGGCGAAAATATACGCCTTCTGCGCCAGTTCCTCGGTGCTGACTTTCACGATCGTCAGGTGCGGCATGTAAGGCCACTCCTCGACGGAAGCGAGCGCCTGGGTGTTCAATCGATCATGCAGTTCGTGCATGCGGCGGGCGCCGTGGGCCACCCGGATGAAAACCGTTGGAGTCACGGGGATGAAAGTTTCGACGTCCCCGAGAGTGACCTCGAAAGGCTGAGCCTGACTGCAGATGTCTTCGAGAGTCTCCAGCGCCGCCAGTTCCCCACCCTGCAACCGGCGAGGGGGAAGGATGGTCACATGAGCGGGCAGATGGGGCAGATCGGGATGAAGTTCCTGCCGGAGGTTCTCAACAAATTCCCCGACGGCATTTCTAACATAAGCCACCAGGGCATAACGGGGATTTTGCATGTCAACCCGAGATTATACCTCCGGAAGCGAGTGGCGTGGGTTCAACTGATCGAAAGCGGTCAGCTATAATCGAAGAAGTCGGGGCGTAGCGCAGCCTGGTAGCGCACCTGCCTTGGGCGCAGGGGGTCGTAGGTTCAAATCCTATCGCCCCGACCAATTCGTTCTTTCATTTCTTAGAAACATCAGGTCTGGTGATTCGTGCCTTCCGCCTCGCACTTGTTCTCAATCGAGACGCGGCTCGGTAAAAATACTGCGCACAAGACCCTTCGCCTCGCTGGCGAAAGCGAGGTGCCTCAGAATGATCCCTTAAGCTAGGCCGTTTGGCCCATATTTTGAACGCTACTTCTTCAGCAGGCTGGTGTGGCTGGCTACGCACTCCCACTTGCCGTCTTCAAAGACCCAGGTGTCGGTGAAGCGGCCGAGGTGGTCGTAGGGTTTGCCGTTGTAGGAACCTTTGGTGTGATAGTAGCCGGTCACCACTCCGGTATTGTGATACAGGTTCACCTTCACATCCTGGATGGTGACCAAGTCAGGCTTGAACTTCGGGTCTTTGATGTCGGCCAGGAACTTGCCGCGCTCGCTGACCTCGCCGTCCCATTCGGTGTTGGAGAAAGAATCGGCGATCATGCCTTCCAATGCGCGCTCGTCACGATGAACCTGCGCCTCGTTCCAGAGGTGCTCGAGCACGACCAACTTGGTCGACTGGGGATCGTCTTTGTCACGAGCACTCTGCGCCGTGGCTCCGATTGTCAGCAGAAGGCAACAGAGGATTGTCTTGATCGTGTTCATCTCGATTATTTGCGTCTGACCATGGCGCTTGCAGTTTCATGGCCCGGGCACGCGAGGTGCGCGTACGCTGGCAAAAACATAACAGCTGGCAAAAGCTTCCGCCATGTAAAAGCACTTGGGCGGATTACGAATGTCATCTGGGCCCGGTCTTCCGCTAAGCGCAGCCCATGGGAACCGTATCGGTGGCGTCGGATCCAACCACGCTCACCCGGATTCGGTTCAACGTAGTAAGAAAGAGTCACCCTAGCCTCGACTTCAGTTGCACCGAGTGTTTGAAGTTCCGCCCTAGGCCACGGCAACCGATGAAGGTTCATGTGGTGGCTGACTATATTACCGGCCCCCGCGCGCCGGAACGGCCTAAGGCGGTCTTGTGCTACAAGGGTGACATCGTTTATCGAGCTGAGGAGCGTGCGGGTGTAGTCCGGAACGCCAAATCCGTACCTTCTTAATACTGCTACTCTCTGTGCTTGTGAGGTAGCAGCATCCATCCTGCTGCGCATTGAGGGCGTCCATTTTGCTGAGTGGACGACGAGTCCGCGAACGCTCTTGCCAAAGATCAGGCCGTGCCGCCAACATTTTCCCTGTGATCTCCGCAACTGTTGCGGTAGCCGTGCTCGTATCGTGGATCGTGGTGAATTGCTGAACCGTGGGCTGATAATATGTCGTGAGGAGGCCGAGGTCGCTCGGGGAATCGACACTGTTTCCGTCTGACGCCCAATTCCCACCCTCGCTCACCACGTCCGGTTTCACCGGCCACTGTTTGTGCCATCGAACGGAAGTCCGGCTCGCTGGACCGATCTCGCCCGCAGGCGCTATGGAGTTCCAGCCACGAAATTGGGCGTCGGTAATGGCAGTTTTCTCGGTGTAGGATCCAACCGTCAGTGCATTCCAAGCCTGGGCCGGGCTCTGGATGGGCTGCTCATCATTCCTGCCTGGGTAGCGGTTAGGATCAATGTCTTCTCTTGCGATGTTACCGGCAGAGACAAGAATCAAACGTTCGTTCGCCCCATCCCCATAAGCTAAAGCGTCGAGCTCCGCTGACCACGAGGAGGGCCGGCCGCCGGGTGCGGGAGTGTTACTGGTAACTGCCATGCAGATAGCGCGACGCCGGTTTGGTGCTTGGACTTCTGGCCGGGCGACACATTCGCGCGTTACGGCGCCGTACAACATAGGGTCATGTTGGATGCCCGACGGATTGAGCATCTTGACGGACTCAAGTCCATGTTGGAGAAAAACCGGACCGCCATTCAGCAATCGACTTTGGAGATCTCCGTACAAGGCCACGCCCGCCATCGTGGTCCCGTGGCCTTGCCAAGCTGCACTATCGCCCGTCCCCCACGTGGGATCGTACGTGTGGGCGTCTGCTGACCGAAGAGAAGAGGACAATAGTGTGTGGGTGTGAGTAATGCCGCTGTCGAGAATACACACTGCCGGAGCATCGGCGCTTGGAAGTCGAAGTCTCTCGGCGAGATCGCGCGTCCACGCGGCTTGCTCGAAGTTTTGAAATCCGAGAAACAGTGCTGGGCTGTCCGATGCGATGCGCAGTTCAGCAATGGCACCCGTGCTCGTCATTAGACTCGCCATCTCGCTGACGGTTGCGTTCGCAAGAACAACTTCGCGCTCGGGAAAGGTTAGGCGCTCCGTCGGATTCACCCGCACCCTCATAACCGCAGCCGCGTTCATAAAAGCGTCAGATGCGGCCTTTCGCAGCCAGACCTCCCACCAGACCGGGACATCTTCAACTGGGAAGCGGTCGGGAGAATCGGTGAACATCGAACGCACGATAGCTACGCTGACACTATCGATGCTTGCGATAAGTCTTTCGTTCTTGGGCTTGCCCTTCTTCGTGTCTTCGGTTCGATAGATCTCAATTCTCTTGAGGAAGAACTTCTCCGCCCCAGAAGGAACGAATACAGTTGCGTGAATCTCACCGTCAGGGTCGTAGGTCTTGACCGATAGCAGCTCGATACCTTGTTGTCGGTTCTCAAGACCTTGAATGAATTCCAGGCTTTGCGGTCTCAGAGCGAAGTCAAGATAATAACCAGGCGTCTCGTGGGGTGCATGTTGCACGGTGACGTTCGCAAATTGATTCGCCGATGCGAGAGCTTGCATTAGGTCTGCTGCGAGACGTTGCGCGTGCTCCTCGCGGTTCCGGGGTGGGATTGAATACGTCCGGGGCGCGCTGGGGCCGACATACGCCTCGCTGGCAGCTCGACCGTGTAGAAAGATGTGATGGCGATTGTGTGGATATTCCGGCATCAGTGCGAGTCAGAAGGGTGAGTCCTCTTCCGCTCACGGATGGCGGCAAGCAGCCGGTCGTGGGCTATGGTGCTGGACTCAGCCAGAACTGCGTCCTTGGCTGCGTCATCGCTAGCGCGCACGAGTTCGGCCTGACTCAATCCTTCTCCTTCAGCTAATAACTCGCTCCAACGCAGGACGCGCAAATCAAAATTGGCGAGGCGGCTCTTCATTAACGCTTCTGCCAGTTCGCGGCTTGGGGCAGCAAATTCGATGATGTCATCAAAACGTCTGAAGAGGGCTCTGTCCAAAAGCTCGGGATGGTTCGTGGCGGCGATAACTAAGCTTTCCGAGGTGTCCTTCTCGAGGAATTGGAGAAATGAATTCAAAACCCGACGTATTTCTCCGACGTCGTTCGCTTGGTTTCGTTTCGTGCCTAAGGCGTCAAACTCGTCAAAGAGATATACCCCAGCACGTATAGGCATCGCATCGAAAATGGTTCGTAGCTTTGCCGCCGTTTCGCCCATGAACTTCGTAATAATCCCTTCAAGGCGTGCCACCAACAGCGGTATATGAAGCTCAGCGGCCATGGCAGCGGCTGCGGTCGTCTTTCCAGTCCCAGGGGCACCAACAAATAGCAGTTTCCGGCGCGGCTGGAGATCGTGATCTCGCAATCTGCGCTGCTGCCTGTATTCGAGAAGCACTCGTAGCAGCCGTGCCTCTAGCTCCGCTGGCAAGACCAAACTATTGAGGCGAGCGGTGGGTTCTTGTAGCGTGACGAGGCTTGCAAGGTCGCCCTTTGGCTCCAAAACCAAAAGGCGTTGCTGAGGTGGGTTCGCTCTAGCTTGGCTCGATCAATCAATTCACGTATCTGCTCCGCGAGCTTGACGTGGCCTTGCCTCGCTTCTTGCGCTGCAACCTGCATCGCAACTGACATGAATTCTTGATCATCCCCACGGATGTGGGTTTTCAGCAATGCAAGTACATGGCGGGCGTTTGGCATACTTTCGGTCAGAATGACTGCTCAGTATACGCGCAACAATATCATTCATGGTTCCGGCGTTACAGATCACTCGAAACTCTTGAGGAGCGAGAACCCAGGTGCTCCGGCCAGATTATTTCCCGTTGTGGGAATCAGTTCCGCTTTTTCTTTCAATTTTCTTGCATTCTGTTTTCCAGCACGTTCCAATAAGAAGATAAGGCGGCATTCGCGAGTTTCCACGAATTGCCGCCATTTCTGTCTCTGAAGGTAGGGTGAATGAAGAAGCTGAAGATGGCGAAAATGAAGGATAAGAAAGTTCGGGGCGAGTGGGCGGAGATGAAGTTCATGACGGCCGCGGCCGAGCATGGGTTGTGCGTCAGCAAGCCTTGGGGAGACTCGAACAGTTACGACTTTGTCGTGGGGCGTCCGGGGCACTTTGTGGCAGTGCAGGTGAAATGCACCGTCTTCTCTACAGCGAATGGATCCGGTTATATGTGCTCGGTATGCAGCAGCCATAAGCAGTATCCGCAGGGATCGTTCGATTTTCTCGCAGCTTATTTGGTTTGCAGGGATGTCTGGTACATCATTCCGGAGGAGGAGACTCGGGGGAAGTGGTCGATTTCTTTGGGTACGCAGTGTGCGGAATCCAAGTATGAGAAATATCTTGAGGCGTGGGATCTGCTACGAGAGCCAGAGTTTGACGGAGACATCAAGGCTTGCGCGGAGGAATTCCCCGGTGAGGCATTTCTTTCTTCTTTTCCTGCGCTTTCCACAGAGAATACTTGTCCTCCACAGCTTGTGCACAACTCGGCATGAAATTTCTGTTGCGGACGTTTTGTGATTCAAGCAAAGTACCGCCAGTGCAGATGTGCGATGTCTTGAGAGCGCTGTTAGATTGCAGCAGAGCTGGCGTTTCCGGTGGTTCTCGAGGGTGAACTGCCGGAGGGTTTCTCGGAATGTGCCGGGCAACACGCCGAATGGCGCGTTTTGAGGACAACCGGGCGTTGCGGCCTCCTCGAAAATCCTCCCCACAGGCAGGATTGAGCCGTCAGCTTGAGCAATCACTGCGAGCCGCCATGGAACGCGGACCTTGTCCGCAGATTCACGGCTCGGAGAGCGCGCCCAGAAACGAGCGTTCCTCCGGGAACGCGGTTTCGAGAGGCGCCTCACTGCATGGTGCGGTGACAGAGCAGCGAGACGTCCACATGCAATGCGGCGCGGGTGGCTGGCCTGCGCCGCATTTATTTTTGTGTTTGGAAAGCGTTTGCCACGGATTACACGGATCAAGAATGATCCAACGGTGTTTTCCGAAGAGATGCCTCCCGATTGATCTTCGCTTTTATTTCACCTATACTTCGGCGTAATGGAGCGGCGCTGGACGATACACCTTTTGCCACGCAACTGGACCACCGAAAAATTTGGGTTTGTTCCTCGTTTTCCGAAGAACATTCTTCACATGCACAACTCGTTCGTGAGTAGTATCGCTCTCGCGTTTCCTAACATCTTAGCCGGACAAATAAGGAACCTTGGCAACCGCTGATTACAGCCCCGCGCATACCCTGCCGGCAAACGTTGAAGCCGAGCGCTCCATTCTGGGCGCGATCCTGCTGGACAATCTGGCCTACAACGAAGCCGCCGAGCACTTGAAGCCGGAGGACTTCTCGCTCGATTCTCATCGCCGCATCTTTACCCGCATGGTGGATCTGGCGGAATCTTCGCGCCCGATCGACATGATCACCCTGGTCGAAGAACTGGACCGCCGCAAGGAACTGGAGGCGATTGGCGATGTCGGCTACATCTCCGGATTGGTGGACGGCGTCCCTGACCGCCCGAGCATCGAGCACTACATCAAGATCGTCCGCGACAAAGCACTGCTGCGGGGACTGATTCACGCCGCCAACGCCGCCATTGCGCGGGCGTCCGACCAAAGCGATCCCGCCGAGGAAATCCTGAACGATGCCGAAGCCGCCATCTTCCAGCTATCTGAAAAGCGGATCGGCCGCGGGTTTATGGGCGTTCAGGACATCGTCAAAGAATCTTTCGGCTCAGTGGATGCATTGCTGCAGCGCGGTCAACGCATCACTGGCCTGGCCACCCACTACACCGATCTGGATGAGATGACCAGCGGATTCCAGCGCTCCGACCTGATCATCATCGCTGCCCGCCCCTCGATGGGAAAAACAGCATTCGCCATGAACATTGCCGAAAACGCTTCCATCGAAGATCAGAAAGTGGTTGGCATGTTCTCGCTCGAAATGTCGCGCGAGGCATTGCTGTTGCGTCTGCTTTGTTCACGAGCGCGAGTGGACTCGCATAAGATGCGCACCGGCTCGCTCTGGCGCGATGACATGACCAAAGTCGTACACGCCATGGAGCAACTGGCGCATGCCCCCATTTTTATCGATGACACGCCGGGCATCGCGCTCAGCGAAATGCGGGCCAAGGCCCGACGCCTGCAACAATCACAAGGCAGGCTTGATTTGTTGATCGTCGATTACCTGCAGCTCATGTCGGGCGGCGGCCGCCGCTATGAGAACCGTACCCAGGAAGTTTCTGCCATCTCGCGTGGTTTGAAGGCATTGGCGAAAGAATTGACGGTCCCAGTGGTCGCGCTTTCTCAGTTGAGCCGTGCGCCCGAGAGCAGAGGTGGCGACCACCGTCCGCAGCTCTCGGACCTGCGCGAATCTGGATCGATCGAGCAGGACGCCGACGTCGTGGCTTTCATCTTCCGCGAAGAGGTTTACAAGCAGGACGATCCCGACCTGCAGGGCAAAGCGGAACTCATCATCGCCAAACAGCGCAACGGCCCCACCGGCCGCGTGAACCTGGCATTCCTGAAGAATTCCACGCGCTTTGAGTCCATGCTCGCGGACGGTATGGCGCCGCCGGACTAGCATGGGTTTTCCGTCACAACGGCGATGCCTACAGGCTGTGGAAAGGCTGTGGAACCGTGCATGGTGCAATCGGTCGCTTGTGCCAGTGACCTTCGCACAAGTTATGCCGCGTGCATCAGTACCCGCGCAAGCTGTTTATTTTTAAGGTGTTTATTGGCTTTCGAGGCTGTTCGTGTTGACCAATTGGGGGCGCCGTGAAAATTTCAGGCAACCTTCAAGATTTGCACATTCTGAGCTTCCTAGCATTCACGCTCGAAGGGTCATGCTGAACTTTCGGGCTTTCCGGGCAGCAGCCCTCCTTCATCCTCGGTATGATGTTCCGCACGGTCAGCTTCTATGTTGTACTGGCGATGGGATTCGAGCAACTCCATCAAAAATTTAGCCTGCAACTCCTGCTACGCACCGGCGTTCTTTACTGTGGCGCGACGTGACAGGACAGGTACCGCCGTGTATGAAGGGATACGCTGGCTGGCAATCTTCTCTGCTACAATTTATTGACGCCGCTTGCGAACCGTCCGGAAAGACGGTTTCCTTGAGGGCTTTCCTAACATGCTGAGCAGTAAGAAGAAACTTCAACTCGCGGCTGCTTTTGCAACCCTCGTATTGTTCGCCACAGGTATGGCATGCAACGGGTTTTTCGTCGATCCGGTATTGACTTCTATCACCGTAGGTCCCACTGCGACCATCAACCAAGGTGCGACCGTGCAGGAAAGCGCCATCGGAAGTTATAACGATGGGTCTACCAAGGCCCTCGGCTCAGGTGTGCAATGGAGCAGCAGCGCGTCAACTACTGCTAGCGTGAATTCTTCAGGGTTGGTGACGGGCAATTCCGTTGGCACCGCAACCATCACGGCGGGTTTTCAGGCGACGAGCGGTACTTCGAGTATCACAGTGGCTCTGGGAAACGTAACCGCTCTCAAGACCCAGCCCTCGGGTAACGTAAGCATTAAGGTGAGTGGCGGAAGCCAAACGTTCTTTGCGTATGCCACCGTGACCGGAGAGAGCAGCCCGGTTGACGTCTCCTCAACCGCAACTTGGACCTTGTCCGACACTACCGATTTCTCGATATCTCAGGGAGACCCGGTGACCATTACGACCATAACCGCGAGCCCAGGCGTGCAGACCACGCTTTCGGTTAGTTACCCGAGCACCACGACGGTTACGGCGCCCCTCGTGACGATCACCACGATCCAATAACCGGCCACAATGTCTGACATCCGCTGTATCGGCATTTGCACCGGAGGCGGAGATGCACCGGGCCTGAATGCGGTCATCCGCGCGGCCGTGAAAGCCGCCATTCTCAAATACAATTGGCAGGTCATCGGCATTCCGGATGGCTTCGATGGCCTGATCTGGCCGGAGAAATCGCGTCCCCTCACCCTCGACGATGTCAGCGGAATTCTGCCCCGCGGCGGCACCATCCTGGGAACTACGAATCGCGGCAATCCTTTCCACTACTGCACGGTCGAGAACGGCGTGGAAGTCGTCCGCGATATTTCTGATGAGGTCATCGCCAACTCGCGCAAGCTTGGAATCGATGCTGTGATCAGCATTGGCGGGGATGGCTCGCAGACGATCGCGCTGGAGCTTTTCAAGAAGGGAATGAACATCGTCGGCGTCCCCAAGACCATCGACAACGATCTATCCGCCACCGAGGTCACGTTCGGTTTCGATACCGCGCTCGTAACCGCGACCGACGCTGTCGACAAAATCCACACCACGGCCGAGGCGCACCATCGCATCATGGTGGTAGAGGTCATGGGCCGGGACGCCGGCTGGATCGCGCTCGAAGCCGGAATCGCCGGAGGTGCCCACGTGATCCTGATTCCCGAGATCCCGTTCACCATCGATAAAATCTGTGAGCACGTAGCCTTGCGCGAATCCTACGGCAAGCGTTTTACCATCATCGTCGTGGCTGAGGGGATCAAGATGCCCTCGGAATGGCAAGAACATCGTCGGACGGGCGCAGTGGCGAATCGGATTGGCGATGCTGTTTCCCGCGGTGCGAAGAAAGATGTGCGGGTCAGTGTGTTAGGCCACATCCAGCGCGGCGGCTCGCCGACTCCCTTCGACCGCATCCTGGCCACGCGCTTCGGCGTGTCTGCGGTCGAACTGATCGCCGAAGGAGGATTCGGCAAAATGGTTTGTTTGCACAGGGGAGAAATCGACGCTGTCAGCATCGCCGATGCCATTGGACAATTGAAAACCGTGGATCCCCACGGACAAATCGTGAACACCGCTCGCGCAATCGGGATCAGTTTTGGCGACTGAAAACTGGTGTGCGTCCGGAAAGCTCCAAGCAGGCACCCGGTCATCCTGAGCAAAAGCTCAAGGATCTCTGCACCGTGTTTGTAGCGCGACAATGTTACGCGGGCATTGAACGCCAAAACATATAGATCGCGTATCTCTGACTCAAAACCCCAGGCTCGTACTGTCTGCGGAATCTCTCAGCGACCTTTGCGTTTTAAGATTTTGATCCGCCCTGCGCTATATTGTTTTGTGGTCTCTGCGAAAACGAGTTGGCGATCTCTGTGGTTTCTGACGTTGCTGGTAGCGCTCTCACTCTTCTCCGCGTGTCGTGGACGAGGCCGGGTGCAGGAAATCGCCTACGTCTCGGCACCGCAGGCAATACTTCGCGACCGCGTATCTGCAGTCTTCACCAAGACCGGCGTGGTCAAGAACGGAGATAGAGTCCAGATACTCGAACGCGAAAAGCGGTTTGCGCGAGTACGCACGGCGAGTGGCGTCGAAGGCTGGATGGAGCAGCGCTCGCTAGTGCCAGAGTCGGTTTACCAAGGCTTTCAGCAACTGGCGCAGCAACAGCAAAACGCTCCGGTCCAGGCTGCTGGCACAACCCGCAACGACACTAATATTCACCTTGAACCTGGACGCGAAACCGAACATCTCTACCAGTTGAACCAGGGATCCAAAGTTGTCATCCTGAAGCGCGCAACCGCCGAGAAAACCGTGCCTGGCGCGGTCGCGAAGCCCGCAAATCCGAACAAAAACGAATCACCAAAGCCAACCACGCCTGCGATGGAAGACTGGTGGCTCATCCGCGATCCCGACGGCCGCGTGGGCTGGGTGCTGGCGCGCATGGTGGATATGGATGTGCCCCTCGAAATCGCGCAATATGCCGAGGGCCAGCGGCCCGTCGCCTTTTTTGTTCTGGACCAGGTGGCCGACGGAGACAAAAAGGTTCCACAATATCTGGTCGCCCTCAGCGAACCCAAGGATGGCCTACCCTTCGACTTCAACCAGATCCGTGTTTTCACCTGGAATGTCAAACACCATCGCTATGAAACCGCCTATCGCGAGCACAACCTGAATGGAGTCTTGCCGGTAACGGTTTCGCAGGAGAATTTCGATAAAGAAGGAATGCTCCCGGTGTTTGTACTGAGCGTGACAGACGACAACGGCAACATAAGCGAGCGCAAGTACAAAATGAACTCCCCAATTGTGCGCCGCGTACTGGCGCCGGGAGAGGTAAAGGAACCCTCCACATTGAGGAAAAAGTCGCGGCATCACTAGGCGCGGATGAACGACTCGGAGCTACGAGTAGAAATCTGCGATGGTATGAACCACGCATTTCTGTTCGGGCTCCGTCAACTCCGGGAACATGGGGAGCGCCAGCACTTCAGCCGCGGCGCGTTCCGATTCTGGCAAGTCGCCGGTGCCGTAGCCCAGGTAAGCAAAACAGGGTTGAAGATGCAGCGGGATGGGATAGTAGATCTCGGTGCCGATGTTTCTGTCGCCAAGAAACTTGCGCAGTTCATCGCGGCGCTGCGCCCGGATCACGTATTGATGAAAGACGTGAAAGGCATGCGGAGAAGTCTTGAGCGGTTTGACCGGTGAGTCGAATCGTTTCGATGCCAGCCCCGCATCGGCCAACAAACGATCGTAGGTTGCCGCACGTTGCCGCCGCTGCTGGTTCCAGATTTCGAGGTGCGGCAGCTTAACCCGCAGGATGGCCGCCTGAATCGCGTCCATGCGGCAGTTCCAGCCGAATTCTTCGTGATGGTAGCGGCGCGGGCTGCCGTGATTGCGCAAGTTCCGCATGTGCTCGGCCAAATTCAAATCAGAAGTTGTCACCATTCCCGCGTCGCCATACGCGCTTAGATTCTTGGTGGGATAAAAACTAAACGTCGCCGCTGCGCCCAGCGAGCCAACCCTCCGGCCTCGCCATTTCGCCCCAATAGCCTGCGCCGCATCTTCGACGATGGACAACTGGAAATCGTCTGCGATCTGCTGCAACGCATCCATGTCGGCACACTGGCCGTAAAGATGCACCGGTAGCAGAGCTCGGATCTTGTACGATCCTCCTGCACGGAGCCGAGCCTTGACGCACTCCGGACTCAGATTCAGCGTCTCAGAATCAACGTCCACCAGCACAGGCCTCGCCCCAGCCCGCACGATGGCGCTGGCCGAGGCAAAGAAGCTGAAGCTCGTCGTGACGACCGCATCGCCGGGCTGAACTCCAGCGGCCACCAATGCCAGCCAGAGAGCATCGGTACCCGAAGCGCAACCGACGGCCGCGCTGGCCCCCGCGAAGGCAGCGATCTCGCGTTCGAGGGTTTCGACCTCCGCGCCCAAAATATATTGCTGCGACGAGCACACGCGCTCTACCGCCGCCAGCACTTCTTCGCGAATCTGCTGGTATTGCCGCTGCAGGTCCAGCAAGGGAATGGGGTCGAACTTTCTGGCCGGAGATTGGGACGCTCGCGGCTTTGCTGTAGAAGACTGGGTCACGGGGCGAGTCACGGAGAAAAAGCGATTCTACCACTCGGCGGGCTTCGCAGGGCCAGTGGACGCGGGCGTTCGCCGCGCATCGTGTCTCTAACTGATATCGATGCGTGGCAGCGGTGGAAGTGGCGTGTTATGGTCGAGGGCTTCGCGCCATTGGCCGAGTGAGTGAAGCAGGGCTGTCAACTGAATCTCTCCAAAGATTCCCCCTGGTTGAGAGAGATTCTTTATGGCGCGCTCGAGCACCGACCGCATACCCACCCGGTTTCCTGTGGAGTAGTGATGGAATGCCACGGCGACCTGAATCAGTCCCTGAAGAAATTTCTTGTTTTCGGGCGGCGCAGCGCGCCAAACGTCTTCGAGGGCTTCGTGAGCGTCGAAGAACTCAGCTTCGTTCAACAGGGCGATTCCTTGCAGATACTTATCGGACTCCACCCCTACATTTTGGCATAGCGGGCAAGGAGACGTGGCAAGCTTCGTCTCTACAGTCTTCGGCTGCGGGCCTAACGACCGAACATCCCGTAGTGAGAGCTGACGGCCATGAAAAACAGCAAAGGTACCGATAGGAAGAAATTCGTTCGCGACGCCAGAAATGCCTGCCGGGCCAGCACGGCGGCGTTGGCCGGCGGCGTCCCCGCGAGAGTTCCCCGAATAATTTTCTTTTGGTTGGGCCAGATGATTCCCCAAACGTTGAACAGCATAATGATCCCAAAGCCGCCACCGACGCCGATCGAGAGCACGTGATTGTCATCCTGGCCCACCGGCGTGTAGTTCACGAACAGCCACGCTCCGGCAATTGCAACCACTGCGACGATGACGCCAAGAACATATCCGGTCGGCGCTTGCTTGATAACCGCAAAGAGAATTCCCCAAGCCGCGATCCAGATGAGCAGGAACAGGCCAATTGTGCTCAATGGGCTGACCCCCATGCGCGCGGCGTCTGGTCCAACAAAGACTTGCCCCCAGTACCAGAAACCAACGAAAACCGTGACCAACGCGCTCCAGCGGAACCAGTTCAGGGCTGGCAGGGTCATGTATTGAAACACCCTCGGCTTCATGCCCGCGTCCACCTGCTTCATGAAAGGCACGTTGACCAGGTTGAAAAAGTAAAGCAATCCAACCCAGGTGATTCCCGCAATGAAGTGAAACCAGCGCAGGATGAGTGCCAGGGCTTCGGTACCCGTATGCGTAGGCATAACCCATGAGGCTGCGAAAGCAATCAGATGTTGCATCGATATTTCTCCGCCATCCGTGAAGTGCGGCTTAAAAATTGCGCTGCTGAACCGTCCAATAACATCAGTTGCGAGCGTCGAAGAATCGACTTCCGGTTCCCACCTTAGTTGCAGCGCACGAATGTTTGCATTTTGGTGTATTTATGTCAACCGGTGACGCGGCTTGAAAAGTCGAGGGCGAGGCCGTATTGTACCGAGAGTTGCTTTGGGTGCGGCGGCGGAAGCGGATGGGCGCTTACGCATCCCAAGCTCTCCCAACATGTTCCTGAGTGCCGTGTTGGCTGCGGCCTGAGGATCTGACCGTGTGCTGTACAGAAAGCTTTCGCGGTTGAGAAAGCTAAGGAGATCGGCATGGAAAATAAGCCGGCGCAAAATATTCAGGACACCTTCCTCAACACCGCCCGCAAAGAAAGACTGAATATCACCATCTACCTGTTGAGCGGAGTCAAGCTCACCGGACGTATCCGTTCGTTTGATAAATATTCCGTCGTGCTTGAGACCAATAATCAGGAGCAGTTGATCTTCAAGCATGCCATTTCAACGGTAGCAATGGGAAGGGTGGCGCATGGCCACGGAGATAAGCCCGCCATGGTTCCACCGCCGGCAGGCCCCGCTACCGAGTCTGGGCCGCCCCCCAGCGCGTCCGGTACGGACGGATAAGGCAGAGAATTTTTGCGCAGTTCAGAGTCCAGAGTGTCAGGCAAGACAGAGCGCACGCGGCGTGGCTCGATTTCGACGACTGCTGGTCGTGCTCCAACGGAACGCGCGTTCCTGGTCGGGATTGACTACCACGTGCGCTCGCGGGCTGGGTCGGCGGCCAAGACCGCGAAAAGCTCGCTGACCAGCAGTGCGCAGGCGGCGCGAGACAGCGCCAGCAGTGTGTCCGGAGCGTCGAAAGCGCCTCGCATCCCCGAGTTCAGCGCGGAAGAGTCGCTGGACGAGTTGCGCTCCCTGGCGACCAGCGCGGGCGCGCAAATTGCCGGCGAGTTCCTGCAACATCGCGACAAACCGGATCCCGCCACGCTGATTGGGAAGGGCAAACTGGAAGAGATTGCCGGGGCCGCGGCCTCAGTCTCCGCCGATCTTCTATTGTTTGATCATGACCTCACCGCATCCCAGCAGCGCAATATCGAGAAGGTTGTCAACACGCGGGTGATTGATCGCACGCAACTCATCCTCGATATTTTTGCCAAGCACGCCCGTACCCGCGAAGGCCAGCTGCAGGTGGAACTGGCCCAACTCGAATATATGCTGCCGCGACTGGGCGGTCGCGGTATTGAAATGTCGCAACTGGGCGGCGGGATTGGCACCCGTGGTCCCGGTGAAACCCAACTCGAGACTGATCGCCGGAAAATCTATCGTCGAGTTCGGCACGTCAAGCAACAAATAGAAAATGTTCGGCGCATCCGGACCCAACAGCGCCAGCGCCGAGAATCGGTTCCGGTGGCGCTGATCGCTTTGGTCGGCTACACCAACGCGGGGAAATCCACATTGTTCAATGCCCTCACCCAGGCGGAGGTGCTGGAGTCGCCAAAAATGTTCGCGACTTTGGATCCAACCATTCGAGGGATTACGCTGCCGTCGCGCCGGCAGGTGTTGCTGTCTGACACCGTAGGATTCATTCGGAATTTGCCGCACACCCTGGTTTCCGCCTTTCGGGCGACGTTGGAAGAGGTGCAGCGGGCGGCGCTCATCCTGCAAGTCTCCGACGCGAGCAGCCCTCTCTCCGCCGAGCAGGATGCGCAGGTGGAGAAGGTGCTTAAGGAACTAGAAACGGAGAAGAAGCCGCGTCTGCGGGTGATGAATAAGATTGACCTGCTCCCTCCCCGGCAGCGCGAGAGCTTGCGGGATGAGGCCAACACGGTTCACGTCTCGGCCGCGAAAGGCATCGGCATGAGCACGCTTCTGGACCGGATTGACCAGATGCTGCAGGGAGACGCGTTGAGCCGCATCCATTTGCGCGTGCCGCAGAAAGAAGGGAAGACGCTGGCGCTGCTCGAAGCGCGAGCGCGGATTTATTCACGGAAGTACAAAGATGGGTTGGTGGAGTTGGAAGTGGAAGCGCCGGAGTCGGTGGTGAGGCGGGTGCGGGAATTCGTGATGGCGTAAATTAACGGCTACCCGCGGAAATTTAAATGGGCCGGCAACCAAGAAGCGGTGACAGTCCTTGGCTATCGGCCCATTCGATCCTGAATTGGATCGGAGGTGATACTTCTATGCTAGACCCCCCATCCCAGAAGTCAAGCATTCTTTACTTAAAATGCACTAAGTCCTTGACAAGCAGGCAAAAGTACGTTCTTGGAATAACTCCTCTTCGTTTCTCGGACAGACACTCGCGTTGACACTAAGCCTTTAGAGTGTTAGGTTTAATGGTTTCTTAAAGCCCTCTTTCGCTCGGGATTTTTCAAGCACGACGTTTTTATCAAACTCAAGACATGGACGAAACGCTCAAGCAAGTAGGGGAATTACTGCTCGGATCAATCCCGACCATTATTTTTATGGTGCTGCTCTACGGGATTTATAGTGCCCTTGTCCACAAGCCGCTGGTCAAGGTGCTCGCCGAGCGGCGCAGTAAGACCGAGGGAGCGATTGAAAAGGCACGCGCCGATATTGCGGCCGCCGAAGCGCGAACCGCGGAATACGAGCAGCGCTTGCGTGAAGCTCGCATCGCGGTTTTCAAGAATCAGGAAGCGCTACGTCAGCAAGCGTTGCAGGCACGGGCCGCAGCCGTCGCCGAGGCGAGGAACCGAGCGCAGGCCCAGGTTGAACAGGCGCGAGCCGCCATCGAGAAGGACAAAGTGGCGGCGCAAGCCGGTCTGGAAGCGGAAAGCGGAAAGCTCGCTGCTGAAATCATCCGGATTGTTTTGCGGCCGGCGATGACACAAGCTCCTGCGGGTGAAGGACAAGAGCGATGAGACAAGCGCGATCTCGGAAAAGTTCATGGTTCGCCGGGCGCGCGCAGACGTTCGTGTTGCGCTCTGTCTTTGCCGCATCCCTGCTCTTGACCTTCGCGCCGACAGAACGGGCAACAGCTCTGGTTCACTTGTCGGCTGTGTCTTATCAGCAGCCGAGCGAGCCCTCGCACGGCGACCATTCGCTGAGCCAGCAGCTGGTGAAAAAATCGCGTGAAGCCGCTGGCGAGGATGATCATTCACAGTTCAAACAATCTTCATCGGTGCAATGGGTCGCAAAACTCACCGGCTTGGATTTGGAGCATGCCTATTGGGTTTGCGTGCTGCTGAACTTTGTGGTGATTGCGGCGGCCATTTTCTGGCTATCGAAGAAAAATCTGCCAGGAGTGTTCCGCAATCGCACCGCTTCCATCCAGAAGGCGATGGAAGAGGCGCGAAGGGCCAGTGAAGATGCCAACCGCCGACTGGCCGAGATCGAAGCGAGGCTTTCCAGGCTTGATGTGGAGATCTCTGGAATGCGCGCTGCTGCGGAGCAGGAAGCCGCAGCCGAGGAACAAAGGATCAAAGCCGCCGCAGCCGAAGACGCGCGCAAAATCGTGGAGTCGGCAGAACAAGAAATCGCGACTGCGGCCAAGACAGCCCGTCGCGAACTGACGGCCTACGCGGCTGACCTGGCGGTATCGCTAGCGAAAAAGCAGATCCATGTGGATGTTGCTACCGATCAGGCGCTGCTCCGCAGCTTTGCCCAACAACTCTCGGTCAACGGCGGCGATACCCGGAAAGGCGGGCAATAGAGAATGGCTTCGGTGACCAACACCTACGCGCGCGCCTTCGCCGACGCTGTCTTTGACGGCCATCATGATCCTGACAAGACTTTGCAAGAGGCCCAAGCCGTAGCCGAATTGGTTGCCGGGAGCAGCGAACTGCGAGCAGTGTGGGAGGCTCCGTCGATCACGGCGGAGCAGAAGAGGGCTGTGCTCGATGCGATTGTGGCCCGTCAGGGAATCTCGCGTACGGTGCGGAATTTCGTTGCGGTGCTGATCGACCATCGGCGCATAACCTTCCTGGGACCGATCGTGAAAGAGTTTGAGCAGGAACTGAATCAGCGTCTGGGATTCACCGAGGCCGAAATTACCAGCGCCCACGAGCTGAACCAAACCGACCGGCAATCTCTAGAAGTGCAGATGGAAAAGTTGACCGGGAAAAAAGTGCGGGCACGCTACTCGCGCGATGAGTCCATGCTCGGCGGCGCCATCCTAAAGATCGGCAGCACGATTTACGACGGTTCGGTGAGGGGACAGTTGGAGAGGATAAAACAAGCACTCAGCAATTAGCAGTCAGCATTTAGCCGCCGTGCATTGCGGCGGAGAAACTGACGGGCTGAATGCTGAGTGCTAAGTGCTAAATGCTCGGTCACGACTAAGAAATTGAAACGAACTCTATGGCACAAATCAGAGCAAACGAGATCACACAACTGATCCGGCAACAAATCGAGAACTACGAATCCAAGATTGCGGTGGATGAAGTAGGCACGGTCATTACCTTGGGCGACGGCATTGCCCGCGTGTACGGCCTCGACAAGGTCATGGCTGGAGAGTTGCTGGAGTTTCCCCATAACGTCGCCGGCATCGCCATGAACCTGGAGGAAGATCAGGTCGGCGTCGTGCTCCTTGGCGAGTACACCGAGATCAAAGAGGGCGACGAGGTCAAGCGCACGGGACGCATCATGAGCGTGCCG
>Ga0210409_10000148_pt1 | contig 150190 bp, 130 predicted proteins | sample IncBWH17MmetaG_FD_161649 | JGI IMG/M metagenome (GOLD analysis project Ga0210409, IMG submission 161649) | Forest soil microbial communities from Barre Woods Harvard Forest LTER site, Petersham, Massachusetts, United States - Inc-BW-H-17-M | ecosystem: Environmental > Terrestrial > Soil >...
CAAGCATGCTCTCTTCTCCGCCACCCATACCTTCTGACTCGGACGTAGATAGGCGGAGGGCATCCTGTTCCCATTCTCGCAATATCGCCAGCTTCTCATCCCGCGATAGCTGAGGATGCGCAACAACGTCTTTTGGTTCCGTGAAATAGGACCTGAAATGGCGAAGTGCCGCATCGGCACTGAATAGAGGAGTTCCATGAGTCATCGGTTGCCTTCCCTTAGGAAAATATTATAGCACGAGTACCATAGCCTCGTCCCGCCTCCGACTGGCGGCGGTCCGGGGCGCCGTGTACCCGCAATTGGGCGGGCTCTTTGCACCCCGCCGGGGTTATATCCCAAGTTACAGCAGCAATCCTTTCCACAAGGTCGCGGTCGGTCCACGTCACGATCCCGGCACAGATCATCCACGCGATCGAAGCGACCACCCAAAGACGGAAAAGACCTCGGGTTATCTGCGGGCGGTATCTCTGCAAGTCGGTCACATCCCTAACGGGCCAGTCGGCTATACGCGCCGAAAACCCCGCAAAACCCAGCCAATCGCGGCACCGAAAAATAGGAGAGCGAGCGGCGGCACAACTGCCCATGCGGTCCATCTCACATACGGCCAGATCGTTGGCGATTGCTCAGCAATCCGCCGATCCCGCTCCCAGGGCGGAGCGCCAAAATACTCAATGCAGTTTTGAAGATCGACACGCGGGTCTTGCTTAGCTGCCGGTTCACAGTCCGAAAGTCTTTCCATCTTTACCCCCGGTACGTTCTTGAGAAGCGGTAGGGTTTCCTCCCAGGAGCGTGGCCCGCTTTGAACCGGCGGATAGTTCTCAATCCAGATCGCGCCGATGATCCACACGACGGATAGCAAAACCCAAACCCGAAAGAAGCCTCGGCTCCAAGCCACGGTTCCGCTACTCGTCGTCATCGCCGTGAGCCTTTCACGTTCGGGCTGCGGCCCCGGACACCGCTCCTTAGTGTCGGCTTAAAACCTATTTGCCGTGTTCTGGCTGTTAGCATGTTGAGCGCCTCGCGAAGTGCGACATCGCCAGCGTCGCGCTGCGCCTCAAGTATGGCATTGTAAATGGCTTCGGCGGCGCTAAGGAGGCTCTGATCGTCCGACATCGGTTGTCACGGCTCGCCGGTTGTGGCGCTTTGAGCAAGGCCACCAAAGGATTCGGCATGGTCATCGGGATGATCGATTGCAAACTGGGCTGCCACCGTCCTGCGTGCTGAGGCGAGCCCAGCGCATTTCTTCGAGCAGTAGATTCCTAGCGAACCACGAACTTTAACGAACAACGAAGCACAGTGTTTGCACACACGTCGGTTGCGGATTTGAGCATTCCGCGTGCGAGCGATGTCGCCGCGCCGCTTGCCCAATTTCGAACCGCAATCTCGGCCGCAGCACTGGGTTTGAGCCCTCGCGGTATCGAAACTCGCTTCGCAGACGGCACAACGCTTACGATGGATTTTCGCGCGAGGCTTCGCGCGGTATCTACCCTCAAGGCGATAGCGCGCGTTTTGCTCTCTCATTCGCGCTTTTCGGCAAGTTTCTGAGCAAAAAAGCCGTTCTCGGGCGGCTAAACGTTTTCGCGTATAAGCGAATGGGGCACCACAAAGAATGCAGCACCGCGCAGCGCGCATATCTTTAACTTCTTTTTCAATTTGCATGAGCCGGCAGTCCAAGTTGTTGAATTGTTTTGCAATTATGTTCTAGCAGTACGCGAATGTACGCAGTCCTGACGAAATCAAATCGGGAAGAATTTTTGAAACGGCCTCCGCCGTTGGGCTTTTTGAACTTCCTTTGAAATCAAATTCACCAGGACCAAAAAAAATCCCTGAATGCGAATGCCTGCGGTTTCCGGGCCTTGGGGCGAAATTCAAGATACCCCCATGCCGAAAGGCTACCGATGCGCTCGCGTTTTTCGCGGCCCCTTATCAAGCGTCGCTCGTGACACTGTCACAGGAGACGGTGTGTCAACTCGGCGCCCCGGCTGCTTGTGTTTCTGGCATCGTCGGTTCGGTTCGAACTTCCCAGACTTGCTTGGCGTCTGCAGTTCGAACGGCTCACCACAAACAGCACAGTTCGATCGCCAGACGGTGAGCTGCGTCTCGGTGCCGTCCCGGCGGACATAAGGCTGGGTGCCGGTCAGTTCGTATTTCTGGCCACGATAGGTTTTAAACATTGGGTCTTTCTGGGGCTGGGCGCACTGCGGCGGAGGTCTGCGGACGGCTCGTCCGTGACGCTCGTGACGCTCGTGACGGTCTTTCCGGGTTAATCGCCCACACGCGCGCGCGTGAACGTCTATTATGCAAATGAGCGTCACGAACGTCACAACCGTCACCTTTCCTAATGGAAGCCCGCCTTGGGTTTGAGTGTGATGCCGAAAAACTCCCGTGTTTTCCGTCCGCGGTAGTAGCGAAAGCCATGACGGGCCATTTGGTCCGCAAAGGACTGACGCGTGCCGGACGTATGGCCGGCTGATACCGCGAAGTCCTTCCATGACTTGAACAGGCCGGCGCTCGTTTCCGACTTATCCATATTGCCCGGTTCACAGAGGCATTCTTCGGCCAGCCAGTGCGCGAACAGGTCCTGGTCGCTGAAGTACTCTTCCGTCGCGGCAAGCACGCTGGCGGGCTTCGCAAGCCCGTTGGCTTGCCAATCGAGACAGCCCTCGATCATCCACCGCAGGATACCCGGAGCTTCCCGCATTAGCTTTTGCTCGAGCTCGCGGTCGGGGGTCTCCGGCTTGCGCTCAAAGGGCACGATCAGGAACGCCGCCGTGCAGCGTCATCGACGTTCCGCAGCACCGGCTTACGGTTGCCGACGATCATCAGCTTGAACTGCGGCGTGAACTCGAAAAAATCCTGCCGCATAAATCGCGCGCTGATTCGGTCGCCGCCGGTCATTTGCTTGATCCGGCTTTCGGCCCAGGCGCGGCCCTCTTCGGTTTCGGAGGCCGTAACGAGCCGCGCGCCGCGGAGCATCGCCAAATCAGTAGGGTGCCGGTCGCCGTGGCTGGCGTTGAAAGTATCCATCGCCGCGGTGGTGCCGTAGTCCTTCAAGATGGACGCAACGACATTCAGAAAGACCGACTTGCCGTTGCCGCCGGGGCCATACACAAAAACCAGCGCGTGTTCGCGGGTCAGTCCTGTCAGGCTGTAGCCGCACCACTGTTGTAGGAAGCGGATTAACTCCGCGTCGTCGCCGGTCGTCTCGCTCAAAAAGCGGAGCCAGCGCAGGCAATCTTCTTGCAGCGGCGCAACCGCGGTCGATTTGGTAATGCCATCATCCTGCAGGCTGTCGCGCAACAGCCCAGTGCGAAGATCCACCGTCCCGGCCGGCGTTCCGAGTAACCAGGGATCAGCGTCCCAATATTCAATCGTCACCGCGATCTTGGGATCTACCTTCGCGAATCGTTCGACCCCGGAAGCAAAGGCGGTCTTGTGCGTGATGTAGCGCTTACGCTCGTCCTGGTCCTCGGCAAGTTTCCGGGCGAGTTCGCGCGCCCATTGGAAGGCAATACCGGTTTGGTCTCGTTGCCACGTCACGCCGTTGAAGCGAAACCATGCGCCTGAAGAGTGACAGAACCGAAGTTCGTTGCCGTGCTGCTCAACGAACGATACTGCGGCGCTATCCTCGGTAACGATGTCGTTTACTGGGGAGGACGGCTCAAAACGAGTTTTGGAAAAGGCCACCGTCATCGTGCAGCCCTCCATGCGTCATTCATGTCATTGCCGATGTTTGGAGTGATAACGTTGACCGGCTTGCCGGCCACGAGATAGCGCTTGGCGCATGTCCTCACGTCTCGCCGGCTGGTCGGATCGTTCTCTTCAAGGATGGTAATTTCCGTCAGGCTGGAGAGCGCAGGAAAGGCGCGCACTGCGACGCTTGATCCGAGCGCCCAGGCGGGAGCGAAGCCGGACATCCGGCCGGACATCACCGTCTCGATACCCTCGCCAATCGTTAGTGTCGTGGAAATCGCCGCGTCCGGGTCGAGCTTGATCGCTGCGCCCTTGGCGATCCCGAGCATTTTACGATCGATCTTTTGGCCGGTTTCCCGGTCCAGGAATGTGCGATGAATGCCGCAGGGCTCATCGGTGATGATGTCCCGCAAAAGGCAGACCATGCCTGGACGGCGATTGAACGCATCAAAGTACAGTGAGCCATGAAAGCGAATTGCGCTGCCAGCGATATCAGCGCCCAATGCAAGGCCGCGATGTTCGCGGAGATAATATTCGACGATTGTCCCCATGGGATTAATGGATTGCGACCAAATCCGCAGGGCCGAAGCCTTCTTTTTCTCTTTGTCGTCATCTATTCCTGAATTGATAACGACGAACGTCGTCGGGCGTCGGTCAACACTCTGCCGCCATTTATCCAGGCCCAGTCTTTCCCGTACATAGTCTTTGCAAATCTTCCAATCGTCGCCGGCATGGCTGCAGACGATGATGCGGTCTTGATGACCGTCGATTGTGATTGAGAGCGAACGATCTGCTTTGCTGTGACCGGGGCCAGGCACGTTGCAACTATTCCGGCCTGTTACGTCGCCGCCAAGAATGGCCGCGATCTCCCGTGGCGTGAGGCTGCTCATGCCAACCCTCCCACCACGAAGCCATACTTGCTGAAGTCAGTTCTGAACCGCTCTGCATCCGGGCCGAAATAGAAAAACGCCTGTCCTTGGGTGGGCGCGGCAAAATCCCCTTTTGGAGATTCAAATCGAATGCGCCCCCGCGTGAAGCAAATAATCTTCGCCTTGGACGCCAGTTTCTGAAACCACTGCGTGTCGGTGTAATTATTGGTGAGCATAATCGCCTGAGATATGTTCCCATTTTCGACCTCGGTAATCATCTTGTCGGCAAAGTTGGCTATAAGCGGTTGCGCATACGGCGGGTTGAGCCACACATTGCCCTTCCAGGATTTGGTCAGACCATCGTCTTCCTTGGTGAAGAACTGTGCGGCTTTAACCGTCTGTTGGGCGATCTGATTTGAAGCCGGATCAACGTCGATGGTGCCGAGGACAGAGCGCGCCAAATTGATATATTCGGCCGGCGTGTACCACTCGTTTTCGCCGGTCCCTTGCGTCCCGTGAACGATCTTTGGTTCCATCGCGGCGCGGGCTTTAAGCTTTGCCGACTCGATTGCCGCTTCCTGTTCTTTCTCAGGAAGCCCCGCCAGTTTCTGCCAGCGCGAGGATTGGGTCTTGGTGACGCCGAGGTCGGAGAGCGTGGGGGCCGGGATCACGGTAGCAGGCTGCGACCGTGATTTTCGATCTCCTCCTTTGCCGCTGTCGCGTTCACCGCGCTCCTTCATCTCGGCGAGCAGCTCACCTGCCCGGATCTCCGCACGCTTCCTAATGTCCGTGGCGCGATCGAGTAGTTCGGGGTCCTTGGCTTGCTGCGCGTAGATTTGCATCGCCACTGCTTTGTCGCGGATATCTTTAACCTCATCCACGCGGCTAACTTCCGCCAATGCGTGGCGGGCTGCGGTGTAGCGCGTCAGTTCCTTGCTAAAGGTCATGGCGCACCTACCGCATATGCAAGGCGCGCAATGGTGGCGGCCGTGGCGAAGGTGACGGCGTAAAGCCGAGAGATGAGGCGCGCTTGAAGTTTCGTCGGTTCGGTGGCAATATCGTCCGTGCTGAAATTGGTTTGCGAATTCGCCCGCGCCTTGGTTGCCGCCTCGGCCGGGTTTCGCATTTCCGGGTCAGGATCGCGGCGCACCCCGCGAATCTTGATTCGACGGAATTTCGGGGTTGGTGCCGGCGCCGGCTGATTTCTGCCGGCGACAGCCTCGGCAAACCTACGGCTGTCGAATGGGCCAGGCGCGTCGTCGGCCAAACCGATTTGAAACAAACCATCATCGCGTTCAAAGACGGCGGCTGGCGCCTCCTGGTTTGCCAGAGCTGTATAAAGCCATTTAGTTTCAACGAGAGCGGTTAGGTTGATTTGCCAAACTAAACGGCTGATATTATTCGCCGTATCATTACTGCTGGGATCGCCACCAGCTTTGGCGCCTGTCGATCGCCGGGACGCCTTGAGACGAGCAAGGAGCGGCGCGCATGCATGAGCGGCCTGGAGTCTTCTGGCTTTGGCTTCTGGTGACGGCGCTCTGGATCGTGGGCTCGATCGGGTATGGAGCCACGAAATTTCACTGGTTCGAGCCTTCCCAACTCTCCGAGGTCGCCGATCCCAACGATGAGAAATACCGGGTTGAAATCGATCCGGCCTCAACCGACGAGGAAATCCTCGCCTTCGTTCAAAAATCGGCCGGCTCCAAATGGCTGCGCAGGCAATGCGCGAAAGACGTTCGCGGACCCTGGTGCGACGTTGTCACCTCGCTGAAAATGCCGAGGCAATATTTCACGTGGCAATATCTGGCGGTATCGATCGGCGGGCTGCTTTCACTGCTCATCGCCGGGTCCGCATTTTTCCTGAAATCTTCCGGATTTCGGCGCGCTCCGAATGGCTGAAGTCGCGATCCACCGCGATCATGCCCGGGGCGAGAAAATAGCCCGGGCCGGGGCAAGGCCCCCATCAACAAACAGGCCCGCCCTCTTCGGGCGAGCCTGTTCGGAAGGCATGATTTTTTGCGTTTACTTCTTCATGCCGTCGTCTTTCTTCATCATGCCGTCGTCTTTCTTCATACCGTCCTTGGCCATGGAGTCCTTCTTCATGCCGTCGTCCTTCTTCATGGAATCCTTCGACATGGAGTCCTTCTTCATGCCGTCGTCCTTTTTCATGTCGTCCGCGGCGAAGGCAGGGGCAAGCGCCAGGCTGAGCGAAACGGCCGCAGCCGAGATTCCAAGGGCGATACGGGTGCTGATGGTCATTGGTCGTTCATCCTTTTAAAAAACCGGTTTTGATAGCGACACATGCCGCTAGTGGTATGGACGAGCCCGAAATTGCGTTTGTTACCGGCGGAATCGAAAAAATTTGCCTTATGATGGCTGTCAGACGATCGGCTTGGGGCTGAATCGATCGAAAAAATGAAATTCTTGGTTCGGTTCCAGCAATTTTGCCACAGTTTGCGGCGCACCAATAGCGCGACTGCCATCCGCTTCAAACTTACCGACCACAGAATTGGGGCAAGGACGGCTGAGTTGCTTTATAAGCCTCAGCCCAACGAGCCCCAGATAGTCCAGATATCGCCCAGGGAGGGTCCACATGTTCACGCGTCGCCACATCCTTGCATCGACACTTGCCGCGCCGGCCATGCTGCGCTTTGGGACGGGAACGGCCCGTGCCGCCACAACCCTTAAGATCTCGCACCAATTTCCGGGCGGGACGATCGACAAGGGCGATTTCCGCGACCGCCTATGCCGTACCTTCGCAGCCGAATTGGCCAAGCGTACCGGCGGCGAAATTACGGCCGAAGTCTATCCGAACTCATCCCTGATCAAGACCAACGCGCAGTTCTCGGCGATGCGCAAGGGAGCACTCGATATCAGCCTCTATCCGCTGCCCTATGCCGGCGGCGAATTGCCCGAGACCAATATTGCGCTTATGCCCGGCCTGGTTTCGACCTACGACCAGGGCCTGAGCTGGAAGAAGAATCCGGTCGGCAAGACGCTTACCGATTTCCTCGCCGACAAAGGCATCATCATCCTGAGCTGGGTCTGGCAGGCCGGCGGGGTGGCCAGCCGTTCGCGTCCCATTGTCGCTCCGGAAGACGCCAAGGGACTGAAAGTTCGCGGCGGCTCGCGGGAAATGGACATGGTGCTGCAGACTGCCGGCGCCGCCGTGCTGTCAGTGCCGTCGAACGAACTTTACGCCGCGATGCAGACCGGCGCATGTGACGCCGGAATCACCTCCTCCACCAGTCTGATTTCATTCCGCCTCGAGGAAGTCGCGAAATCGCTCACCTCCGGCGCCAAGGCCTCCTACTGGTTCATGCTGGAGCCGCTCTTGATGTCGAAGTCGATCTTCGACGGCCTGCCGAAGAATCATCAGGACACCATTCTCGCGCTTGGCACCGAGCTCGAAGCCTTCGGCCGCAAGGGCGCACAGGAGGACGACGCCGAAGTCGCCAAAGTCTATGCCAAGGCCGGCGCCAAGGTAGCCGAGCTCGACACCGCAACGGTCGGCAAGTGGCGCGATATCGCCCGCGATACCGCGTGGAAGGATTACGGCGCCAAGACTGCGGTCTCCGCCAAACTGCTTAAACTTGCATCCGACGTCTCAGCATGATGCATGGTCCGCTCCCGGATCAGGGCAATCGATCGGCATCCACGACAGACCATCCTTTCGTCGCGGCGGTCGAGCGCGTGCTTACGTGGTGCAACAGCATCATCGTCGTGCTGGCGGCGATCGCACTGATCGCCGCCTGTATCATTCTCAGCTACAGCGTGCTGGGACGGGCGTTATTCCACAGTCCGAATTACTGGCAGGACGAGGCGGCGGTGTTCCTGCTGGTCGGCGCGACTTTCATGACGTCGGCCTATGTGCAGCAGCAGCGCGGCCATATCGGCATCGAGGCATTTGTCGGACTGCTGTCGCCGCTCGCCAACCAGCTCAGGTTGTGGCTGGTCGATGTCGCGAGCTTTCTGTTCTGTTTGTTCTTTGCATGGAAATCCTGGACGCTGACGCATGAGGCCTGGACCGACGGCCAGGTGTCGAACTCGATGTGGTCACCGCCGCTCGCGATTCCCTACGCGTTGATGGCGCTTGGCATGAGTATTCTCTGCGTGCAGATCCTGTTGCAAATCATCGTTCCGGTGATCGGGGCAAAGCGTCGATGACCGTATTCGGGATCGGGCTCAGTTACGGGCTGGCAACGCTATTTGCGATGTTTTCCGGCATGCCGATCGCGTTCGCACTGGGAGCGGTCGCGGTCGTCTTCATGGGCATCTACATGCCGGCGGCTTCGCTGGATACAGTGACCCAGAACGTCTACGAGGAGATGGCCTCGATCACGCTGCTGTCGATTCCGCTCTTCATTTTGAAGGGCGCCGCGATCGGCAAGTCGCGCGCCGGCCAGGACCTCTATTCGGCGCTGCATGCCTGGCTGCATCGCGTACCGGGCGGACTTGGCGTCGCCAATGTGTTCGCCTGCGCGTTGTTCGCGGCAATGGCCGGATCCTCGCCTGCAACCTGCTCGGCGATCGGCTCGGCCGGCATCCCCGAGATGCGCAAGCGCGGCTATTCCGGCGGCTTTGCGGCCGGCATCATCGCTGCCGGCGGCACGCTCGGCATCCTGCTGCCACCTTCGATCACCATGATCCTGTTTGCGGTCGCGGCGGAGAAGTCCCTCGGCCGGCTGTTCCTTGCCGGCATCGGACCGGGCCTGTTGCTGGTCACGCTGTTCGGTGCCTATGCCGTGATCCGTTTCCGGAAAGAATATGCCGCGGCGAGCGCGATTTACCACAAGACGGGCAGCGCATCGGCGATCCTGACCCGCGATGAGTTCACCATGGGCGAGCGCTTCAGCGCGCTGCCGCGGGTTTTGCCGTTCGTGCTGTTGCTCACGGGCGTGATGATCGCGCTTTATGGCGGCTACGCGACGCCTTCCGAGACTGCAGGGCTTGGCGGACTGCTCGCGCTGCTTCTGATCGCCTTGATCTACAGCGTCTGGCGGCCTGCTGATCTCGCGCCGATCCTGAAATCCACCATTCGCGAATCCACCATGCTGATGATGATCATCGGCATGTCGCTGCTTTATTCCTACGTGATGAGCTACCTGCACATCTCGCAATCGGCAGCCGAATCGATCGTCGCCATGCATCTGCCGCGCTGGGAGTTGCTGGCGGCAATCCTGCTGATGGTCGTCGTTCTCGGCTTCTTCCTGCCGCCGGTCTCGATCATCCTGATGACGGCCCCGATTATCCTGCCGCCACTGCGCGCCGCCAATTTCGACATCATCTGGTTCGGCATCGTGATGACGATCGTGATGGAGATGGGGCTCATTCACCCGCCGGTCGGCCTCAACATCTTTGTGATCCGCAACGTCGCGCCCGACATTCCGCTGCGCGAGGTGATCTTCGGCACACTACCTTTCGTGCTCTTGATGATGCTGGCGGTGCTGGTGCTCTGCTTTGTACCGGAAATTGCGACCTATCTGCCAGACCTCGTGATGGGGCCGGACGGAGGCCGATAATGGTTGTGGCGAACGCGCCCCGCTTGAGGCCGCCCTTCACTGTCGCCTGCTTGCCGCCCGCACCTTCGCGTTCATTGCCGCCGCCACGCGGCTGACGGGCGACCGGCCGACCAGCTTGCTGACCTCGTTGGTGGCCTTGACCAGCCTTGAGAGATCGACCCCGGTCGAAATGCCCATGCCTTCGAGCATGTAGACCACATCCTCGGTCGCGACATTTCCCGTGGCTCCCGGCGCGTAAGGACAGCCGCCGAGACCGCCGGCTGCGGAATCGATTACGCGGGCGCCCTCTTCCATTCCCGCGTAGAGATTGGCGAGAGCCTGCCCGTAGGTGTCGTGGAAATGCATCGTAAGGTGAGCGATGGGCACGTGACCGGCCACCGCGCGCAGAAGCTCGCGCGCCTTGCGCGGCGTTCCGACGCCGATGGTGTCGCCGAGCGAGACTTCGTAGCAGCCAAGCTCCCAAAGGACGCCCGCGACATCCACCACTGCTTGCGGCTTGACCTCGCCGTCATAGGGGCAGCCGAGAACACAGGAAATATAGCCGCGCACCTTGACGCCGTCGGCCCTGGCGCGCGCGATCACCGGCCTGAAGCGTTCGATCGATTCCGCCACCGAGCAGTTGATATTGGCGCGAGAAAAACCTTCGGAAGCCGATCCGAACACTGCAATCACTTTGGCGCCCGCCGCGCGTGCGGCCTCGTAGCCCTTTTCATTCGGAACCAGCACATGGAATTCGCAGTCGGGGTGATGGTCGACGCCTTTCAGCACCTGGTCCGAATCGACCATCTGCGGTATTGCCCTGGGCGAGACGAAGGCGCCGACTTCCACCGTATGAAGTCCGGCTCCGACAAGCGCTTCAATGAAAGCGATGCGCGCAGCGACGCTGACTGGCGTCTTCTCGTTCTGAAGACCGTCACGCGGGCCAACTTCCACGATGCGCACCTTATCGCTCATATCGACTGTCCGCCGGCCGGTTCGATCTCGGCCAATTCGACCCCTTCGCCGACGATATCGCCGACCTTGCATTTGAGCACTTTCAACACGCCCGCGAATGGCGCGCGAAGGGTTTGCTCCATTTTCATCACTTCTAAAGTAAGGATTGGCGCCCCCTTCTCCAGATGCTCGCCCTCCCTGGCGAGCAAGGCCACGACCGTACCCGGCAACGGTGCGACGATCTTGTCTTCGCCGACCTGCTCCTCGTCGTCGCCGCCGAAGGGATCAATCCAATGCAGCTCGAAACGGCCGTTGCGGGTTCGCAAGTAAAGTTCGTGGATTTCGATGATAGCCATCACATGGGATTTGATGCCGTGCAGCGTCAGATCGATGCCGCCGCCGGCATTCGATGTCGCCGTGAAGGCCATTTCGCGGTCGCCGACCTCGAGTTTCGCCGGCCCTTTGCCGTAAACGAGGTTGGCCTTCTGTTCGGCTCCCTGTCCGTCGCGGAATGCAAACTCCCGCCGCCGCCGGCCGACCGGCATCCAGCCCGCCGCGGCGTACCACGGGGAATTCGCGTCTGCCTGCGCCGCCTTCGCTTCTTCGTGGAGGATCGCTGCGACTGCCGCGCCAAGCTCGAGGTCGTGCGGCGCAGGCGGGTTGGGCGCCAGATGCTTCAATTCGCGCTCGATGAAGCCGGTGTCGATCTTGTTGGCGCGCACATCGGAATGCGTAACCAGCGCCGAAAGGAAGGGGATGTTGGTGACGACGCCCCGCACGTCAAAATCTTCGAGGGCGCGATTAAGTCGATCGATGGCTGCGCTGCGGGTGGGCGCCCAGGTGATGACCTTTGCCAGCATGGCATCGTAATGCGGCGACACGGCATCGCCGTTGCGATAGCCGGCATCGATCCGCAGGCCGTTGGTCGGATCCGGCATATGCCAGGTCCGTATCTTGCCGACCGAGGGCATAAAATTCTTGATCGGATTTTCCGCATAGACCCGCGCCTCGATGGCGTGGCCGTTGAGGGCGATCTGGTTTTGCGTCAGCGGCAGCCTGTCGCCAGATGCGACGCGCAACTGCCATTCCACGAGATCAATGCCCGTGATCAGCTCGGTCACGGGATGTTCGACCTGAAGCCTTGTGTTCATCTCGATGAAAAACACGTCCTTGCCGTTCGAAACAAATTCGACGGTACCGGCGCCGACATAGTCGACGGCGGCCGCCGCTTTTCGGGCTGCCGCGCACACCGCCTCGCGCTGAACCGCATCGAGGGTCGGCGACGGCGCCTCCTCGATCACCTTCTGGTGCCGCCGCTGTAACGTGCATTCGCGTTCGAACAGCGACAACAGATTGCCGTGGCTGTCGCCGATGACCTGCACCTCGATATGGCGCGGGTTCTCGACGAATTTTTCGACAAGCACGCGATCATCGCCGAAGGCAGCCTTGGCCTCACGCTTGGCGCTGACTACGGCGGTAGCAAGCTCGCCTGCGGAATGCACCACACGCATCCCGCGCCCACCGCCGCCAGCGGAGGCCTTGACCAGAACCGGAAAGCCGATCTTGCCGGCTGCCGCAGCCAGTGTCGCCTCATCCTGAGCCTCGCCGTGATATCCAGGCACCAGGGGAACGCCGGCTTGCTCCATCAGCAGTTTGGACCCCGATTTCGAACCCATCAGCCGGATCATGGCCGCGGTCGGACCGACGAAGACGAGGCCGGCATCGAAGCAAGCCTGCGCGAAATCGCCGCTCTCGGAGAGAAAACCGTAGCCGGGATGCACGGCTTCCGCCCCGCTCTTGCGCGCTGCCTCGATCACGCGGTCGATGTTGAGATAGCTGTCGCGCGCCCGCGCCGGCCCGAGCAGGACCGCTTCATCGGCCATCGTCACGTGCATGGCCTCGCGATCGGCCTCGGAGTAGACCGCGACCGTGCGCAACCCCATGGCCGTGGCGGTACGGATCACGCGGACGGCGATCTCGCCGCGATTGGCGACCAACAGGGTGCGGAATGGCCGATATTGTCCGGTGCCCGCTTTCCGAAGTTCGCCAGTCATCGCGGCATCCTCTTGCACTTCAGATCGGCGGCACGTGCTCCGCTCATCGTCACATCCTGAACAGGCCGAAACGCGTGGGCTCGATCGGCGCGTTGGCCGCCGCCGAAAGGCCAAGGCCCAGCACCAGCCTGGTATCGGCCGGATCGATCACCCCGTCGTCCCAAAGGCGGGCGGTGGCGTAATAAGGGCTGCCCTGGCGCTCGTATTGCGCGCGGATCGGCGCGCGAAACTTTTCCTCCTCCTCAGTCGACCACCTTTCCCCCTTGGCTTCGATATTGTCGCGCCGAACCTGGCTCAAAACCATCGCCGCCTGCTCCCCGCCCATGACCGATATGCGCGCGTTCGGCCACATCCAGAGGAAGCGCGGGCCGTAGGCGCGGCCGCACATTCCGTAATTGCCGGCTCCGTAGGAGCCGCCGATCACGACAGTGAATTTTGGCACGGCGGCCGTGGCCACGGCCGTGACGAGCTTGGCACCATCGCGCGCAATGCCGCCGGCTTCGTATTTCCGGCCAACCATGAATCCGGTGATGTTCTGCAGGAACACCAATGGAATATCGCGCTGGCAGCACAGCTCGATGAAATGAGCGCCCTTCAGCGAACTCTCGCTGAACAGGATTCCGTTGTTGGCGATGATGCCGACCGGATAACCCCAGATATGAGCAAAGCCGCAAACCAGGGTTTGGCCATACAATTTTTTGAACTCGTCGAACTCCGAACCATCGACCAGCCGCGCAATGATGTCGCGCACGTCGAACGGCTTTCGCCCGTCGGCAGAAACGACGCCATAGATCTCCTCGGCGGCAAACAACGGCTCGCGCGATTTCCGCATGTTCAATTGCGCCCGCGCCGGCTGTTTCAGCGTAGCTACGATGCGCCGGGCGATTCCGATCGCGTGAGCATCGTTCTGCGCATAGTGGTCGGTGACGCCGGACTGTCTTGAGTGCACATCGGCCCCGCCCAGTTCTTCCGCGGTCACCACTTCGCCGGTGGCAGCCTTCACCAGCGGCGGCCCGCCGAGAAAGATCGTGCCCTGATTTCGCACGATGATGCTTTCATCCGACATCGCCGGAACGTACGCCCCGCCCGCCGTGCACGATCCCATCACGATAGCAACCTGGGGAATGCCCAGCGCTGACATCTGCGCCTGGTTGTAGAAGATGCGGCCAAAGTGCCGCTCGTCGGGAAATATCTCGTCCTGCTGGGGCAAAAAGGCGCCGCCGGAATCGACCATGTAGATGCAGGGAAGATTGTTCTGCCGCGCGATATCCTGCGCGCGAAGATGCTTCTTCACCGTCATCGGATAATAGGTGCCACCCTTGATCGTCGCGTCGTTGGCAACAACGATGCATTCGCGTCCCGAGATCCGTCCAACGCCCGTGATAAGGCTCGCCGAGTGCACATCGCCGCCATAGAGTCCGAAAGCCGCGAGCGGAGACAACTCGAGGAAGGCAGTTCCCGGATCGATCAAGAGATCGACACGCTGGCGCGCCAGCATCTTGCCGCGCGAGGTATGTCGGGCGCGCGAGGCTTCCCCGCCGCCACCGGAAACCCGATCAAGCTTCTCCTTCAGTTCGGCCACCAGCGCGCGCATGGCCTCCGCGTTGCTGGCAAATTCAGACGAGCCGGTGTCGATGCTGGAATGGAGCGGCATGGCCTCTCACGTTTGTGGTGCACCGCAATCCGCGCGGGCTGATGCCATGGTGTCACCGCGCCGCCGCCTTAGGCAACCCAGAACTTTTCTAACCGCTGGCTGTGACCCGGAAAATCCTTGGGGAATGGACCCCTTGGTATTTTGTGTTCAGGTATTTTCCTGGCCCGAAAGGGTCAGCCCTCGCACGGGAGCCAGGGCATTCTGTTGCGCGAAAGCGGCGGGTCGGTCGCAGGCTCTAGTTGGTCCAGTTTGCCTTTAATGGGTCCAAGGCTCTAATGGGTCCAAGGCTCCCGGCGCCGGAATGAAAAATTGTCGGCATAGGCCGCTTGCCGGCGCGCAGGCTCCTTCGGCTCGAGCACCTGGTAGGGAATGGCTTTGCGCTCGCAATATGCCACGGCTTCTTCCTTGGTATCGAAGCGAAGCGTGACCTGCTGCTTCATGTCGCCGGAGCTGGTCCAACCCATCAGGGGCTCGACGACGCGCGGCTGTTCCGGCTCGTAGTCAAGCTGCCATTCCCTCGTCTTGGCGATCCCCGATTGCATGGCGTTTTTGGCAGGCTTGAAGATGCGTGCGATCATGAACGGTCGAACCCTCCGGAGAAATGCGGCATGGAACGCGTGGTGGAAACGGTCAGGATAGTATAGAGACTCCCCTGATAGACCAGAAATGTGATTCCCCGGCCTTGGCTGTAACCCTCTCCGAAATGGTATAATCGCAATGCAGCGCGGTGACAATCTTGCCGGGCGATTGAACCCTGCCGCGCTCTTCGATCCAATCGGACGCACATACCCGAAGCGGCACCCATGAAAATCAACGCAACCCTGCCGGACAAAGGACGCGATCTGCGGCTGGACCTGTTCCGGGGAATCGCCAACTGGGCAATCTTCCTGGATCACATTCCCGACAACGTCATCAACTGGATCACCACCCGGAATTACGGTTTCAGCGACGCCGCGGACCTTTTCGTCTTTATCTCCGGCTATACGGCATCATTCGTTTACGCGCGAATGATGCTTGAGCGCGGCTTCATCGTCGGTGCCACGCGTTTGACCAAGCGGGTGTGGCAGCTCTACGTCGCGCACATCATCCTGTTCGTGATTTACATCGCGTCAATCAGCTATCTCGCGCTGCGCTTCGGCGATTCGGAGATCATCAGCGAGTTCAACGTGGCGGGCCTGGTCGATCATGCGACCGAAACGCTGCGTCAGGGCCTGATCCTGAAGTTCAAGCCCGTCAACCTCGACGTGCTCCCGCTCTACATCGTCCTGATGGGCTTTTTTCCACCGGTGCTCTGGATCATGCTGCGTCAGCCCGACTGGACGATGGCCGCATCGATCGTGCTGTGGCTCGCTGCGCGGCATTTCGGCTGGAATTTCACGGCCTATCCGTCCGGCAGCTGGTATTTCAATCCCTACTGCTGGCAGTTGCTTTTTGTGTTCGGCTCCTGGTGCGCGCTCGGTGGCGCCAGGAAGTCGCGCTCGATCATCGATTCCTCCATCACGCTCTATCTTTGCATTGCCTATCTCTTGTTCGCGATGATCATGACCATGGCGGGCAAGTTTCCCGATTTTGGGGCGATGTTTCCGGATTGGCTTTATTCGGCCTTCAATCCGAACGACAAGACCAATCTTGCGCCCTACCGTTTCCTGCATTTTGTGGTGATCGTGATTCTCGTGATCAGGTTCGTGCCGAAAGATTGGCGGGGCCTGGAATGGAAGATATTCGATCCCCTGATCGTCTGCGGTCAGCAGTCGCTTGCGGTCTTCTGCGTCGGCGTGTTCCTGTCCTTCATCGGACATTTCGAACTCATGATGGGCTCGGGTTCGCTGTTCGCGCAGCTTTTCGTCAGCGTGACGGGAATAGCGATCATGACCGTCGTCGCCTACTATATCTCCTGGTCGAAGAGGCAGGACAAGCCGCTGCCAAAAGCACCGGCGGCCAAGACCGCCTGACAATAAGGCCCCAACAAGACGGCCCGATCGGCCGCGCGCTCAACTTTCCGATTCCGGCGGGCGTGGCCGAGGTTTCGGGGTGAGTAATCTGCCCTTCGACGAGTAGCCGCTCCATTCCGTGGACCATCCGAGCTTCGAAGTATGGCCCTGCTTTCCCTGCAGCGCGAAGGCGGCGCCTTGCGGGTCTGCGCAGCGGACGATTGAGGTACCACCCGGCAAGTCCTGCGGGTTGAGGAAGACCTCGCCGCCCGCGGTCTTCACTCGCTCGGCGGCCGCGTCGATGTCTTCGACGTTGAAGTAAAGGAGCCAGAATGGAGGCGGATCGGTCGGATGTCTCGTGAAAATACCGCCGATCGTCAAGCCACAAGCGGAAAACGGGTGATAGAGATCCGCCGGGCCGACTTCGCTCTTCGCCCTCTCCCAGCCGAAACAATCGCGGTAGAAGGCAAACGACTTTGCCCAATCTTCGGCAAGCAATTCATGCCAGCCAACATGCCCCGGCTTGCCGGACTCCGCGGACTGTTCTCGGCCAACATTCAGCGCGCTGACCAGGGCAAAAGTTGCCATCTGCGGATCGGCGACGACAGAGATAAATCCTATGTTAGTTTTGGTGGGCGGAACGTACACGGTGCCCCCAAGGCGTTTGATCCGCTCGGCGGTCACATCGACGTCGTTGACGGCGACATAGGCCATCCAGGTCGGCTTCACGCCCATTTTGCGGCCCTGCTCCGGCAGGTCCATGAGGCCGCAAATCGGGGCCTTTGCGGCCTTGAACAACGCATAGGACAGATTGGGTGTGGATGCGTCCCGGACCTCCCAACCGAAGACGCTGTTGTAGAACGCTTTGGCCGCTGAGACGTCGGTGGTCAGCAGCTCATACCACGCGAAACATCCGGGAAAGTCGACCAAGTCAGGTTCTCCGTTCGCGCCTGCGAAAATGCCGTAGCCCCGCTTCAGCCAGCAGTCATTTCTCCGTTGAATGACAGCATGGGTCAACAAGAGACGCAACCAAGAGCCGAAGCCAATGCGTGGCGGTCACGGCGCCGCCTTCATTCGATCAGAATCAATACGCATCAAGGTGGTTTGATCGTAACCGTTTCGACTGCCGCTTCCTTGATTTGTCCAATATTGGACAGGAACCGAGGCAGGCCACACGCAGTTACCCTATCCAGGATTCAGGCGACTGACGTCAGTCACCGAAGACACGGAGGATGAATGAATGATGAATGAACAATGTATTCTACTTCGTTCATCAACGTGAAATCTTTGCTGTTTGCGGGCTTTCGGCACATCTTAAAGTAGTCGCCAGCTTGCGAGCAGTCAACCCTTGAAGTAGACTTATCGAACTCGGACCACGTGCGAGATGAGGAGGATTCGAAAATGCCACGAGTGAAGGCTTCGAAGCAAAAACGAGTTACAAAAGCCGTACCGGCGCTGGGCGCAGCCGGTTTGACCTTTTCACTGGTGGGGGGCGCGTCGGCAGCGGTTGCACCGGCGAACAATGAATCACAGACGTCGAATTATTCACCGAACCATCAGATCACACTCGGTGAAGAGGAAATCGCCGACGTCAGTCTGGCGACTTTCTATGTGTTCGACAAAGAGAGCACCGAAGCGGCACGAAACGGCATTCAGGTAGCCTGGGGTTGCCGCTGTGGCGGTTGCCGCGGTTGCGGCGGTTGCCGAGGCTGCCGTGGTTGCCGCTGCGGCGGCGGATGCGGATGCGGCGGCGGCGTCTTCTGGGGCGGCTGCTCCTGCTGCGCGTCCTGGGGCGCCTGCCGCTGGTGCTAGACCAGATCTTCTGCTCCGTTTGATCGACGCAATCATCATGGCCGGGTTCGACAGGTTCGACCCCGGCCATGTTTTTTCCTTGAACTGTAGTCCACCGCGCGTATAGGCCAATTCCGCCAGGGCCGATTTTTCCATCCGCTTGACGGAGAACAGAGCCTGCCGGCGGGCAAAGGGAGTTTCTGTGGTCCGGGAAAATGTCTTGAACGTGCGAACCCAAATCGCATTTGACGTCGCATTTGATCTTCGTGTGCGTGAACCATGAAGGACAAGCGCAAGAACTCCTCCACCCGTCGCGGCGGCAAGGATATCGCGCAGTTCGCGCCGAACTTTACCGTCTACGTCTTGCCGCCTGACGCGGTCTGCTTCTATTCGGAAGACCGAAAATTCTTTCTCCATGGCGAACTTTACTGCGAACTCGCCAGCGCGATCGGTAAAGGCGGGAAAAGTCTTCAGCAACTCCTCAACGAGTTTGGAAAGCGGTTTGCGCCTGACAAGGTCGAGGAAGCGCTCAAACGGCTGATCGAACGCCGCTACATCGTCGAGGCCTCGCCAGCATCGGACGGGGTCGTTGCCGGCCTTTGGGCGAGCCTCGGGCTGCCGCCGGGAATCGCCAAGCAAAATCTCGCCAAATGCAGCGTGCGGGTTGAATCGATCAACGTGGACGGTGCCGCCGAATTTGCCAAGGCGCTGGGTGAACTCGGTGTGCGCGTCACCAGGCGCGGCGCCGATCTGACCGTCACTTTGGCAAACGACTATCTCGAACGACGGCTTGCCGAATTGAACAAGGAGCGCGTGTCGAACGACACGCCCTGGATTCTTGTGCAGCCTTCGGGCGCCTTTCCCCTGGTGGGGCCGGTGCTCAACCCGACCAATGGCAGTCCGTGCTGGACGTGTCTGTTCGATCGCATGATCCGCAATCGCGAGATCAAGGGATTCCTTGAGCGTGCCTCGGCGCGCGTTGTTGCCGTCTCGCCGCTCGCCCGCGGACCTCTTGGCCAGGGCGCCATCCAGTTCGCCGCGCTGGAAATTGCCAAGGCCATTGCGAGCGGCTTCCGTACCGAGTTGAACAACCACATCATCAGCCACGACCTGTTGGGTGCAAGCGTCGTCAAGCACTACGTTGCAAAACGTCCGCAGTGTCCGACATGCGGCACCAAGAAATTGCGAGACCCGAGGAGGCCTCCCTCGCCGATCGAACTCGGCTCCGGCGCCAAGCTGATCATGACCAGCGGCGGCTATCGCACCGTGTCGTCGCGAGCCACCGTTGCGCGTTTTCGAAAGCATGTGAGCCCGCTTACCGGTGTCGTCACGCGGCTTGAACGGATTGAAGCCGATCTGCCGATGAACACCAATTATTTCGCCGGGCACAATTTCTCCGGGCCGGCGCTGACGGTCGACGCGCTCAGGGCGGGCCTGACCGGCGGCAGCTTCGGCAAAGGCTCTACCGCGGAGCAGGGAGAGGCCAGCGCGCTGATGGAAGCCATCGAGCGCTATTCAGGCATATTCCAGGGCGACGAGATTCGGATGACGCGCCGGCTGACGGATTTTTCGGCCGGCGAAGCCATTCATCCCAACGACGTTCTGCTGTTCAGCGACGCGCAATACCAGGCGCCGGGCAATGAGCCGGACGATGCGCATCCCGTTCCGGCCCCCTTCGATCCATCGAAAAAAACCGAATGGTCACCGGCCTGGTCGTTTCGCGATCAGCGATTCAGACACCTTCCAACCAGCCTGATGTACTTCTTCTACGGCGGGGGTGAAAACGCCTACCAGGCGGATTCCAACGGCTGTGCTGCCGGCAATACGCTGGAAGAAGCCATCGTTCAGGGCTTTCTCGAGCTGGTCGAACGGGATTCGTACGCCATCTGGTGGTACAATCGACTACAACGGGGCGAGGTCGACCTCGGCCGCTTCAACGATTCCTATGTCCACGATTTGCGGACGCAGCTGGCCGACAGCGGGCGCCGGCTTTGGGCGCTCGACATCACCAGCGATCTCGGCGTTCCTACCTATGTGGCGATCCTGCATTGGATGCAGGGCGGGCATGAGAATATCGAGTTCGGCTCCGGGGCGCATTTCGACAGCCGTATCGCCATGCTGCGCGCCTTGACCGAGCTGAACCAGTTCCTCTCGATCGGCCTGATGGGAGGAGCAAGTGGTGAGAAACCGAGCCTCGATGGCGTCACGCCACTGCGCTTGCGCGACCATCCGTTCCTGACGGCAAACGGCCCAGCCGCTCCGCCGGATTCCGGCTTAGGATTCGGCCAGCTCGAAAACACCCGGCAGCAGGTCGAAGCCTGCGTCGATATCGCCAGGCGCGCAGGCCTCGACTTTCTGGTGCTGGACCAGACGCGGCCGGACGTGGAGGTACCCGTCGTGCGGGTGATCGTTCCCGGACTGCGTCATTTCTATCGGCGCTTTGGGCCAGGGCGGCTCTATGATGTTCCGGTCAAACTGGGTCTGCGGGAACGACCGATCGCGGAGAGCGAGCTCACGCCTTTCCTTCCCCATACCTAGTGTGGCGGTTGAGAAGTCCGCATCATTAGTGCTGTGAGTTCGTCGTGCGGACTTCTGAACCAAAGCCACACTAGATGGAGTCCGGATTTGGCATTCGCTTTTGGAATTCCAGGTCACTACCGCAGCGAATTTCAAATCCACTCGAGGAAGGGTTGACCTTCTTGCCCGTGCGCGGAAAAAAAAGCAGTCGTGGGGTCGCGCCGGTCATTTCGGCCCGGCTGAGCGGCCACATCAAGCTCGAAGCGCATGCTGACGGAAGCGTCGCCGCCAGTTTCGACGGCCATTCGGTTGGGCTGGGCAAGTTCAGCTCCGCCGCTCTCGGCCGACTGCACGAGCTGCGCACTGGCCTGCCGCTTTCCTCATTCGCGGGCAGCCGGCTGGTGGACAAGGAAATCGATCTTTTGATCCGTCGGCTGGCGCGAAGCGGGTTCCTGGAGTATCGCTTCGCACCCTCGGGCCGACGGGACCTCGTCGTCATCGAGCCGCAAATCCCCGATTATCGTCCGCGGACCGCCAAGCTCACCAACGCGGACGTGATCGCGCTCTCGCGATTTGCCTTTCTACGCCGGCGCGGCAATGAAATGGTTCTGGAATCGCCACGCGCCGGCGCGCTGTTTCGAATTGGCAATGCGAAGATTGCCGCTGCCCTTGCTCAACTTGCCTCTCCGCAGAAGATCGGCAAGTTTCGAAAGGCGTCCGGCTTTCCCGGAATTGAACTTCTCGCTCTTCTCCTGGATTGCCAGATCCTGTTCAAGGTTGAGCCCGGCAAGGGGGGCAATTTGCGCTGGGCGGAGGGTGACGACGGCCTCGTCCTCTGGGATTTTCATGATCTTCTGTTCCACACGCGCAGCACGGAAGGGCGGCAGGCCAATCCACTCGGCGGGCTTTATCCCTATGCGGATCTGACGCCGCTTCCTCCGGCTGTCAGGCCGGCATGGCCGGGAAAAAAGATCGACTTGCGAACCCTTGCGACCTCCGCGTCCGAAAGCTTGTCGCCCTCCGAACTCTCCATGCCGTTCGCTCAACTAGTGAAGGAACGGCATTCGACGCGCGAATTCGACGACGCGCGCCCGATCACCCTTGCCGAACTGGCGCGGCTTCTCGACAGCGCCGCGCGCGTGCGCGCCAAGTGGAGCGATAGCCTCGACATGGACGGCGGAGGTCCCGAGATCACATACGCTATAAGACCCTATCCGTCGGGAGGAGCCGCCTACGAGCTTGAGCTCTATTTGTCCGTTGCCAATTGCGAAGGGCTTGCGCGCGGGTTCTATCACTACGATGCCGACCAGCACGCGCTGACACCGATTGTCGTAAGGTCGCAGGATCTCGACGCGCAGCTCGCATCCGTCGAATTCGCGATGGGCGCATCGGCGGTCCCGCAAGTCCTGATCACGATCGCTGCGCGTTTTGGACGAGTTTCATGGAAGTACAGCTCGGTCGCCTACTCGCTCATCCTCAAGGATGTCGGCGTGGTTTTTCAGACGCTGTATTTGACCGCGACCGCTCTGGGGCTGGGCGGATGCGCAATCGGAACCAACAATATCGAGCGGTTCTCGAAAATGACGGGACTGGAATTCCACGTCGAGGGCCCGGTCGGTCAGTTCGCGCTCGGCCGCGGCAGGAAAGAGGAACCGGCGGCATCCGGTGGCTGAATTTGAAAGGGGTTACGCCGATTTCAGAGGGCTGAGGCGCTAACCGGGAATTAATCTGATCAGCTCATACTCTAAAGCAGTTTTAGATCGATACGTAACGCGTGAGGAGCCGTCGTGTGGACGATCCCGCGGCGGCTCCCTTTTTATTTCTCTCGTTTAAGGTCAATGCAAGTGACATCGGAAACGCAGATCCAAATTGAGGCGACTGATAAGCCCGTAGCACCGAGCAAGCAGTCCAGCCAAAAATCGATCTTGGCACTGTCGGTATTTGCTTTAGGCGTAAATGCCACGGCGGCCGTCTATACACTGTCACCTTCCGATTTTGCCTTGCCGAATGTCAGCGGCTTGGTGGCTGAACTGCTTTCGTATCAAAGAGCTCCAGCGCCAATACCGGAGCCGGTTGTCGCTGCTTTGAAAGATATTCAGTCGGCACAGCAGCAACAGGCTGGGGCACTACAGGAAAATGGATCCTTGTTGCAGCTGAACACAACTTTGCTGCAACAAAACACAGCTCAGCGGCAGCAGGATTCACTTATGTTTGCTTCCCTGAGACAGAGCATCACGGACGAACAGATCGACGTGAAGAAGGTATCTGCTCAGCTTTCGACACTGATAGCGAAAGTCGACTCCCTCCAAAAGGCAATAACATCGGAGATAACTTCCTCCGTTCCAAAAGGACGCGCCCGGGCTCGGTTACACGGAGCGGCGCATAAAAAAATGGCTCGGCAGGCTAGACCCGTTGGACCTGTTTCGGTGGGAGGAGCTCCGCTAACCATAGCACCGGCGCAAACCTTCGGTCCGCTCCAAAGCCCAGAGGGCTGAAGCCATAGAGAGCGCGCAGGACGCAGAGCTTCGGCCCTGCGCTTGCATCGTCGCCGGAAGTCTCACAATTGGCAGTCCATTTGAATTCCATAAATCGCGAGCCAGCGTAGTTTCTCGTGAATTCGAGGGTCGTAGATCGATTGATCGAGCTGGTATTGGATGGAAAATTACGATGCTGCTGAAGCCGAAAATGTCGACGAAAGCAACATAGCGCTCCGAATAGATTGCCTGCCCGCCCCCGCCACCGGATTCGGTTTCTTCATTAGCCACCTGGCGGCTCATTATCGAATGGATGCGGCTGGCGAAGATTTTCAATGTAGTGGTGACGAGCCAGGTCTCGAATTTCGCCGGCAGATGCCGGAGAGCATGCCGGCCAATCTCACGAAGCAGTGCGGCCCGGTCCTCGCTTGGGTACCATTCGATCGCACTTGGCACGCCATCGAGGATACGTTCCGCTGCTCTGCGCGCGCCCATATCGTTCGCCTGGCGTCTCCATCCTGTCCTTCGCAATTCAAATTTATGGGAAGATTTGCCCCTAAAATATCAGCTAAGCTATTGATTTTATTGGTCGGGGCAGCTGGATTCGAACCAACGACCTGCAGTACCCAAAACTGCCGCGCTACCAGGCTGCGCTATACCCCGATCATTTTGGAAAGCCCGTCGATACACGCTTAAACCACTGCCAGCAAGACGGAAGCTTTCCCCTATGTAGGGTGTCTCCGGCCGCGTGAACAAGACGCACCGAATATTGAAATCGGCTTCAGCACCGGCTCCATCGAACCAGTCGGCGCAAGCTCGCCGGTTCGGCTTATCGGCCGCTGAAAAGTGGATGGGCAACGCGGTCGCCGGGGGCGATGCCGTATTTCTGCGCGGTGCCGGCGATCACCTCCAGCACTCCCTTCGCCAACCCTCGCGAGGGGATGATTTTGGTCGACAGCGGCTCGGTGCTTTCGGCGATGCGCAAAATCCTTCCGTCGGCCCGAATGAAAATCATGTCGAGCGGGATGTAGGTGTTTTTCATCCACATCGAGACTTCCTGCTCGGGCGAAAAATCGAACAGCATCCCTTTTCCGTCAGGCAATTCCTTTCGATACATCAGCCCGGTGGTTTTCTCTTCTTCGGTCGTTGCCATTTCGACCGAGAAAACGTGCACGCCGCTCTTGGTGACGATCTCAAGTGGCTGGACGTTCGCCGCGCGCCCATCGAGGCCGGCGAACACGCACACCGCGCTTGCGAGAGCCAGCGTTATCCACAACTTCGTGCCCAGCCTGCTCCACCCAATCCTTCGATTAGAACTATTCAGCAACCTTCACCTCAATCACAGACGCTCGACCAATTGATACCGCAACGCGGTAGAATGCTTGCCCACGAAACTTTTCCACAGGCCACGCCGTCTCTCGCCCAAACCTGCACAAGCGATCAGCCGGCAGCGTTCGGGCGAGACCGTAACCTCAAGATCGTGGCAAATACCAGACTTTCGGCGGCGGGCAACGCCCTCGCCTCGTGCTCGGGTCCGGCCGGAAGTCGTTGATTAATGTGAGGAAAGACCCGGAGAGCCGGTCTCCGGATGGATTTCGGCCGCCATCATCCCCTTGGAGCCCGGTCCGTAGCGCACCAGCACGTACTGGCCGGGGCGCAGTTCGGTCATTCCATAGCGGCGCAATGTTTCCATATGCACGAAGATGTCCGGGGTACCTTCCCCGCAGGTCAGGAAGCCGAAGCCGCGCAGGCGGTTGAACCATTTTACCTGTGCCCGCTCCAGACCACTGGTCGCAGTGACCGTCACATGGGTCCGTGGCGGCAACATCTGGGCCGGGTGGATCGCCGTGGATTCATCCATCGAGATGATGCGGAACGCCTGGTAGCCCTTCGCTCGCTGCACGCACTCGCAAACGAGCCGCGCGCCCTCGTAGGCGGTTTGGTACCCGTCGCGGCGAAGCACCGTGACGTGCAACAACACATCCGGCCAACCATTATCGGGAACGATAAACCCGTAGCCCTTTGATGCATCGAACCATTTGATGACGCCGCTGATCTCGACCAGGTTGGCGGCGGCATCTCCCAATCCCTGCAGGGCATCGATTGCTGGATCACGTTGTCCGCCGGCTGAAAGGCCAACCGGCCTGCTTGGCGCCGCCCCGGCGGGTGTCGCCCCCCCGAGCTTCTTGGACTCAAATCCGTCCGACCCCATGACCCCGGACCTCACACCTGTTCAACGCCCCGCCGTCGAAAGTTACGGCGCCGGTATGCGCTCATGAATCAAAGTGCATGATGACGCGAACCGAATCTCGAATCAAAAGATAACACTCTCGATTGCTGCGCATAGACAAAAAACGATTCTCCCGGAACCTATGAACAGCCTTGCACAAGAACGAATCAATTCGGCATCAGTTGCCCACGAAGGGACCAAGGGTCTCTCCGATGTCATGCCGGATCACGAGGTCGGCAATCTCATCCTGTTCGGTGGGCTCGTTGTTGATAATGACGAGGCGAGCACCCGAATTTTTCGCCAGCGTGGGAAAGCCGGCGGCGGGCCATACGACCAGCGATGATCCGATGGCGATGAACAGGTCGCATTGCCGGGCAAGTTCGGTGGCGCGGCGCATCGCCTCATCGGGCATCGCCTGGCCGAACGAGATGGTCGCTGTCTTGACGGGTTCAGCGCAAATCGTGCAATCGGGCGCGCGACCCGAGGCATCGAAACGTTCCCTGATCCATTTGAGATCATAGGCCTGGCCGCATCCGATGCAGCGCGCGTAAGTGGTGTTGCCGTGGAGCTCGACGACGTGATCCTCGGCGAAACCCGATAGCTGGTGCAGATTGTCGATGTTCTGCGTAACCACGGCCGGGATCTTGCCCATCCTATACAGAGAGGCGAGCGCACGATGACCGCGTCCCGGCTTTGCCGCGGCAAAGGTCGGCTCCATCGCAAAGCGCCGCCGCCATGCTTCCTCACGCGCCTCTGCGCTGGCGACGAACTCGTCAAAAGGAATTGGACGGTGGCGGCTCCACAAGCCGCCCGGTGAACGAAAATCGGGAATGCCGCATTCGGTGGAAATGCCGGCGCCGGTAAAGGGAACGATGACAGATGCCGCGGCGATCATGTCGCCGAGCTGCTCCACTCCGCTGCGAATGTCCGATGCAATCACGCTGACGATCCGAGGGCCAAACCGCGCGAACATAGCACACCGGGATTACCATTTCGAACCGCCGCTGAACAGGCGACAGCGCACGCGCGGTCGCGGCCTCTCATGCGGTCGCGACGAGCGGGTTTTCGGCCGGTTTGCGCCCTGCACCGTCGCGTCACGCGCGCGCATCACAGGAAGTCACGACCTTTATCCACAATCACAATCCTGCAACGCTCTATCCCAATTCGCGCCTCAATCTCGGACGCGAATGAACGCGGAATACGAATCAAAAGGGACAGGCATGACGAAGGAAAACGAACGGCTGGCTCGAGAGCGCGAACAAATCGCAGCGCGGGTCGCAGGCTTCAAGGCGATCCAGGAAAAATTCAAACGCGAGCGCGAGGAATTTTTTGTCACGACGCTGCAAAAGGCGCTTGATGGGGACAATCCACGTCGGGCCATTGAGAGAATGCCGTTCTGGCCATGAGCGTTGAGTGCAAATGATCGGCGGAAATTTCCTTGAAAAGAACAGGAGTTTCTCGAGAAGAAAAAAGCCCGGAAGCGATTTCCGGGCTTTTTCTCGATCACTTACCAGTGGCGGTGCCAGTAGCGGTGTCGCCAATACGGATGGCCGTAATAGCCGTAGCCAGGGCCGTAATAGGCGTAGCTGGGCCCGTCATACGGATAGCCGTAATAGCCTGGGCCGTAATAGCCGTATGCACCTAAGGCTCCGGCAGTGATTGCGCCAGCCGCCAGACCAAAAGCCAGGCCCGGACCGAAACGATGCGCCTCCGCCGGCGCGCTCACTGCGGTCGCGCCCACCGTGGCGACGGTGGCGAGAATTGCCAGCGTTTTCTTCATGCTTTTCTCCTCCTTCCAGTCATCTGCGACAACGCGGAATTTTTCCCAAGGTTGCCGTGGGAACCAGGACCTTTCCGAGGTTTAACGGACATGACCGGTGCATGAACGCTCAACAAATCAGCTGCCGATCGACATCAGAAATTTTTGCGGGGATTCCCTTCGTTCAAAAGTGAACCGGGAAGGAAGGTTAGCCAAAAAACGGCTTCCAAAAAAAAATGAGCGGCTCTCGCGAGCCGCCCTCTTTCGCTTTGATGACTTTTACGGACAGGGGTGTCTCAATCCGTCGAAGCCGAGATACGTGCCTGTGGCCGGGTCGTATGACCGATACTGCGCGGCGCACCAGGAAGCATCAGGAACGACGGCCTGGCTTACGACATAGCCGGGATTGACGTAGCCCGGATTGTAGTAACCGCCGTCATAATAGGCGTAGTCGTCGCCGTAATAATAGGGATCGTAACCGTACCCGTAGCCGAGCGCGCTACCCGCCGCCAGGCCCGCAACGAAGCCCGCGCCGGCGCCGAAACCACGGCCACGATCGCGGAAATCACCGCGTCGACCCTCGGCGAATTGCGCGCCGCCAGTTCGCGCGGTGGCATTCGGTGCGGCGACGGTTGCCCGACCAGGCGCCGCTACGGCCGCGTTGGCGCCACGGAAGTTCGTTTGCGGACCGGGATTGAACGAGCCTCCGCGCGTGGCGCTGAAGTTGCCACCGCCGCTGGCGTGCACGGCCGCGCCGCCGCGCACCTGTTGCGCCGATGCGGGGGATGCAATCGCCAGCGAGAAAGACAGGGCCGTAGCCCCAAGAATACCAAGTCTGATCATACTGTTTCTCCGTCAGAGGACACCGGACAAACATCCGGGCGGACCTATCGTTCCGGTGAAACCCCTTGAAAAAGATTCCGTGAGCCGGGGAACGCACACTTGAACGGCAGGACGCGCGCACGACCCCTGCCCCGGTCCGTGTTTTGCTGCTAATGAGTTCCCCGAAAATACTTTCGGGATCTCGTCAGGGAGTAGAAGAAACATGCGATATCTTCACACGATGCTGCGCGTCCGCAATCTCGATACGGCGCTCAGGTTTTTTCACGACGCCTTGGGATTGAAGGAGGTCCGACGCGTCGACAATGAGAAAGGAAAATTCACACTGGTGTTTCTGTGCGCGCCCGAGGATGAAGGGCTCCTGAAAGCCTCCAGGGGACGGGGCGCGCCCTTGATCGAACTCACCTACAACTGGGATGAAGAGAAATATGGCGAGGACCGTCATTTCGGTCATCTCGCCTACGAGGTCGACGACATCTATGCGACCTGCGAGCGGCTGATGAAGCTCGGCATCACGATCAACCGTCCGCCGCGCGACGGGCAAATGGCTTTCGTCCGCTCACCCGATCTGCATTCAATCGAACTTCTGCAAAAGGGTAATGCGAAAGCTCCGGCGGAGCCGTGGGTGTCGATGCCGAACACGGGCCACTGGTGAAAGCTTGATCTTCCAGGCGGCACGCGAAGGCGCCCCTTGAATCATACGCTCGATACGCTCGCCGGTTCCGAAATCCTCGTCTCGCCAGTCGCCGGAACCTCGTGACCAGTTCCCGCGTTTCTCACCCGATCGAGAAGTTCAAGGAGGCGAGAATGGGACGAGGAATTTTGCTCTGGCTCCTGGGTGTGCCGATTCCGGTGATCATCCTGTTGTGGTTGTTCTTGGGCCATTAAGAACCGGACAATCAACATTTGCGAAAGATCAGGCTTGGCCAATCGTCAAGCCTGATCTTTTGTCTGTTCAGGCGAGGCGTTTTCCGGAAGCTGAAACAAGCCCTGCTTTTTTCCGAAATTTGAGATATCACCCCGCGCAGATCAAACGTGGGAGCGAAACAATCGTGTCAGACAGCGCGCAAAGCCGGATCACGATCTGGGGTCGGGCGAACTCCGTCAACGTCCAGAAGGTCCTCTGGTGCCTGCAGGAGCTCGATCTCGCTTACGAGCGGATCGATGCCGGGATGGCATTCGGCAAGACCCGCGAGCCGGATTATCTGGCGATGAATCCAAACGCCCGCGTGCCGACGCTCGTCGACGGCGATTTCGTGCTGTGGGAATCCAATTCGATCATGCGCTACCTTGTGCGCGCCTACAGGCCGGATTCGCCGATCTATCCGCATGCGCCAAAAGTGCGCGCGGGCGTGGATCGCTGGCTAGACTGGACGCTTTCGACCTTGCAGCCGGTCGATCGCCCGGTGTTCTGGGCGCTGGTGCGAACCCCGCCCGAGCAGAGGAACATGGCCGCGATTCAGAAGGACGCCGACGCGGAGGCCGAGCAATGGCGCATCGTCGATGCGCATTTGTCGACGCGGCGTTGCATCGAAGGCGACGATTTCACGCTGGCAGACATTGCGCTCGGCGCTTACGCCCGGCGCTGGCTTGGCGTCGAGGGCATCACGAAGCCGCGATTTGCCAATCTCGAGCGCTGGTACGCACAGCTTGCCGACCGGCCGGGATTTGTCCGGTTCATCGCACCGCCGATGTCATGAGGGCAGGCTGGGCGATCTGCAAATTATTTTGGCGCTCCCTAGCGGAAGGACCGAGCGCCTCAGCAACCCATTGTGAAACAAGCACAAATCAGCTTTGCTGCTTCGCGATTGCTACCACGATGTGCTACCACTCAGCAAGTCTGACCCTCGCGTTAGAGCTTCTGTCCGTCACCAAACGTTTCAGCTGTCCAACTATCTGTCGAACCTACACGCTTTCTGAAACGAACCATCCCCAGCTCCTCGGGCAGCTTCTGAGAGGAATAATCCGCAGTGCTTTCCTTCATTATTCGCTCCACCTCGGGCCGACGGCGTATGCGCGTTCCCGTGGCAAGGCTGGTGGCATAGGCTTCCGAAGTTCGTGCAGTGAGCCATTGAAGTCCTTCGGGACGGGGCAGCTGGCTGGCGGCGTAAGGCGTAACAACCGCGCAGGCTGACGGGATGAGCATGAGCCGCCAAACGTCGTCACTTTGCGCATTTGAGGAGCCATGATGAGGTACCTTGAAGAGCGTCGAAAGAGCTTGGGGCCTTATTGTAGAGGCCACGATTGCATTCCATCCTGTGTGCTGAGAATTGGTGCGCTCTAAATCCGCACCCAAGAGCAGGTATTCATCATCGATACGAATGGAAAGAACTACCGATGCGTGGTTTTGGTCGATAGGTGAAAGGCCCGTTGCCGGCTCGTCCACTGGAACAAAATACTTAGCGAAGGCCTCTAACGCGTCCAGCCGATCCTGAGGTGACGGCGAAAGGGCAAAGACTTCCACAGTCCGAGAGCCAACAGTGAACCTGTCCAGCGTCTGATCTGCGTGAGCAAAGTTCGGTGGCTTGTAACTGGGGTTTCCCTTCCTGGCTGCTAACAGTTCAAAGCAGTGCTTCACCTCCGATAGAGGTGCTCGGGACACTCCAACCTCTTCAGAACTAAACCGGGCGACGATCATTTTAAACTCGTCGCTCCGAATAGCCCCTGAGCAGACGAGTTGCGCTCGTCCGCAGACCCGGACCAGCTCCGAAAGACCTTTGACGTGATCAGAGTGCCAGTGCGTAGCAACAATCAGCCGGACTGCATCTGGCTGAACGCCGATTTGGCCGAGATAAGACAGGGGCCAACATTTCCCCTCGCTCGTGGTGCAGTCGACGCATATCCACTCGTTGCCTGTGCAATGAATGAGTATGGTTTCGCCAGTACCCGGCCCAAAAACACAAATCTCGATTTCATCAGCGGCTGGAGGCTTGCTGATCGCCATCGCAAACCGCGTCCCAAATTTGCTGAACGTTATCGAGTGCCGTCTTGAATTTTTCGGCTCCCATGATCCCGCTACGGCGCATCCACACGATTGACTCTCGCGTTCGCTGCCGAGAGCCTTCATCGCGGTATCCTATCATCCAGTAGAATAACGCACCTGGGCGCAACATAGCTCGCCCATCCTCCGGAAGGTCGCTTATGAAAAATTCCGCGTGCTCGATGGTGTTAGGATGAGAAGCGTCGTGCAACTGAGCCTTAAACGTATCTTGGCCAACGCTTAGAACTTGGCCCTGCCACTTATTTAGCAGCCAAAAGCGCACGCCTGTTCTCCGCGACACCGTGGGTCCGCTTGTTCTCCGTCGTTCCCTGCCGAAAACGTCTTGTATAGATCCAGTGTTCGGTTCTGGATTTTCCAGCGCGATTTCCGGGACGAAGACGGGTATTTCTTTCGCAATGTCAGGCCGCTGCGGCACTTGGGTTGAATACCCTCTTGACCCGCTAGGTTGCCTAGCGACCGCATCAGCCTCCGGTAGCTTGACGCTGCGGCGAACCGGGCGCGCATCCTGGCGATTTTCCCATGTGGAGCCCGTCTCTAGGTTCATTGCGCCAATTCCTTAATTGCGGCCACGATTAGGTCGGACCGAGCTTTTGAAGCGTATAGCTTCTCTCCAGCTGCCTTCACAAGTCGGTCACCATCCAGGTCGGCCAAGACCATGTGGTCGTTTACGTTGACATAGATACCTGGATGTACCAGGGCAGAGGGCTCGACCTTCACGTTCACGTTCCCCTGAAACTCGTCGTCCCGTTTACCTTGTATCAGGAGAGATGCGGTTCCTGGCTCTACAAGTATGCGTCGCCAGAGATCATCCTTCGGCGCCAACGCGTGCCCAACTTTGTGCCAGACCTCCTCCGAGCGAACGCCGAAATGCGTATCGTGATTGAGCCCCACCGCCGTCACACGTCTGAACTTCAGGGTTTCGTACAAAGCGAAGATAAAATCCCGAACCGGCTCTACGATGGGACTTTGGGTCGTAGTAGCCGCCATGAGTTTGGTGGGATCGGCCACTACCTGCATCCAAGGCAGGTTAAGAATTGCAATCTCTGCAGCCAGGAACTGGTATCGGAGCTGAGCCAAGTCGCTATCCGTTAACAGGGCGTTTTCAGCCAGATAGGCCGGTTGCAGGAGCAGGGGATCAAAAACCCCAAGGAATACGATGGAGGTGCCGACCACATCTGCCGGCGCGCTCTGGGCAGGAATTGTTTCCACAGTGCCACTCCAGCTTGATATCCCTGATGTTGCTGAGACCATGCCCGACAAAATTAAAAATTCCAACACACGCGTTGTATAAATCCTAATTGGTCGATAAGGTTCTAGACAGGGCTGCTTCTCGGCCCGATCACACGGACCAAGACTATGCAATCCAAGCCACTTGTGACCTACATCCGCGTCTCGACTTCCGGGCAAGGCCGCTCGGGGCTCGGTATCGAGGCCCAACGCCACGCACTAGGCCAGTTCGCGCAAGCGGAGGGTTTTGAGGTCGCCCGCGAGTTCGTCGAGGTCGAGACTGGCAAGGGATCGGACGCATTGGACCGCCGTCCCCAGCTTAGGGCTGCACTAGCTGCCGCGCGGAAACTGAGGTGCCATGTGGCGGTGGCCAAACTCGACCGCCTCAGCCGCGACGTTCACTTCATCTCAAGGCTCATGGCCCACAAGGTGCCCTTCTTGGTCGCGGAGCTTGGACCTGATGTCGATCCGTTCGTGCTGCACCTGTTCGCCGCGCTGGCTGAGAAGGAACGCGCGCTCATCTCTACACGGACCCGTCAGGCCCTTTCGGCTGCTAAGTCTCGCGGCGTGGCCCTTGGTAACCCTCGGCTCCACATGGCCCGCAAGAGCGCCGTGGATGCCGTGAAGGCGGAAGCGGACAGATACGCGGCCAACGTGCTTCCGATAATCCGCGAGGCACAGAAGGCGGGCGCACGGACCCTCAGAGAGATTGCGGATGCACTCAACGCCCGAGGGATCGCTACGGCACGCGGGGGACTGTGGTACGCCCAGTCGGTCGCAAACATCCTTGAGCGAGCATAGGGGCGCCAATGATCACCATTGGTCTTCTACTGTCACCCGCGTGCCGCAAAGCTCGGGGATGATGCGATGCGTTTATGCCACCGCGAGAGGCCCATGCAGAGCCCGCCCCTTGACCCGGACGTTGCCGACCTTGCCCCTGCCGAGCCAGTGCTCACGCCTTACGACCATGAGCACGCCGTCACCTATATGCGGATGCTGGATGCCGATGCGGAAGGTGCCGACTGGCGCGATGTCTCGCGGATAGTGCTGCACATCGACGCTGATCATGATGTCCAGCGCGCTAAACGTGCCTTCGATAGTCACCTCGCGCGTGCGAAGTGGATGGCGCGCCACGGATACCGGCTCCTGCTCCGAGACGGCTGGCCTTCCTCGAACTAGCGGTCGGAGCCAGCAGAACTTAACGCTTTGGGTCCTTCCCAAGGCCAACCTACGGTTCCGAAAAGCTCGGCCACCCCGATTTCACTTATCTGCCCTTAAAGGCCGCAGCCGCCGCCGAGGTTCACAGGGCCGCGTGCGCCATCGAGGGCACGGCGCGTCTGAGACCTTTGGCCCTCAAGCCAAGCCTCAGTTCTAGCCAATTCGCTCAGGCCGCGTGCAAGCACGCGCTTCCTATTTCGTTCCGGTCCAATTGGCAGTGCACGCGCCTCGCGAAAGGCTGCAGCAGCAGCGTGGTGGTATGCGTCCGAACGACGAAGGAACAGCAAGTTGCTCATGCGGGCTCTCTCACATGAGCCATGGTCGCCGAAAACGCATGAACGCCGCATGAAGACTTGAGTTCAACCACGTTAACTTGTTGCAATGGAACGCCGGAAAACCACCCGCCGCCGAGGTTCACAGGGCCGCGTGTTCGCCACAGGGAACGAGGGGATACACGGAGCTCATTCGGGCAACCCCGCTTTCCGCAGACCCTCAATCTGCAGCTTCGAGTTTGATTGCCCGCCCCGAGCGATCCATGCGCTTATAGTAAACTTGGGATCGACCTCAAGCAGACGAGCTGCCGCCTCTCGTGCTTCCGCATCACGTCCGAGATGGGCGAAAGCGGACGCGAGACAGCGGTAAGCTACCGGAAAGGAGGGGTTCTGACGCAGGGCTTTCTTCCCTGCGACGATGGCCTCGTCAAAGCGACCAAGCTCAATAAAGGCCAGTCCTATCCCAGTAACCGGGAGGAGTAGCGCCGGGTCTACCGGGCTGATGCGAATGGCACGTTGAAAGCTTTGGACCGCTTCCTCCGGTAGCCCCGCAGCTCTATAAACCCAGCCTCTGGTGCCCCACGCGATATTTGAATTTGGGTTGAGCGCGACGGCCCGGTCAGCCATTTCAATCTCACTTTCACTATCGCCGACCATGTACGCCGAGATCACGCCAGCTCTTACCAACGTGTCTGGATCACTATCGTCGATGCTCAATGCCAATCGAGAAAGCCGAACGGCTTCCTTGCGGTCGAATTGAGGATCGGCAGCATAGCCCCAAAGGACGTTTTGCATGTGACAGGTACCTGCCAGAGCCGCGACCAAGCCAAACCGAGGGTCCAGCTCCAAAGCGCGATGAGCCAGCCTGATCGTCTCGGCCACCCCTTCACGGGTCGATAGGTAAAACTGCTGCATGGCTCGGAGATAAAAATCATATGCGGTGAGGTTCTCCGGTCGCCGCCGCGTCGCCATTGCAATTTCTGTTTGAAGCAATTTCGGCTGAATGGCCGAGACAACGGCGACCGTGACTTCGTCCTGGAGAGCGAAAATGTCCGTCAGGTCACGCTCGAACCTGTCTCCCCAGATGTGCGCTCCCGTTACCGCATCTATCAACTGTCCTGTGATGCGCACTTTGCCCGCCGCCTTGCGCACAGACCCTTCAAGAACATAGCGCACGCCCAACCTGCGTCCGACCTCCTTTATATCGGCGGCTTTGCCTTTGAACGTAAAGCTCGAATTGCGAGCAATCACGAATAACCATTTGAACCGTGAGAGCGCCGTGATGATTTCCTCAACCATCCCATCCGCAAAATACTCCTGCTCGGGATCACCGGACATGTTCTGGAACGGCAGGACGGCGATGGAAGGCTTGTCGGGTAACGGAGGGGCGTTCTCAGTCTCAGCAACATAGGCGGGAGCAGCCTCTCGCGTTTCACTCGGCGCACCCACCTGATAGGCTCTGATTGGCTCTTGAATGTTCTTAACGTGCTGAACACCAAGGTCTACAAAGGTAATCGGCAGGACCTTGCGTACCTGATCGTACGTCGCGCCGGAGATACACACGCCCCCCGGCTTCGCAACGGATTGTAGCCGCGCGGCAATGTTCACGCCGTCGCCGAACAGGTCTCCAGCGCGCACCATCACGTCGCCGATGTGGATACCGATGCGGAAACTAATGCAGCGCTCAGGCGCTAGAGTGGAGTTCGCTTCGGCTAAAGCCGTCTGCGCTTCCACCGCGCACTGAACAGCCTCCACGGCACTCCCGAACTCCGCAAGGACACTGTCACCCGCCGTGTTCGCTATGCGGCCCCTGTGTTCCCCAATGAGCCTGTCGAGGATCGCGCGCCGTTCGGTCAGGTCCTTGAGCGTGCCGACCTCGTCAGCGCCCATCAGACGGCTGTAGCCCTCCACATCTGCTGCGAAGACTGCGACGAGGCGTCGGCTGACTTTCGTAGGGTCTGACATGCGTGCCCCAATGGCACCTGTGGTGAACCAGTGTGGGCTGGGGGCCTTACACCGTCAAGCTAAGGCGGCATCGGTCTCCCGCGCGGACCCTTCAGCCAGCAGAAGCCTTCTGACAACGGAGAAAGCAGCGCGACCGAATTATGCTTTTTCACCGGTCGCGAGCCTGAGACCGGCGAACAGGAATTCCTGTTCTTCGGGGTTGCCAACGGCAAATCGCGTGAGTAACTGCACCCAACTTCCGCCAGCGACAATGTCGTTGCGCGCTGCGAATTCCCGCGCCTGGTCGAGGCGTCCCATGTGCGCATAGCAGGCGGCGAGGAACCACTTCGTCGTGGGAAAGGTCGGCAATTCCTGGAAGGAGCCCTCTAGGAAGGACGCGGCCTTGTCGAAGCGACGCTCGTAGAAATGGCAAATGCCTATGCCAGTCAGGTGAAACGCCCGGCGCGGGGTCCGAGGGTCGAGTCGTAGAGACCTTTCGAAATGTTCGATGGCAAGATTGTTCTCGGCAGAAAACACTCTCATCCAGCCGCTCCACATCCATCCCCTAGCGGAACTTGGATTGAGCGCCAGCCCATTGTCGATCAGTCCTTTCGGGACATTTATGTCGTCGCCCAAATTCATCAGGGCGCCGGCAACCCACCCGATAGCATCGGGATCGTCCGGCGCCGCTGCGCAGGCCCGCCGTGCCAATGACCTGCATTGCTCGACATCCGCATCGGCATTTTCGCTCCACCCGCTCCAGATATTCTGGGCGTGGCAAAAAGCTAACGACCCAAGCGCGAGCCCGTACTGAGGGTCACGCTCGACCGCCTGCTTCAGCAAGACGATAGCCTGCCCGATGCTCTCTCGCGACCATCCACGTATCAGCGGCATGGAGCGCAGATAAAGATGGTACGAGGTCAAATCCTCCGTAGGGCGCATCGACGCACGTTGGATTTCGGCTTCCCGCAGCAGAGGATCAATCTGTCCAGCGACGCTCGATGCAACCTCGTCCTGCAACTCAAAAATATCATCCAGAGATCCGTCGAACCGATCAGCCCACAGATGAGCTCCGGTCGTGGCGTCGATGAGCTGGCCGGTGATACGGACCTTTCCCCCAGCCTTTCTGACACTGCCCTCGAGCACGTAGCGGACGCCTAGCTCTCGTCCAACCTGCTTTATATCGACAGCCTTGCCCTTGTAGGTGAAGCTCGAATTGCGCGCGATGACGAAGAGGGATTTGAACCGCGAGAGCGCGGTGATGATGTCTTCTACCATACCATCGGAAAAGTATTCCTGCTCCAGGTCACCTGACATGTTCTGGAAAGGCAACACGGCAACGGAAGGCTTGTCGGGGAGTTGGAGTTGCTTTTTGGTCTCAGGGTGCGCGCATGACACGTCCGGCGTAGCCATCCCAACATGACCACTCGGTTTTGACGAGTAAACGCGAACGGGACGGGCTATGTTCTTGAGGGTCCGCTCGCCAAGATCAGTAAACTCGACCGGGACCTTGCCGCGAACCTGTTCATAAGCGAATGACGAGATGCAGATCCCACTAGGCTCTGCGATGCCCTCAAGCCTTGCCGCAACATTGACACCGTCACCGAGAATGTCATCACCCTCGATCAGGATGTCACCGAGGTTGATCCCGATCCGGTACAGCATACGCCGGTCCTCTGGGATGCCTTGGTTGCGCTCGGTCATCACCGCTTGCACCGCGACTGCGCATTCGACCGCATCGACTACGGACGGAAACTCAAGCAACACGCCGTCCCCCGTGGTCTTCACGAGGCGGCCCCCGTGTTTTGCCACGAGGGCGTCGGTGACCTTGCGGTGTTCGCGGAGTGCGCGGGCGGTGCCGACCTCGTCGAGCCCCATGAGGCGCGAGTAGCCCGCAACGTCAGCGGCCACTATTGCTGCCAACCTGCGTCCGACCCGAACTGGTTGCTTTTGCTTCATGGCCAAGCTGCCCCAGCGACACCATCAGTGTGCGGATGCCGCCTGTCGCCAGTCTGGGCTTGGGGACGCGCCTCGTCAACAAATGTGACCATTGGTCTCCCAAGGCTATTGTAATGTCGCCCCTTCGGGTCATTTCGCCGGCGCTTGATAGTTAGGTCGCTTTAGAGCCAAACCGGACATCGAATGGCAGGCAGGACCTACGGCTCAGTCGAGAATGACCCGTTGCGGAAGTGGAATTTACATCGCAGCGGTCGAGGGTGGATGCCTAATCGGTTACTCGATCACCTCGTCGGCGCGCGCGAGCACCGCTGGTGGCACTGTTAAGCCAAGCGCCCTCGCGGCTTTCAAGTTGATCACCAATTCGAGTTTGACCGGGGCCTGAACAGGAAGCTCGCTCGGCTTCGCGCCTTTGAGGATGCGATCGACATAGGCCGCCGCACGCCGAAAATTGTCGTTCTCGTCAACTCCGTAGGACAGTAGACCGCCGACTTCAGCGAAGAAACGGTACGGGTAGACGGCAGGAAGATGATAGCGAGCCGCCAGCGATGTGATCTCCACGCGATAGGCGATCATGAAGCTCTCCGGCATCGCGACAAGACCACTATTCGGCTCGCGTGCCTGTGCGGCAATGACAGAGTCGAGTTCCGACTCATCGTGAACAGGTGCTGAGATGGCCTCTACTGCGAATTTGACGGCGGCGGCTCTGAACGGCTTCAGCCAAGATTCGGCATGTGGCGCCGATGCCGGATTGAACAGCATCGCGATCCTAGCGACACCCGGCGCAATCTCCTTGAGTAGTTCCACCCACTTGCCGGCCTGCGTCCGCTCCGAAACGTCAAAACCGGTGACGTTGCCACCGGGTTGCGGGATGCTTGCGACGAACCCGCTGCCAACCGGATCGGAAACAAGCGCGAAAACGATGGGGATCGTGCGCGTTTGTTGCAGCAGCGCGGCCGTCGTGGGTGTGTTGTGCGAAAGAATGAGGTCGGGCTGTAGCGCGACGAGTTCCTTTGCGAATCGTCGCATTAACTCCACGTTGTCAGGTGTCACCCAGCGAGTGTCGATCCGGATATTGCGGCCCTCCATCCACCCGAGCTTCTGGAGTCCGTCCCGGAAAGCTCCGAACTGGGCCTGGGCTTCTGAATCGTCCTCGGGATAGGCCATCAGCACACCGATCCGCTGCACTGCGGCAGGCTCCTTCGCGCGAGCCGCGCGTGGCCACGCGACTACCGTGCCGCTGAGAAGCGTGATGAAATCCCGTCGCCTCATGCCAACTCCCCCCGGTTGAGGCTCGTAATTTTCACATTCACGATAGCACACCGCGGCCTCCCCGAATGCTAATTCACCGTGCCGCCTCTACAAGATTTCCGCCCCTCGAATGTCGGTTCGTGGCCCATCAGGTCATTTCGCGCCGCGAATCTACTACATCGCTTTGGACGCGAAGCGGACATCGGCTTCCGTGGGTCACGCGACCTGATTTAGGGTGTGCGCCTTCGAAAGATCAGGATCACAAGCAGCGCAGGAACGCGCGCGGATGTCCCCGCGAAAACCGACGGTCGGGGCATGCTTCCAGATGACTCTGCGGAGTCCACTGGTGGCCGTTTGGAAGCCCGCTACCCGAGTAGCCGAAGGGGTCACAAGCGAATCCTGAGTCACCGCTGGGGCTCTCGCCTCCCCAAACATAACTGCTCAAGTGGCGCTCTCAGTATGTTGCTGGATCGATCCTACCATACCTGCCCTCGCAACATCAGCTATTCGAAAGCCGGCATCGCAAGCAAGTCGATCGCGCTGTTCTTCTCGTGCAACACTAGACACCCATCACTTCGTAGCTTGATCCCGAGGCGGGCGGGAAACCCTATGCGCGGTTGAGGCGGGCGGTGGCGCATAACACTCCGAATAGCTTTAGAAAGCGGATTGAATTGTCTCACCACAATCCTGCCAGCGTGTTTGGAGGTGCTGACGCCCAGTCCCGGTGGATAAAAAAGTCTTCCGTCGATTAGAATTGAATAAGCGACGCCTTCTCGCCGCAGTTCAAGTAACTCTGCGTCGGACCAACCAGAATGGCCTTGCCGGGGGATAGCGCCTTTCCATTCGAGCAAATCCTGCGGGCTAGTTCGCAGGAGGCTACGGAGAATTTCTTGGGCCGTATAAGTCTCGCGTTGATGGGGCTTCACGGCGAGGAACACAGCACGGTCCGCCTTAATCAGCGCGAAAAGCAAGTCATCCGTTCGCTCCACCTTGTTTGGCGCGACAAAACGCGAGCCGAGATGAAAGTGGCTAATTTGCCAGTCGTTGAACATCAGGTCCGCGAACGCGTCCTCCTTGCGCTTGCGTACCCTGTCGCTCAGCCAAGGTGAGACATCGCGTCCACGCTCCAACTCGGTCTTCACCTACTCGATGGCGGGATAGTTCCTCAGTTGGGCGGCAACTTCCTGCGAGATTGTTATAGCGCGGGGACGCCGAGGGATCAGCCGTGCCTGGTAGTGCATCCAATCCAGAACGCCAATGTCAGTCAGCGGGCCGGTCTGAGGACCGAAGTCTTGCTCGATCAGCGTTCGAAGGTCTGCTTCGGTTTCGTCAATCCACTGCACTACGACTGCCCGAGCTATGCAAATCGGAATCCCTGCGATTCCGAATTGTACATTGTGCCTCTCCTCGGCCTCGTACACAAATCCATCTAACGAGGGATACGGCAGTTTGGAACGGGACGCAGGGTCATGGCAGCAATCAAATTCGTCTCCTACCTCCGGGTCTCCACAGACAAGCAGGGACGCAGTGGTCTCGGCCTGGAAGCTCAGCGCGAAGCTGTCTCACGGTATCTCAACGGTGGCCAATGGAAGCTCGTGGCCGAATACGTTGAGGTGGAGAGCGGCAAGCGCAACTCACGCCCGCAGCTACAGGCGGCCATCAGCCACGCCAAGGCCACCGGTGCGAAGCTTGTCATTGCTCGGTTGGACCGACTGGCGCGCAATCTCCACTTCGTCTCAAGCCTCCAAGAGCGTGGGGTGGACTTCATCGCCGCAGATATGCCCGACGCCAACCGCCTCACCATCCACATCATTGCAGCCGTTGCGGAGTCCGTGGGGCGCACGATTTCCGAGAACACCCGAACCGCTCTCGCGGCTGCGAAGGCACGGGGCGTCAAGCTGGGTAATCCTAACGGCGCTCGGGCGCTCCGGGGCAAGCAAGTGGGCAACGCCGATGCGGTAGCCAAGATCAGGGCCAACGCTACCCAGCGCGCCGTGGACCTCGCGGGCATCGTGCAAACCCTGCGCGCAACAGGTCTCACGAGCGTCCGCGGCCTCGCGGATGCATTGAACGAGCAGGGTATACGCGCGCCTCGCGGTGACACATGGCATCCCACGGCGGTCTCACGCTTGCTCAAAAGGCTAACGGCACACGCCGCGAATGCGCCAGCACGAACTCAGGCAGGAGAACGCTAGTGCTCATCACAACTGGACTATGGCTCGCCGCCACCGGAATAGTGGCGCTGTCGCTCGAAAGCTTCGGAGCAGCGTTGGTGCTGTTTGGCATCGCGGGATGGATGCTCTCGTAGGATCGCCGTCAGTCACATATGCGCTTCTGAAAATGGGTCCCCTTTCGGGGCCTGAAATCTGGCAAATTCCTATTACGCGACTTCAAAAAATGGGGGGCTTTACGCTCGCTGCTGCTCCGCTGAGTACTGCGGTGTTCCAGCGCTGGAATGGTCCACCGTATTTGAACGCATAACGGAAGCAAGTCAGATAACGCGCGATGTCCGAAAAGGGCCAACAGCCGACATCAACGCGTGGGGCGCTCATTCTTTCGCCTTCTCCGCAAAAGCAATCTCGCTTCGCAGTCGATAATGTAAGTCGCGGAACGCCTGCTCTGCGATGTGCAGGTCAATACTAATTGGTTCACGATCATGGGGCAGAGGATAGCCTAGCAATTCCCAAATTAATGTTTCCGCCAAGACGGGTTCTTCAACATTTTGATAGCGATGTGCCTGCCAGCCGCCCCAGATACTTTCTGCATCACATTCTTCTAGTGTTCTGTATGTCAGCCCGATTTTAACAAGCCCGGGCTTGTCGGGATGTATCAACAGAAATAAGACGCCTGATTTTGCAGCTTGCCTAATTTCTTCTGGAGTTCTTTGGCCCATTCCACACTGAGGGCAGCCTTCACCTTCCGCCACATTGTTGGGTTTCGTGCGCCACTCATGGCCGTTGCTGCATTGAAAGTTATTTCTTCCAAACTTGCTTTTGACGTGCCCTATTAGGGTGATACCACGTCCGTCCAGTCGTTTTTTCATCCATGCCGTATACGCGTAGACCCAGTCCGGCAACTTTGGTGGAGGCCGTACACCCGCCTTCTTTGCTGCCTTCAAACCCGCCTGTACTAGTTTCCATTCCATCCTTTCAACTTCAATTCCTCCTCGACCCGGGATTTCTGACAAACCCGTTGCTCCCCAAAAAACCGCTTCGGCCCAATTTGGATCGGGGACGGCAATGTATGTTTTGAGTTCCCATTTCTGACCGGTCTCTTTGACGATCCGGCCCGCATGTTTTGAGTAATCGCTATTGTGCTCGACCAATCGCTCCTGAGGGTGACGGGTAGTCTGTCCAACCTTGTAAAGGTCCGGATCAGACGGGTGGACCAATACATAAAGATAACCTGACTTCATTGTGCTCTCGGTATCCGTATGGGTCACATGCGGCGCCTCATTCGATCACAGCGTCGAGCGAACCTCGCGCTCGACGTCGTTGAAGCTCTTGCCGTCGATTGTCTTGATCTTGTTGCGGCCGGTCATCGCACGGGTCCTTGGCTGGAGTAGTCGCAGTCGTGCCGGAGCGCCGTTCCGGGAGGCGTTTTAGAAAGCGGGGGACAGGGCTTCGCCGACCGGTGCAGCTCCACCTTAGGAGGAGTGGGCTTGTCGTGGCTCCGCTCGCTCATGAGGCTCGTGGCGAACCACCCCATGAAGCCGATGTACCCGAAGATGATCAGTAGGTTGATCAAAAAATAAAGCGCGATGCAGCCGAGGATCACGCTGAGGCAGAAGCGCATGAAGCGGTTCATTGCTTCACCCCGGTCGAAGGCATCATCCAAGGATTGTCGTCCCTGCTGCAGTTCAGCTTGGTGACAAAGGCGTTAGCGGCGGGCTCCAGCGCAGCCGCAAAGATCGTCAGCTTCAATATACACTCCTCATCACGAAGACCGCGATTGTGTGGGTCCCTGAACCTGGCTTCCGCCAACTGCGGCTAGCGCTACGGCCGAGCCAGACCACGCGGCTGCTATAAACGCCAAAATACAACTGGTTGTGGCAAAAAAGGCCAGAAAGCAAAGTTCGGCATCATCGCCCTAATGAACGGAAACGTACGAGGTTAATCAGAGTGCATTTTGTTTTTCTTGTTAGAGACAGCCAATCTCTTGCTTTTTTGCGCCAACCACTCGGCCGGGTACCACCCGATTGATGACTACTATCGCATCTTGCTCAAGACCGTTATGGGTCAATGGCTACACTTGGGAGATGTCCGCGCCACGTCCGCTTTCCCCCTGATAGCGACCAGATCGCAGACGCGCCGACACGTCGTATAAATGCGCTCCGGTCATTCCCGAGAACACTTGTGAGCCCCAAGGAACACCAATGCGGCCGACAGCGGCCACGGGACAGCGCGACCGTGAAGGCACCTATGAGCCCTGTGGAGGCCCAAAGCGAACCTTGGTGGCCCAAGCCGGTTCCCGCGCGGCAAAGCCCGCCACATCCCCCAGCTCGCGTATTTCCCTAAAGTATCCACTGCCAACCGGATGATTGACGCTGGACGGTGTCGGCGGCTGTTGCTCAATCAATCGGACAGCACCAGTTAGCGCGGACAAGTCACACGGAGGTAATGATGCCGAAGGGGAAACTTTCGCCCGAGGGTGAAGTCATCGCAGCCTATGGTGCCGCTATGGTCGCGGCGTTCCAAGTGCTTTCAACTGCCTCGAGGAGAATGACGCGCTGCTACCCGGACAGTTTCCTGCGGCACTCGGCGTTTATATGGAAATGGTGAAGAGTAGACAGGGCGACGTGAGCGAAGTGACACTTGCCGTGCTCCACGACATGCGGATGGCCACGCTGACTTAGATTTTGTTGGCCTGATCCGTGCGCCGATAGCGGCAACGGAACACCGTGACCACCGAGGCACCTGTGAGCACCGTGACCCCATGAACCGACATCGTCAGTAAGACCGGCCATGTCCGAAATGTGCCGATACTGTTGAAAAAGTCGAAAATTGAGAGGCGCCGAAAATCTCGCGAAGGTCGGTCTTTAGTTATCTCCGCCGCTGAAAGCCTCTGTAAGACAATTACGAAGACAATGATCGCTTTTGCGTGAATCGACGTGGTCCCTCACGTCGCCGCTCGTGGGACGCACCAGCGGTCCTGAAAAATTCCATTCGTCGACGGGAAGAGACTTTTTCAACAGTATCTGCCAAAACCGGACATCACAATTGTGCCCCCAGCCTAGCTGCGTGACGCTCAAATACGTCAGCTGAGGGCGCCAAGAGCAAACAATCCCGGCCGCCTATTCCTGCTCCCATTTCCTCTCAATCAAACGAAAGCATCCCGAGCACAGCCGCGCCCAGTACGAGCAATGCAGGATTGATCTTGGTTTGCAGCAGGATCAACAGGACGCCAACAGCGATTGCAGCGGTTTCGAGTCCGAAGATCGCCCCCTTGGCCAGGGTGAAGCAGCCGGCGAGCAGAAGTCCGATCGAGACCGGCGCAAGCCCACGCTGGATGGACGTCCGCCAGGGCCACATCTCGAGTTTCGTCCACCAGCGGCCAACAAGGAATGTGAGCAGGGCCGTCGGTCCAAAAAATGCGATCAGCACGAGGATCGATCCCAGCGGACCACTCGCCCAGTCGCCGATGGGAACGATCATCATCATGTTAGGTCCCGGCGCCAGCTGCCCCACGCTGTACAAATGCACCAGTTGCGAGGAGGTGAGCCATTGGTGGACGTCAACCGTGAGGGTCTTCATTTCCGGAAATGCCGCTATTCCACCGCCGACGGTCAGCAGGGAGAGATAGGCGAACACACGAGCGAGAGCCGGCAGCTGGTTCATCGCACCGCCTCCTTATCTATCTCGTGGCGCGGCCGATGCCATAGAACCGCCATGAGACCGACGACGACCAGCGTAGTCAGGACGGACTGATGCAGGCGGTGAACGGCCACCACAGTCAGGATGACGAATAGATAATCGAACCGCTCTTCAAGGCCCTTCCTGCTCAACTGCAATACGGTGGAGAGAACCAGCCCGACCGAAGCTGCAGCGACCCCTTTTAGGGCACCTGTAACCCAGGCATGGTCGCCGTGAACCCGGTAGATGGCGCCGGCGATGAACATCAGCAGACCGCCCGGCAGACAGATCCCCAGAACCGCTACGATTGCGCCCAATGCTCCGTTCAGCTTCTGCCCGACAAGGATGGCCATGTTCGTGGCATTCAAACCGGGAAGGCTCTGGCTGATCGACAGCATTTCAACGAACTCCTTGTCGCTCAGCCAAGCCTGTTTGCTGACGAGACTCCTACGGAGATACGGCACAACGCCACCGAAACTGGTTGCGCCGATCGTCAGAAATTCCAGGAATATGCGGGCGATCGAAACCCCACCAGCTCTCAACTCCACGCTCTTCCGCAATTCAGGGTTCGCCTCCATGTCACTCATGGGTCTGCGGTCCCGTTCCCTTGAGGCGGTACACCATGCCGGTCTTGGTTACGCCAAGCGCAAGCCAGTCCTCTACCTCGCGCTGCAGCATGACGTAGAATTGGACGACAAGCTTTTTTTGCTTTTCCGCGACGTCCTCCTTTCGGTTGAACTTGACCTGGAAGGCGAACTCCCCCACCAGCGGCAAGTGTTCGCCGCGGGTCCGCCACAGCGCGATGTCGCATTTGGCGAGCACGCCCTTGCCGAAGTCCAGTTTTCCCAATGGGAGAAGTACTTCCTCGACAATCCCTCCATTGACCAACTCGACGCGCTCGCGACCGGACTTCTTGAGCTTTGCCAGAGCCGGAAAGACTCGATCGAGCGTCGCCATGGACGTCTTGTCTTTTTGATGGGTCTGGCTCAGGCCGAATTGACAATTGTGGGAATAGAGGAGCCGATAACCGCCGACCTCATCCTTGAGCGGGAGCGCCTCCGCCTTGAACTTGATTCGGTACTTGCCATCGATTTGAGGCCGCACGTCCAGGGCGGTTGCCTTCTCCTCTTCGGGGTGACGAAACTTGAAGACGATCTCCGGGTCGCCGGTCGCGAAACCGTCAACGTATGAAATCCGCCGGCGCAGAATGAACGCATTGCGGTACAGCGCAAAGTCCGGCGTATCCATGAAAATGATTTCCCTGATTTCCGGACCTAAGCTGGCCTTCCTGTCCTCGATGAAGCCGACGCCGGTCTTCTTGGCTACTCGCCGCACGATTTTTCCGAAATTACGGAAGCTGTCGACCGATTTGAAACGGTCCGGTTTCAGGATGAGCTTGGCTTCCAGATACTGCACGCGGTCCAGCGGCGCACCGTCCGCAAAGGCCGACGCAGTTCTGGAAACGCTTGAGCCACGATTCCCGACCTCGTCCAATCCAGCCTTGCTGGCCTTCTTGCCTTTCCCCATCAAGACTCTCCCCTATCGTACCGACCGTCTTCGCTACTTCGATAGCCGCCGCGCTCAGCGGCCATCCTCCGGAATTTTAATGGAAGTCCCAAACAACATTTCCTTCATCTGGCTTTCGCCGACTTCACGGCTGAGATGCTTGAAGGCGAAGAACGGGATCAACGCGATAAAAAAGATTGCCGCAAGCCCTTGCAGCCCTCCGCCACCGATATGCGGGATGCTAGCGGCGACGGTTTCTCCCTTTATGAGTCCGATGACCAAGTGCTCGACGACGTGAAATCCGATGAACAACACCGTCAAAAGAAGCGATTCATGCAGAATTGGATAGATCAACGGCCGGCGTTTCAACCAGCGTCCGAGGTCCAGGTCCTCCGCTACCAGCATTACTTTGGCCAATATCAGGGCATTGAAAACCGCAAAACCCTGTGCCGAAAAACTAATCCCTCGTTGGCGAAAGATGATGTCTTCGTTGAGGACGAACAGCAGAAACAACGCCCACAAATAGAGAAACATCAGGGCAAACCGTCTTAGCTCATGGCCAAGACGCTCTCTGAAAGAATCTGTGCTTATGCGGCCAATCATAACCTCGCCGCCTTTTCCAGGTGTTGCAACTCATCGGCAAGAATTGGAACGCCGAGATTGCAGGCTTGCACGTCCTGAACGACACAGAGCTTTAGCACCTCCATGATCTCTTCCACCGTCGCGCCTGCTTTGAGGGCGCCTTTGAACTCCCGCCGCCTCATCGCCTCTCCCGTGCCCATGTCACCGCAGCGGCCCAAACTAACACAATCGAAGCTGACTGCCGATGTCGCAGTTGGGTCAATCGCTACCGAAACGCCATGTCCGCGCAATGTCGTAGCGTCGGCGCACTTCGTCGGCGATGTCAAAAGTCACGTCACGCGACCACCCACGCGGATTCGTTGCACGCTGGTCTTCGATACAGACACCAAGAGCTTGTATGTCGAGCGCGAGGTGGCGCATTTAGATGCACGCGTTGACGGCACGATTGAGATGCAAACCGCCATAATGGATATCGCGGATTTACGCCTCGATGATGATCGCCTGAGTGCTGCGGTCTCCCGCGCTGGATTTAGTCCGGCCGTTGGCGTTGGACGTACGACTGCTTATGAGCGCATAACGGACCCAAGTCAGACGTCACGCCATGTCCGTGCCAAAAGCGGTCGTACGGAAAGTCCAATACGACGAATGCCCTCGGATGGGAATGACGCGAAGAAAGTCCTTAGCCGATGGCGTGACGGCACGATTTTTAGCTTTTGAGTTGTCTCTGCCCTGCGATGTGTTAGTACGCGGCCCCATCAAAATAAGGAGCTAACATGTTGAAAGTTACGAAGCCAAAGAAGAACGGCAAAGCAGTGCGTCGCGAATGGACGAAGGCTGACGTCAAGGAACTCAAGGCACATTCGAAGGCGAGAACACCGGTCACCAAAATATCTAAGGAGACAAAGCGCACGATCGGTGCGCTGCGCCAGAAGGCGCTACACCTCGGGATTGGACTCGGGCATCAGCGGTAAACGCAAAGCACGGCGCGGCAGAACTGAGAAAGACGAAAACTGCCCCGCCGTGCAATTTAAGTTAATCCCCTAGCCCTGTGGACGGCATCTAAGCGGCTCAACCAAGTTGACGTTTCAGTTGGGTCGATCTCTATGGTTTCGAGATGTCCGCGCCATGTCCGCTCTTCACCTGACAGCGACCAATCACAGACGCGCCACACGCCGGATAAGGTGCGCTCCGGACACTCCCGAGACCGCCTGTGAGCCCCAAGGGCGCCAATGAGCACTGCGACCCGAAGTCTCCCATGAGCGCTGCGGACCCCAAGCGAACCTCGGTGGCCCAAGCCGGTGGACGCACGGCAGCTTCAAGAGAATTCGTCCGTATAACATCCGTACTCTCTGGAACGGGTCCTCCTTCGGGGCCTGAAATCGCCAAGTTTTCCCTTGAGCGACTTCAAAAACTCGGGGGCTTTAGGCTCGCTGCTGCTCGGCTGAGTACTGCGGTGTTCTCGCGCTGGATTTGGTCATGGCGACCGCGTTGGTTGTACGTGCGCTCTTGAGTGCAATCGACTAGCATATCGTCGTCACGCAGGTTGTTTGCTGCATTGCGATTTTGGGCTCCCGTCCCAATTTCGACGAGAGTACCCAAAAAGATAGTGCGTTAGTTTCGAGCAACCGCGAGCCCTGCTAGGAGTTAGGCTATGAAAGGATCAATTCTTTCAGCTCTCGCGATAATCTCCACGATAACATCATCGCAGGGGCAAACTCTTTCCGCAGATGACCTCTTGCGTCGTGCAGCGGAACGACGGGCAGTGGAGGCCGTCATCTGGGGCATGCCTGCCGTCAACACCGACCTTATGTATCAAGCGATGGTCCGCGAGACCCACGGCACCTCCAACCAAATCGTGTATTGGTCGCGCCTACCAGACTGGAAGAACCAGACACTCACCCCGAACCCCGATGCGATCTATCTGATGCCCTTCTTCAACACGAAGGATGTCGGGCCAATGGTGCTGGAAGTTCCGCCTGCCGATGAAGGTTCAATCACCGGCACCGTCATGGACGCCTGGCAGAACGCGCTAGAAGATGTGGGACCGGCGGGCGTCGACAAGGGCAAGGGCGGCAAGTACCTCATCCTGCCTCCCAGCCTCAAGGATAAGGCACTGGACGGTTACATCGCACTGTCGTCCGACACCTATCAGGGCTACGCCCTACTGCGTTCGATCCTTAAGAGCGGCAGCGATGCCGACGTCGCCAAAGCGGTCGCCTATGGCAAGCGGATCAAGCTCTACCCCCTCGCGCAATCGGGCTCGCCGCCTGCGACGACATTCATCGATGCAATCGATGTCGTGTACGACGCGACCATCCCGTATGACCTCCGCTTCTACCAATCTCTCAATCGCATGGTGCAGAATGAGCCGTGGCTCGACAGAGACAAAGCGATGATCGATCAGCTCAAGTCAATCGGCATCCAGAAGGGCAAGCCGTTCGATCCTGACGCCAAGACGCAAGGCATCCTGAAATCCGCCGCAACCGAAGCCCGTGCGTGGCTCGATCTGCAATACGAAAGTTCACTCACTTCCCCCTACTTCGAAGGCACTCATTGGGCCGTGCCGCTATCGAAGGAGCTTTTCGAAGGGATGACGACATTTTTCGAAAACCCGGACAGCTATCCGGTCGATGCGCGGGGCGTCGCTTATTCGTTCGCCTTCTTTAGTCCAAAGCATGCGGCGGGCGGTTCGTTCTATCTGCTGACGACCAAAGACAAGGATGGAAAGGGTTTTGACGGCGGAAACACCTATAGCCTGTTGGTCCCCGCGAATGCGCCCGTCACGCAATTCTGGTCGGCAACGGTCTATGATCGAGAAACGCATGCGCTAATCCGTGATCTACCGCGACCAAGCCGATCGTCACAGAACACCGGGCTTCAAAAGAATGCCGACAGCTCGGTGGACATCTACTTCGGCCCGAAAGCTCCAGCGGGCAAGGAGCCGAATTGGGTTCCGACCAGCGCCAGTGGAAAATTCGAAGTCCTGTTCCGCTTCTATGGTCCCGAGAAATCGCTGTTCGACAAGACGTGGAAGCTGCCGGACATCGAGCGGATCGCTGCTCAATAATCAGCAAGGAGCGCGAAGCCACGAAAAATCTTTGCTGCTCTGGCCATTCCCGAGAACACCTGAGAACCCCAAGGGACACCAAAGCGCCGACAGCGGCCACGGGACACCGCGACTATCGAGCACCTATGAGCCCCGCGAACCCCCAAGTGAACCTTGGCGGCCCAAGCCGGTTCACGAATGGCTCCTTCCAACTGACCTTCGTCACGTTGCAATTACGACATGCAGTCAGTTAGGATGGAATGACAGTTGAACTTATTGGGGCCTACCCCTTTATGGATACGCTTCAAAGGCTTTTCCAATGGGCTGCGACCCTTCCCGTCCCAGCAAAGCTCCTGCTATCCGGGGTGGTGGTCCTTCTCTCAGCATTGGTCTTGGTCGTAATCTGGACTCCGCCGGCCGTTGTAGCCACAGACGGGACAATGTGGCCTCAAGATCGGAGCATACAGGGTCTGAGACGCCGCCTTGACGGACTATCCGCTAAGAATGCTCGCGTCTTAAAGGTCGTGGCGCATGGCGGTCAGTACGGTGTGTATCCTGCAGATATTGAGAAGGCTCTCAAGATCCAACGCGATGAGGCAGTTTATCGAGCAAAAGAACTTGAGCGGGACGGCCTTCTAACGAGCCAATCCCTCACTGATCTTAATTTCCGAATAGACAGAGGCGTTGTTGACGTACTGCGACCGGGGGATGCGGCACAATTCTTTGATGGATACCTCCCAGACAAATCGCAATAGATCGGGATGAGAGGACTAGCCTTCCTCCGTCGAGGTTCGCGAGCCGCGCAACCTACTGCACCGCCAATACGCCGAATAGCCGCTATCGACACCGCCACACAACCAGTTTAGCTGGCACCGAAGCGCAGCTCCTAGTGAGCTGAGGTCGCACTTAGGAGCAGTGTGGATGGCTCACAGGCTCCTAAGGGGTGTGGATGGCTCAGGGGCTCCTAAGAGAAGGGGGTCGGGGACACCCCCATCAAGATGATCTTAGGCTCCTAACTCGCTATCCGTCCCGTGTGTGTCCCTACGGCGCGCCTAAGCTCTCTGTCACGATGCCTGCGAACCACCACCATCAAGGGATATCCGTGGGTATTTGATCAAAGGATGCCCGGAGGGGCTCAGGTCTCCTCAGGCGTCCCACTATCGGCTTGAGGCTCACCGCTGCCCGGAGGACGTCTAGAGATACCATCGAGTACTGGGCCTTCTGAGGGTCCTGAGAGCCCTAAGGTGGGCAAGGCTCTGAGAAGAGAAACTCCTACACTTGGTCTATGGATTATTGTAGCTCTTGGTGCTCCAAATAAACGCACCCCTGAGACCTCTAAAGGCCTTCTTCTCTTAGAGCTTCCGGGGGTCAATTAGCCCAAGCCCCCCACGCACGAGACAACCTACTGGCTGGCAGGGAACACACCCCCTGTGCCTCAATCTGGGTCAATCCATCAATGACATCGACCATAAGCGCTCAGGACCACTATGCCCTCGTTTCGCCACAAGACTTCACAGACCGCATGGACCTTCACTGGTCTCAGAGACTTCAGCTTGCGACATCGCCAGCTCTTAGGACGCTTTGGGGCACCATGGCTTCCACCTTCAGAACATCCATCACGAATTCAATAACAGGTGTAGTTGATGCGCCTTGGCTGATCCTCCAACCCCCCACAGGCTCTGGGAAGACCGAGGGAGCTTGTGTGTATGCAGCGATGCAAGCTGAAGCGAACGCTAAGGGCCTGCTTAAGCCCGTTGGTGTGTTGATCGTGACGCGCCGCATTGAGCAGGCTGAGATCATAGCCGCGACAATCAACAAGCTGGCAGGACGTGTGGTCGCCGTCGCCAATCATTCCGAGAAGCGCGCGACGCCTCAAGAGATGCTCAACAGTGACCTCGTGATTATCACCCACCAAGCCTACGTGAACGCTGCAGAGCACCTAAGCTCTCAAAACGGTGCACCGCATTTCGTCGCATGGCGTGGTGGCAATCGTCTCCTCACCATCATCGATGAAGCCTTGGCCAACGTGGTCGAGGAAAGCAAGGTCACGCTGGCGGGCGTTGCTCAGGTGTTGTCGTACATCACGCCTGAGATGGGTCACGAGTTTCCTGAGCAGCTCAGTGCCTTGGAATACCTGCACTCCGTTCTCGTCCGTTACGCCAATCCGCAATCACGACCCAACGACCGTTCAACCCGTATGCTTTGGAATGATAACAAAACGGGTTTTAGGGTGCTCAACCTCCAGCCACCCGACATGGACCCACTTCGACGCGCCATGAAGTCTCTGCCATACGACACTCTAGTTTTGGGGGCAAACGATGCCGGTGGCCGTGAACACATTGCTGAGATGGTCAACGACACCATACGCGGTTCACAGGTCGTGGTGGAGAAGTGGGCATACTATTCGCAGAAAGGGACGGAGCACTCGATCAACTCTTCGGCACTCTTGATCCCTTTAGATGTCCCCGGACCGGTAGTACTCGACGCCACCGCGCACACTAACTTCATGTGGGACCTGTTCGGACCAAGGGCAGAGATTGTGTCGACGCCATTAGGGGTTCGCGACTACTCGAACGTCAGACTGCATGTCGCGCGGGCTGAAGGACTGGGCAAAGGCAGCATGATCGAGAAAGCGAGGACGCGTGTCCCCCGCGTTCTTGAGGCTCTGCAGCGCGAGGTTGGTCCGGAGAGTTCGGTGTTCATGTGTATGCATAAAGATACCAAGCACCACGCCCTGACCTACGCTCACCCCTTTGCCCGCTTTGATGTTGGGCACTGGGGAGCTATCGACGGTCGCAACGATTGGTCCGACTACGACACCGCCGTTATCTTCGGACTGCATTATCGAACCCGCGTCTGGTCAACAAATCTGTTCTTCGCCCTCCGAGGCTATCAAGACGATTATTGGTCTGAATACCCCGACTGGAACGAACACGACAATGTGCATCAGGTTATGGAGCAACGCCAGTTATCTGTATCGATCATACAGGCCATTAACCGCATTCGCTGCCGTCGCGTCATAGACGCTCAGGGACGGAGCCCATCGGCGGACATCTATACTGTCCTACCAAAGGACCAGACAGGGGACGCAATCCTGCGGGATATTCTTGTGGACATGCCGTGTATCCAAGAGGTGCCGTGGGCCTTTGAATTGGACGGACCGACAGTGGCTACGGTGCGAAAGGGCAGCTCCCATGAGGCGCTGATCACCTATATGACCACTCGGCTGCCCGGTGAGACGGCGATGTCTGCCGTTAAGGATGCGCTTGGCTTGAAGGACAGCGCGCTAAAGAAGCTCAAGAGCGTCCTCGGAAACGCTGATCATCCCACGACCACGACGTTGCGAGACATGGGCGTTCGCTATCTCGTTCGAGGCAAAGGTCGTGGAGCGAAAGCGTACTTGATAAAAGATCAGGCGGTTAGGTAGTTGTCGCGCTCTTGTGCTTCTCAGGTCCTTCGCGACCAAGGGTGCATGAGAGCGTCCCGACCGCATCAAGCCTTCCATGGGCCAAGGTGCTCCTTAGACAGGCTCTGCCTTAGCATCTGTATCTCAATATCCATGCTCCGAAGCTGCGTGGAGATCGTCTCCAGCTCACGGCCCATGTTCGCGAGGGCATCTTTAGTTTCGGCGGCCCCTCGGGGGTCATCTCGCGAACGAACGATATAATCATCGAGATGCATCGCGAGCTTCTTTATGTGATCCTGCGTGTCCGACGCGCCCAAGACGACGGCGATCAGTATTACGATTCCGAAGCCGACCACCGGCCCCACACCAAGATAGGCAAGCCCGACGATAACCGCTCCAAACAAAATGCCACGCAACAACGATCCTGCGAAATCTCGACCCATCATCGCCCCCTCACTGCACCTCACGGTGTAACGCGTGAATTTCATTTCTTGATTCGCGTACGACTACCAATCGCTATGAGCCTTACACGCGACAGGTCTAGTCCGGGGTATGAGATGGCGTCGATTGTTTCCTTGAGGGTCCTTAGACCCCAGCGGTCGATCATGTACCTCGCGCCGTAACCGCGACTGACCGACATCTCTCCGCTGCTGCGTCCGGGCAGAGCATCACGCAACTCAGCGTCAGGCGTGGCGCGTCGGAGTGCATCTTGGAAGCTATGGCGGAACGAGTGAAAGACGCGGTCGGGGTTGGAAATACCGATATGGTTTCGGAGGTAGTGACCGAACCATTTCGACCACGCAGAGACAGCGCGGCGCTCGCTCGGTGCCACTAGCGGGAACAGCCAAGCATCCTGCCCATCGTGCGCCCTCGCGGCCACGTAGTCGAGAAAGCCGAGCCTCACCAGCTCGGGATGGACGGGCACAACGCGCTCTGATGTCTTCGCCTTGAGCCGCTTACCTGACGCACGGTCAGCGACGATATAGATGAGCGCCACGCCTTCCACTTCGCGCACGTTTTTGACCTGCAAGCCCGCAATTTCGCCCTGCCGAGCGCCCGCGAACAGCGCCAACACAGGCAACCAGAAGCCAGCAGGGCCTTTCCCGCCAACTGGCATCTTTGCGCCCACGAAGATTGGTGCATCAAAGACGCTTTGCAGCTCAGTTGCTTCGAACGAGCCCCGTTGTGATTGCTCCTCCTCAAGCCGCATGGCCCTGAACGGATCGGCCCAAGGCACGTCATCAGGCACGAGGCCGCGCTGATAGCCCCAACCAGCGATTGCTTGCACCGCGCCTAGTTGCTTGTTGACGGTGCCTGCGGAAACTTTAGAGGCGCTGGGATGCTCGCGGCCCCACTGACTTAGCTCAGGCAGACCGGCCTTTGCCAATGAGCCCTTCCGTTTCCTTGGGACGAGCTGAAGGGCCTCTCGAAACTCAAGCGCTTGTCGCTTCTTAATGTCGGCTATTGCGAGGTTACCATGTAGCTGGATGAACATCTCAACGGCACGCGAGTACTCCAAGACGGTGCCCTCAGGCCGCGTGCGCTCTTTCTTCCAGCCCTCTAAAGCGTCCCGCAACGAACCGCCTTCGTGCCCTTGGGAGCCGCTAGGCAGCAGCACATGAGCCTGCGGCGTATCTACGGGCTCGCCTGCGCTTCTGCGCTCCACGTCCTTCCAAGCCCGGACATCCGCAGACAGCACCGCCATCCCGAGCTTTCGGTACGCCTCGCTCCTACGGTCCAGATTGATCTCAAACATGTAGAGCAACTCCTCCAGTTGCTCCCTGACAAGCGTGATGTCACCGCGAGCAAGGGCAGTAGCGCCTGCACCTAGCGCAAAATCCATTGTGCTTTGTCGTTTGATTATCTCGCGATCCGAAAGACCAGCTTCGGGAAGCGATCCCACGGTGAACGGTGACTCATGCTCGATACCAGCAGCAGCAAGCTGCCTTGCGATGCTCTGGAACACTGGCTCCGACCCTGTACCTTCTCGGCGCTCCTCTTCGTCATCGCGCAGGATCGAAGCGTAGTGCGCTTCTGCCATCCGTTTGATTTGAGCGTCGGTCAGCATCGTTATCAGAGGGTGCTCTTTGACCAGCGCCTCAGCTTCCGCAATGGTTCGGTTGAAGTCGGCCAGCACATGCACCGCCGCTGCGTTGGCCTCTTTGAGGTTCTTGGTGCCGAGTGATTTCTTGAGAAAGACGCGCCGCGATTTGTCATCGTTGAGCACGCGCGCGACTGCCTCCTGAAGCCGCTCAGGGACCTTCCGTTGGACGTAGTATGTCCCGTGTCTATCTTGGATGACGCTCATCAGCCTGCGCATCAAAAACTACCACCAAGTGCTACCACCTAGCAGCGAAAAAGGTCAATGATTGCGCTATGTTATTGGACGCGAAGTGGTTCTGAGAGCAATGGCGCTCCCTAGCGGAATCGAACCGCTCTCTCCACCGTGAAAGGGTGGCGTCCTAACCGATAGACGAAGGGAGCGAAAGCGCCTGCTTCGCCGCGACCCTGAAGGGGCGCGGCATCGCCGCTTTGCTGTCGGCAAAATTCTCCAAGGTAAATCAACGTGTTGAGTACGTTGCTACCATTCCGCCCCGGGCCCGCGGATGCCGCGCCCGGTGCGGCGGGCGAACGTATAGTGGCGTTTGCGCGCCCGGGCAAGCCGCGCGAAAGTCGATCTTGCACGCAAAGTGAAGCTTTCCCGGAGCGACAGGCCAACTGTGGCCTAAGAGGCAAAGTACTGCTCGAATACGTCGCCCCACTGGGCCGGGTCGCCCTCCCAGTCGCTGGCGTCGGGGGTCAACTTGAAGACCGTCAACCGCTTGCGACTGACCTCGCCAGTCAGCCGCCCCTCATAGGTCGCCAGCACATACTCGCAAGGCCGGCCAACAAAGGCGTCGCAGGCATCGCAGAGAAGCTCAACGCCGGCAGCCGTCAGTGTCGGATCAATATCGGGTACGGCGCTGTGCAAATTGTTCTGACTGTTGGAAATGACAAATACCAGCCGTTCGAGCTGCCGCGCCTGCCTGAACTTGCCGGCCAGGTGCGCGTATTTCCCGCTCAGTTCGCGATACGCCCGCCGCGTATTGAGGCGGCCGGTGATGTATTCGAGCACATGATGCTTGTGAAGCCGGTATTCGTGCCAGAAATAAACGCCGAAGTCGGGCCAGCGCGCGCCCTCGGATTTAACCAGCGCATTAGGATCGTCGGGGTAAAAGGTATCGGCTTGCAACATGCTCGCCGCCGAATCCGGCCGGCAAATGATATTGTCGAACGGCATGGCGGATTTTTTTAATGTGTCGTCGCCGGTCAGCCGGGAAAGGAGCGGCACATGCGCCCGAATCTGCGCGCTGCTTTGGCAGCTCATGCCGAGACTGATCACGCCGATTTTCAGGCCAACCGCAGACATCTGCCATAAAGCTTTTCGGATGAATGATGAAGGGTTGTATGGTGACCGACAAGCCGACGTCAACTCACGGAGGGAATATCAGGAGCCGACCCAAGGTCTTCTGTTCAGGAGCGCTCGCGAGGACGAGGCTGCCGCTCGCGCAAAAAGGAGCAAACACCAGATGAAATTCGGGATTTTCAGCGCAACCGTGGCTTTCGCCATGGCAGCAGGAGCGCCCGCCACAGCCAGGGGCATAGTGCCGGCTCAAAGCATCTATTGCGCAACCAGGGAAGCCGGCAATCCCTACAGCAAGTATTGCGACTACATCGCCTGGAGCGGCTGGCGACGGCGGGGCGCGTGGGACTCCACCCTCGATAATGCGTGCCTGCGCGACCCGCGCTACGTACCCTATGATTGCTGGCGTTAGGCCGTTCGCCATTCAGAGTGCGGCGATGGCAGTTGCGTTTACGACGAATTCGTGCTCACGAATGCCTGTCATGCTTGCTCAAGAGTTACTGGGAGGCCCGATTTGCGGCCGGTTATTGATCGAAAACCGCGCAGTTCGCGCGTCCGCGCCAGCAAGACGAAGGCAGCGACAATGATACCGGGTCAGATACGCAGTCTCGCCATCCTGGCAGCGCTGGCTTTGGCCGGTTGCTCCGTCGCCAGCACTCTCAATTCGGGCGCGAACAATTATAAGGGCAAGCAGCTGAGCGCGGTTACGGCCAAGCTTGGCCAGCCAAATGAAACGCAGATAGTCGCGGGGCAAAAAGCCTACATATGGAACATGGGAAATGCCCTATATAGTTGCCAGATCCGCGTCGTCATGGCGGGCGATGTGGTCGACACCTATGAAGGATCGGGCGACGTCAACATCTGTTCTCAATATGGTGCGCTTTCGGGCGGGCTGAAGGGCTATGGGGAATAGTCCGATGCGCGAGAACAGACCGGCGCAATTGCTTCATGCCTGAAAATCACGCGAAGGTGGACGGCGCACGAGTCCTTGCGGATCTCAACGCGCTTCGCGCCATCGGCGCGTACAAAACCGGCGTCCACAGGCCGACCTTTTCCGAACCGCATTGGCATTCGCTCGAATGGCTCGCGCACAAGTTAGCCGAAGCTTCCCTTGCTGCCGAGATCGACGGCATCGGCAACGTGCTGGGTACCAGCGCAAAGGCAGGACCGAAACTGCTCGCCGGGTCGCATCTTGAGAGCCAGAATTTCGCCGGCTGGCTCGACGGCCCGCTCGGCGTCGTCTATGCGCTCGAAGCCGCGCGCGTGATCAATGCCGATCCGACCATCGGCGCCGTCGAAGTCGCGGCGTGGTGCGATGAGGAAGGACATTTCGGCCAATTCCTCGGAAGCAGGTCCTATGTCGGCGCTGTCACCGACGAAGAGATCGACGCAGCGCGCGACCGTAGCAGCGAGCGCTCGATGCGCCAGGCGCTGCAGGACGCCGGCCTTGCCGGCCGCCCGCGCGTCAAAGCCGAAATCGGACGGCACATCGGATACATCGAAGCGCATATCGAACAAGGTCTGGTGCTCGAACGCTCCGGTCTCAAGATCGGCGTCGTCACCTCGATCGTCGGGATTTGGCAATACCGGATCACGTTCACCGGCGAGCAAAATCACGCCGGCACGACGCGCATGAAAGACCGCAAGGATCCCGGTCTTGCGCTGGCGCGACTATGCGTCGAGCTCGATGAGCGCTTCCCGCGGGCGAGCGGTCCGCGCACGGTATGGACCACTGGCCGCATCGCGCTTGATCCGGGGGCGCCGAGCATCATCCCGGGACGTGCCGAAATGCTGTTCCAGATCAGGGACGACAATCCCGAGGTGATCGAGAATCTAGAACGGCTGTTGCGGGACAGCGCTGCCGAAGTCGCAGCGAGATCTCGCTGCTCCGTCGAAGTGACGCGCCTTCGTTCCGGTGTGCCCGCCCTCATGGACGCCGGATTTCAGGACGCCATCGAAAAGGTGAGTGCCGTCGTTGCCGGCGGCAGATCGACCCGCATGCCAAGCGGTGCAGGTCACGACGCCCAGATCCTCGCCACGATCATGCCGGCCGGGATGCTGTTCGTGCCGTCGATCGGCGGCATCAGTCATCACTGGAGCGAAAACACCGAAGACGCCGATATCATCACGGGCGTAGAGGTATTTGTCGAAACTTGCCGGAGGCTCCTGGCGCCGTGATGCAGGCCTCGCCTCCCGGCTGCCGAAAACTACTTGCCCTGCCAGCGCGGCGGCCGTTTCTCCGCAAAGGCTTTCGGACCTTCGACATAATCTGCCGACTGGATCATGTCGCGCACCGCCGGATATTCCCGCTGCGCTACCATCGCCTCAGGCAACGAGACATTCAGTCCCCTCATGACAGCGTGCTTCGACGCGCGGATGGACATCGGGCTGTTCTGGCAGATTTGATCCGCCCAGCGTTCCGCCGCCTCGCACGCCTCGCCCGGAGCAACCACCTGGTTGACGAAGCCGAGTTCGAGGCCCTCGCGGGCGGAAACGTGCCGTCCGGTCAGGATCATCCCCATTGCACGCTTCAATCCGATCTGCCGCGGCAGTCTTTGCAGGCCGCCGGCAAGCGCCGCAAGGCCGACGCGCGGCTCGGGCAGCGCGAAGGTGGCGTTTTCAGATGCAACAATCAGATCGCAGGCGAGCGCAATTTCGAATCCACCGCCCATCGCCACGCCATTGACTGCGGCGATGATCGGCTTGTCGCAGTCGAATCGGAGCGTCAGACCGCCAAAGCCACTCGTATTCCAGCCGCGTTCGCCACCCGCCGCCTGCCATTTCAAATCGTTACCGGCGCAGAAGGCGCGGTCCCCGGCACCGGTGACGATCGCGACCCATTGATCTGGGTCGGCGGCAAATAAATTGAACACCTCGTGCAGCTCGAAATGAGCCGGCTTATGTAGCGCATTCATCACGCCGGGCCGGTTGAGGGTCACGATCGTGATGCGGCCGGAGCGCTTCACGTCGACAAATTCAAGAGCCATGGCGTTTTCCTCTATTTGTTGCCCGGGCGCGTGGCCTGAAGACGACGCCCCAACCTTCATTGCGGCTGAATCTGGTTGCAATTGGTGCGCCCTGACATCAGGCAATCCTGCATCTTGCTGGCTGCGGTCAGCTCGCGCGCCAGCCACCAGCCGACCACCAGCAGCACGACCGCAATCGCCAATCCCGCGATCGCCGGCTTGCGATTGTCTCTCGGCTCCGGTTCGTTCATTTCGGAGTCATCTTTCCGCTCATTCGCCATGTACTCGGCCCGCATCCCACTCCAGTCTGCGGCGTCCCCACGGGATGGCCGCCCATACGCGCTCGTGCACGTAGTACCACGCGATCTTGGTTACAATCTCAAATCCCGCGATTGACCCCGCGATCTCGACGCGCCCTGTGAAGAACCAACTAATCGCGAATGTGTCGAGTGTTCCCAATGTTCGCCAGCTGATGGCCTTCAGAACCGACCTGGAATGTGTTTCTGCCCCGCGGAAAAAGATCACCCGGCGCGCCTCCCTGCTCATTGCTCACGGCCTTTCATGCTCGCCGAGCCGTTCGCCGGGACCGGCGCGGGTAATTTTCCCGGAACAAATCTGTGAAACTCATTGATAAGACTGAACAACCCGGTTCGGACCAGCTCAGCAAAACTTCGTGTCCCGGCTGCATCGCTTCGCAAGAGATTGAAGAGAGACGTTTTGCCATGCTGGCGCCGGTCTGGTTTCCCTTCTAACAATCATTTCGCGGCTGAACCGTTGCCTGCTCGGTTCAAAGTGCAGGTGAAAGCTGGATACTTCTGGAAAATGGCATATTTGCCAACGTGGATGCTTGTTCTTGAATCCCTCCCCACTGTGATCGGCACCGCCGCTGTCGCGCCCGCGCTGCTGGTGCTCTGGCTCGTCGTGGCGGCCGACGAGCGGCCAGGCCCACCGGCCAAGGTCTGGAGCGCCTTTCTGCTCGGCGCTGCGAGTATTTCGCTGTTGGGAATCGTGCGTGCGCCGGTCCTGTCGGTCCTGCCTTCTCCCGAAAGCCCCTGGGTTGCACAGATAATGCATTCGCTTTTTGGCGTCGCGTTCCCTGAGGAGACCGTCAAGCTCCTGGTCATCGTTGCCGTTTCGGCGCGGCGTCGCCGTTTCGCCGATCCGATGGATACGGTGGTTTATGGCGCTGCCGCGGGATTAGGCTTTGCCGCCTACGAGAACCTCGCTTATCTGGTTCAGCACGCCGAAATGTGGCAATCGCTCGCCGCGTTGCGCAGCATCCTGACCGTGCCGTTTCACGGCGCGCTCGGGGTCATCGCCGGCGCCTATCTGGCGATGGCGCGCTCCGGCACGGCGCTGGGCGCGCATCGCCATCACCGCGACTGGGCGCGCCTGTCAAACTGGATCCTGGTTCTGGCGGCACCGGTGGCCCTGCACGCGGCTTTCGATCTGCCCCTGCTGACGCTGCAGAAGAATCCGGAGATCGAATCCACCGCGCGGCTGATGCTGGGATCGGCCAGCGTGCTGATCGGATTCAGCTCGATCGCATTTGCCACGCGCCTGGTGCGGCGCGTGGGGCGTCATCACGCGCCGCGCACCGACATCGCGCGCGAACGCCTGAGTCAGCTCAGGCGAATGTGGGCGTTGCTGGTGGTCGGCAGCGGCGCCGGATTTGCGGGCCTGGCCTTCGTGCTCTCATCCGTCCACCATTGGCTCTTGAACCCCGACCGCAACATGACCCTCGTTCTGGTGCCGATCGGCCTCGTCTCGATCGTGGTCGGTGTCGCACTGCTGGTGGTCACCACCGCGGTCTATATTCTGGGCCGCGAGCGCTTGCGTGCCCATTCGCAGGGCTTTTCATCCGCACCCGGCAGGTGAACCATCGGACCAAGCGCTGAAACCCTGCAAGCCAGGCGCGTTAGCGACAATTTGAAACCCGACTCGGCATCGCACGTTATACTGGGCGTCATTTCAAAGCGTCATCTGCATCATCAGCACCGGGAGAGCTGCGATGGCTGTGTCCCAGGAAATTTCCGAGCTTCAGTCGCAAATGCGTGCAGCCGTGCGTGAACAATGGAAGGCGTTCCTGGTGGAGGGCATTCTGCTCGTGCTCCTCGGCCTGGCCGCAATCATCGTACCTCAGCTGGCGAGCCTTGCCGTCACCATTTTCCTGGGCTGGTTGTTTCTGATCAGCGGCATCGCCGGTCTAGTGCTGACGTTCTGGACGCGGCAGATGCCGGGCTTTTGGTGGTCCTGGTTTCAGCGGCTCTCGCCATCGCCGCCGGCATCATCCTCCTGGCCCGGCCGGTGCAGGGCACGCTTACGCTGACGATTGTCGTCGGCGCCTATTTCCTGGCCGAAGGTATCGCGACCATCATGTACGCCTTGGAGCACCGCCGCGAACTGTCGCAGCGGTGGTCCTGGCTGTTGGTCGCCGGTCTCATGGACATCCTGATCGCCATTATCATCGTTGCCGGATTGCCCGGCTCGGCGCTCTGGGCAATCGGCCTGCTGGTCGGCATCAATCTAATGTTCGGCGGCGCGTCCCTGATCGGAATGGCGCTCGCGGCACGCCACGGCTGAAGCGGTCTAGCAGCCGCGGCAAATGCTCTTGATCTTCTTGTCGAGCGCGGCGTCCTCGCGGTTGGCAGGATTGTTGGGATTGTTGATGTCCTTCTCCGAGGGCACCTGATCGGCACGCGGTTGCCGGTGACCGGTCGGCGCTGGCCACGGCGATTGCACCTTGTCGGATGAAGGGCTTGTCCCGGTTTGCGCGATGCCGGCCGAGCCGGTCACCAGAAAAAGAAATGTGATCGTCAACAACAGCTTTCGCATCCTTGCTTCTCCGAATCGTGAGAAATGCGATTTAAGTCTCCGGCGGGTAAAGATGAACCTCGCCGCAATAGTCGACAATACGATAACGCGTTTGGGAAGCTTGTTCACTCTCCGGGGAAAAAGAATTTACACGCGACAGATAGGTCGGGCCGGCCGGCGCCTTGCCGTGACCGCCGGGAATATCGACGACGTATTCGGGCTGACACAATCCTGATACACGCCCACGCAGCGCGCGCATGAGGTTCCGACCATTTTCCAGTGTCGTTCGCAGATGCGAAGTTCCGGGAGCAAGGTCACCGTGGTGCAGATAGTAGGGCTTGATACGGCATTCGACGAAGCCGCGCATCAAGGCTTCCAGCGTCGAGGGGTCGTCATTGACGCCGCGCAACAGCACCGACTGGCTGACCATCGGAATGCCGGCATCCACCATGGCGGCGCAGGCGGCGCGCGCATGTTTCGTCAATTCCCTGACATGATTGGCGTGCAGCGCCACCCAAGTGGTCGCGCCCTTGACTTTCAGCGCAGCGACCATTTCGCCGGTGATGCGCGAAGGCTCGGCAACCGGGACACGGGTATGAATTCGGATGATCCTGACGTGGTCTATGGCTGCGAGGTCCGTCATGATCTTCTTCAGCCTCCGCGGCGATAGCATCAGCGGATCGCCGCCGGTCAGGATGACCTCCCATATTTCCGAATGCGCGCGGATATAGGCCAGCGCGTTTTCGTAGGCGCCTTCCGAAAGCGTGGTTGGCCTGCCCCGTCCCACCATTTCTCGTCGAAAACAGAAGCGGCAGTACACCGCGCAGACGTGCACGACCTTCAACAGCACGCGATCCGGATATCGATGCACGATGCCGGAGACCGGCGAATGCACGTCATCGCCGATCGGGTCCGGCCTCTCGTCGGCTTGCGCGACCAGTTCCGCGGCGCTGGGCACATATTGTCGCGCAATCGGATCGTCGGGATCATTGGGATCGATGAGCGCGGCGACCGCCGGCGTTACCGCGATCGCGTAACGCGCCGCCACCTTTTGCAGATCGGAAAGATCCGCAACCGGCACCAGACCATGCGAGGCCAGTTCCGTCGGCTGGCGCAACGTCGTATTCAGCTTAAGCTTCCGGCTCTTCATGTCCCACCCGCGGGCGGCGTCCACACCACCTGATCGACCGCTGTCGCGCCGCTTGCCAGCATCACCAGCCGATCGAAGCCGAGCGCGACGCCGCTTGCTTCGGGCATGCTGGCGAGAGCAGCGAGAAAATCCTCGTCCAGCGGATAATTTTCGCCATAGCGCCGCTGCTTCTCCTCCATGGCATGCGTGAAACGATGCCGCTGTTCCACCGGATCGATCAATTCACCAAATCCGTTCGCGAGCTCGACGCCACAGGCATAAATCTCGAAGCGCTCGGCGACCCGCGGATCGGACGCCTTGAGGCGCGCCAGCGCCGCCTCCGGAACCGGATACTCGAACAGCAGCGTAAGCTGCCCCTGCCCCAGATTCGGCTCGATATGTTCTACCAAAACCTTGCTGAAAATATCGGACCAGGTGTCGTCGTCTGCAATCCGCACCTTCGTGTTCGCCACGGCCGCCAGGCTTTCGCGATCGCCACGGCCGTTTGCGACGCTCGCGAGCAGGTCGATCCCGGCAAAGCGATCGAACGCTGCCGCCACCGTCAGGAGCTCGGGCTCGGCAAAGGGATCAGCGCTGTTGCCGCGATACGAAAATCGACCGATTCCGGTCGCCTGTGCGGCGTGGGCGATCGCTACGACGCCGTCGGCCATCACCGCATCATAGGGCGCGTTCGCTCGGTACCATTCCAGCATCGTGAATTCCGGCAGGTGCAAACGGCCGCGCTCGCGGTCGCGAAACACGCGGGCGAACTCGAAGATCTTGGCCTCTCCGGCCGCCAGCAGTTTCTTGCAGGCAAATTCCGGCGAGGTCCGTAAATACCGCTTCGCGCGCCGGCCGCCGGGATCGACGATTTCGGTGCAAGGGGCGTGAAGATGGGTCTCGTTGCCCGGCGAGATCTGCAGGACCGAAGTCTCCACCTCGATAAAACCCTGCTCGACGAACCAGGCGCGGAGTGCGCACGCGATGGCATTCCGGGCGAGCAAAAAGGGCCTGAGGTCGGCATGCCGGCCGACCGACCACCATGGAGAGGATTCGGGTCCAGTGCGCAGAGCGGGTTTCTCAGTCATCTCGACCATTTGGGCGGTTGCGGCCTCACCTGAACTTTGACGGCATCTCGATGACCAAAGGCGGGGCCGGAATCAAGCTGGTTTTGCCGCGTTCGAAGCCGGTCCGCCTGGCGGAGCCTGATTATTCCAGGGTGTGAACCAAGGCCCGTAAAACGCTGGCATCAATCGGCAAAATCAGTATGTTGCAGCCCGAAACCGCTTCGACGGCCCTGGACGTCCATGTCCGGAAAGGTCTCAAGGCCAAAATATCAGGAAAATCAACTTTGAAAGTCATCGCCAGTTCAATTCGCAAGGGCAACGTCATCGAACAGGACGGCAAGCTTTACGTGGTTCTGAGCGCGGAGAACATCCACCCCGGCAAAGGAACCCCGGTCAGCCAGATCGAGATGCGTCGCATCAGCGACGGGGTAAAGGTCTCCGAGCGCTACAAGACCACCGATCAGGTCGAGAAGGCGACCATCGAGGATCGCAATTTCACCTACCTCTACCAGGATGGCGACGGCTTCCACTTCATGAACAGCGAGACCTACGATCAGGTCCAGGTGCCGAAGGATGTCGTCGGTTCTTCCGCGCCGTATCTGCAGGAAAACATGGTGGTCAAGCTGTCGATGCATGACGCGACACCGGTCGCGATCCAGCTTCCACAGCGCGCTACCCTTGAGGTCGTCGAAACCGAGCCGGTCACCAAGGGGCAGACAGCATCGTCGTCCTACAAACCGGCAGTCTTGTCGAACGGCGTGCGCACCGCGGTGCCGCCGCACATCACAGCAGGCACGCGGATCGTGGTAATGACAGAGGACGGCTCATACGTGGAGCGTGCGAAAGATTAGTAGATCAACTGACGGGGTTTTCGCCGGGGGGCGAGGCTTTGGGGAAGAGGACTGAACGGTTCATTGCCGCATGGCTCGCGACTTTCTCGTTGCTCGTCGCGGGCAGCACCCATCTGTGCGCCGACGAATTCAAAACCCCTTTGATTTCGGCGGCGCGCATCGAATGGCGGGCGGCGATCGACCAGTTGAGATCCGAGATGGGCGCCCAGTCCGCAATCGGACCGACGTTTTCCTTCGCCCGCAGGCGTCAGCTGCCCGCATCCGACCCGAGGTCGATGCCCGCGCTGGTGCAACTGAACGCGCTGACATCGCAGTTTTTCGCCGGCATTGGCCGCAGCGCGGTGCCTGTGCTGCTGCCCTTCGACACCGCGGCTTTTGTTCACGCGCAGCTGAATGGGGCAACTGCCGGCCTCTCGCTGTCGCGCTACCAGGCCGACTTCCGCCCTGTCGATCTGTTCGACGCCGGTCCCGCCGGTTACGACGCGGTTTTTTTGCTCGAGCCGGGCGCCGGCGAGGGCATGCCGCAGCGGATTTTTGCAAAGCCCGTCGAGGTGCAGATCACGGGCTCGATTCTCACCTATGAGGTCAACGATCCCCTCGGCGGCAAGGGTGAGCCGGTCAAGTCGCTGGCTTCGCAATTTCCGGACCTGCGCCGCTTCATCCGCGAAGGCTATGTGCGCTATGCCTTCACGCGCTTCGGCGTTCCTTACGTGGTTTCGATCCAGTGTCTCGACAGTGCGCCCCGGCCGCGGCGGCTGGCGTGCCGCGAAGCCTACCCTGTTGCCGAGCGGTTTCTCAAAGCGCTGCGCGTCGCGGGCGGCCTGCCGTCGCGACCGCGGATGGCGATCGCTTCCGAGACCGTCGATCGGCCGCTCGCCAATTCCGTGAATTTCACCTATCGCCCGGCGGGCGACATCATCGCCAACAGCGGATGGCGCAAGCAGGGCGGCCGTGCCGACTTCACCGCCTATTCGCAAATCCGTTTTCCGTTGCAGAAGGCGCCTGCCTTCGCCCACTCGCAATCGTTCGGAATCCGAAGGCCGGCTGACCGGCCCGATGAATTGGCGGGCGGACCGGTCAGTTACCCATGGCAGGATAATTTTTGCGAAGCGCGCAGTTTCGGCGTGGGACAATGCGCCAGCGGCCACGGCCACCAGGGGCAGGACATTCGCCCGGCGGCTTGTCCGCACCACAGCGAAGGGCCCGACCAATGTGATCCGAAACGGCAGGCCGTAGTCGCCGTCCGTGACGGCGTCCTGATCCGCACGCTCAGGCAAGAAGGGGTGACGCTGCAGATCAACACGCGCACCGAACACATTCGCTTCCGCTATATGCACATGAACCCCGCCGCGATGGATGCCGACGGACTCCTCAACGGACGTCAGGTCGAGGAAGGCGAGAAGATCGGCTTCGTTTCAAATTATCTGGACCATCCCAATGGCACGAGCCGTCATCTGCATTTCGACGTGCAGGTGTTTACGCGCGACGGCTGGCTCTGGGTCAACCCCTACGTCACCCTGATCTCAGCCTATGAGCGCCTGATCCGCGGGCGCGGGCGCGAGATCGGCCCGCAAATGCCTACGGCTGCCGTGGCGCATGCGTTGCCTGAGGATGTCAGCCGTTCCGAAATCCGGGAAGGCGGCGAAAACTGACCGGCCGCTATTTGCGAGCCGCCTTGGCGGTGTGCCCCCACGCCTCGTCCCAATCCTGGCCCGCCGCGTCGACGACGCGCCCGTCAGCCTCGAAGAACTTGTTGGGCACCTGAAAGATCGCAAGCATCAGTCCGCCTTGCGGGCACCATGCGACATGACGGCTGCCCGGCTCGCGCCAGACGAATTCGCCGGCCCTCGCCTCGATACCCTTCGCCGGGCCTTCCTTGTCCACAAGATGACCCTCCAGCACGTAGGTCTGCTCGATATTGACGTGTTCGTGGTCCGGCAGCACCGCGCCCGGCGCGAACCGCATCAAGGCGGTCATCAGGCCGGTGGCGCGATCGAACAGCAGGGTTTTCGCTTCGCAGCCGGGAAAGCGGGTTTTCTGCCACTCCATGTCCTGAGGACGGACAAGGTGCGAATGGGTGTCGGCGGTCTGAGCGCTCTTTGGCGTTGCTGCGTCCATGGCGATGCTCCCTGCAAGAAACCTCGTGACTATAGCAGTTCGGCCCGCGCGCGTCAGCCGGGCCAATGCTTTCAGCGGGCGCGTTGAGGCGGCGTCCAGCGATAGGCAACGCCAAACCTGTTCCAGACATTGATCGAGGCGACGGCGGAGGTCAGATAAAGGAGTTCCTTTTCGGAAAATTCGGCACTTGCCTGCGCATATAGTTCGTCACTGATGCCGCCTTCGAGTTGCGTGAGCGCCTCCGTCCACGCCAATGCGGCGCGTTCGCGCGGCGCAAACTGCGGTGCCTCGCGCCAGACCACGACGAGGTTGAGCTTGTCGGTGGAGATGCCCAGTCGCTCGCCCTGCAGGATGTGAAACTGCACGCAAAAGGCGCAGCCGTTGATCTGCGAGGCGCGCAGCTTGACCAGCTCGAGCAGTTGTTTGTCGATACCCGCCTTCGATGCGACCTGGCCGAGCGCTGCGACGATATCGTAAGCATCGGGCGCGACCTTCCTGAAGTCTTCATACTCGCTGCGTGTATGGGACATTTGCATCACCCTGTGTTATCTGTGATCTGATTATTTATCAGAGTGCATCAGGCTGGCTAGATAGATGGTAGCACCGCTCTGCCCGCGCCTTGGCGGGCCCGCTACGTTGTTCCGATGAAAAGACCGGCCCCCCTGCGCCTCGTGACGCGCCGCTCGCTTCTCCGATCGGGTGTCGGTGCGCCCGTCCTGCTCGCGCATCCTTTCGCCGCCTTTGCTGTCTCGCCGCCCGGCTTCGACCACTGGCGCAATGCCTTTCGCGCGCACGCGCTCGGCAAGGGAATTTCGGAGGCGACCTGGGCCCGGGTGATGAGCCGCATCGAACCGGACATGTCCGTGTTCAATCAATTGCGAAATCAACCGGAGTTCAACGAGGAGATTTGGCAGTACATCAATCGCCGCGTCTCGGAATGGCGTATCATCGCCGGCAAGGAAGCGCTGCGAAAAAACGAGGCGCTGTTTGCGCGGATCGAACAGGACTTCGGCGTCGAGCGCGGCACGCTGCTGGCGCTGTGGGGCGTCGAATCCGCCTATGGCGATCCGCTGGTGCAGCAGAACCATATGCGCCCGGTATTTCCGGCGCTGGCCGCGCTCGCCTGGAACGAGCCGCGCCGCCGCGCCTATTGGGAGAGCGAACTTATCAATGCGCTGCGCATCGTCGAGCGCGGCTGGAGTACGCCGGAGGAAATGCGAGGATCGTGGGCGGGAGCGATGGGACACACCCAGTGGATGCCCGAGGTCTGGCTCAATGTCGGCATCGATTACGACCACGATGGAAGGGTCTCGCCCTTCGGCAAGCCCGACGATGCGCTCGGCTCCACCGCGCGCTATCTCGTCAACCGCGGCAACTATCACCGCGGCGAGCACTGGGGTTATGAGGTGCGGGCGAACGGAGCCTCTGGCAGCGGCAACCGAACCTATGCGGCGTGGACAAGCGCGGGCGTGACGCGCGCGGACGGCCAGCCGTTCCCGCAACCGAATGCCTCCGCACACCTCTGGACACCGGTGCCCGGCGGACCGAGCTTTCTGCTGGGACCGAATTTCTACTCCGTGCGCAGTTATAATCCTTCCATGAACTATGCGCTTGCGATCTGCCATCTCGGCGACCGCATCCTGGGCGCACCGCCCTTCATCCAGCCCTTCCCCGGCTCCGAGCGCGCGCTGACGCTCGCCGAGATTCAGGAAATGCAGGTCCGCCTGACCAAGGCGGGCTTCGACACCGGCGGCACCGATGGCCGAGTCGGCAACGACACCATGCAGGCGATCCGCGATTATCAGGTCAAAATGGGGCTCTCGCCGGCGGACGGTTACGGCGGGCTGAAGGTGCTGGCGCGGTTGCGTCAGGGCAGTTGATCCTTTCTTGGTCATTCCGGGGCACGCGTCAGCGCGGACCCGGAATCTTTCACAACAACTTCCGGATTCCGGGTTCGCTCGCCTGGCGCAAAATCGATGCTTACATCAATTTTGTCGCAGGGCTCGCGCCCCGGAATGACGGCACTGATTTAGCGGATCACCGCTGGACCCTGATCCGGCACCGCCACGTCGATGACGCGCAGTTGCACGCGCTCGCTACCCTGCCAGCGGTCAAGCGCCAGCGAAGCCGCCACATGCAAAAGCTGGCCGCGATGGGCAGCCAACGCCTCGCCCAGTTTCTGTCCGATCGAACGGAAGGCCATGCCGTCGACGATCGCACCATCGCCGGATTTGAACCGCACGCGCAGATGCGCCTGCCCCACCTCATCGGCGTAAACGAGCTGATGCGCGGGCAGCGCAATCACGGGCTCGGGGTTGCCGCTGCCGAACGGACCGGCGCGGTTGAGTGTAGCTACCAGTTCGGCTGTAACTCCTCGCGCGCTGATTGCGCCGTCGACAAAGATTTCGTTGACATGGCGTGAGGCCGCCACGTCATGAGCGAGGGCGCCCTCCATATAGGCGCGGAATTCGGCAAGCTGTTCCTTGCGCAACGTCACGCCCGCGGCCATGGCGTGGCCGCCGCCCTTCAGCAATACGCCGTCGTGAACCGCCTGCCGCACCGCCTTGCCGAGATCGACGCCGCCGATCGACCGGCCCGAGCCGGTGCCGATGCCGCCAGGCTCGAGTGCTATGGCAAAGGCGGGCCGCGCGAATTTTTCCTTCAACCGCGAAGCGACCAGGCCCACCACGCCGGGATGCCAGCCTTCCGCGGCGGTGACGATCACGCAAGCCTTGTCTTCAAGACCAAGCGAGGCCAGCGCCTCGGCTTCGGCTTGCGCCTCCGCCATCTGCTCGATGACGCGGCGTTCGTTGTTCAAGCGGTCGAGCTCGGCCGCGATCCGCGCCGCCTCCGAGATGTCGCCTTCCAGCAACAGCCGCACCCCGAGGTCGGCACGCCCGATCCGCCCGCCTGCATTGATGCGGGGCCCGAGCATGAAACCAAGGTGCCAGGCCTCGGGCGGACCGTTCAAGCGGGCGACGTCCATCAGTGCGGTATGACCGACATGGTCACGGCGGCGCAATGCGATCAGCCCCTTGGCGACGAAGGCGCGATTGAGCCCGACCAGCGGTGCAACGTCCGCAACTGTGCCGAGCGCGACGTGGTGCAGCATCCCCAGAAGGTCAGGCTCCGGCATTTCGCTGGTCCAGAATCCCCTGTTCCGCAACTCGCGATTGACCGCCACCAGCGTGATCAGCACGAGACCGACGGCAGCAAGATGACCGAGACCGGAGAGATCGTCGGGCCGGTTCGGATTCACCAGTGCATCGACGTTGGGCAATTCATCGCCGCTTTGATGATGATCGATCACGACCACCGATAGGCCGAGCCGTCGCGCTTCGGCCAGCGGCTCAAGGCTGGTGGTGCCGCAATCGACTGTCACGAGCAGCGTGGCGCCCTTGCCGGCGAGCGCGCGCACCGCCTCGACATTGGGACCATAGCCCTCGAAAATCCGGTCGGGAATGTGGATCAGCGGGTCGAGCCCACAATGACGCAGGTGCCAGGCCAGCAGCGCTGCAGAGGTGGCGCCGTCGACGTCGTAATCGCCGAAGATCGCGACCTTTTCGTTTCGCGTGGCCGCATCCGCAATTCGTCTGGCGGCCGTCTCCATTTGCGTCACCGTGTGCGGATCCGGCATCAATTTGCGGATGGTCGGATCGAGATAGTCGGCCACCGCATCGATTTCGACATCGCGGCCCGCGAGCACGCGCGCCAGCATTTCGGGCAATTGATGACGCTGTGCGATCGCCAATGCCCGCGCCGCGCCGCGGGCATCGAGCCGGTCGCGCCACAGCTTTCCGGTGAGCGAATGCGACACGCCGAGAAAGGCCGGCGCGGCTTCGAGCGGAAGTGCGGATGCGGGAAGCGTCATGAGGCTTGCGAAAGATAAGCGAGGCAATCGCATATGAATATGCGGGACGCCTTCTTCTCCCTCCCCCTTGTGGGGAGGGTCGGCGAGCGAGAGCGAGCCGGGGTGGGGGTTTTCAAGAAGCACCATCCATGTGGGACTTTTACGGCAAATCGGCACCCCCACTCGACCGTCGTTTCGCGCAAAGCCGATGCAAAGCATCGGCGTTTTGCTTCTTAAGGACGGCGACCGAAGGTCGCCTATGCACCCTCCCGACGCTTTCGCGGGGGAGGGATAAGAAAGATGCACCGCTATATGCGATAGCCCTGTGCAAGATAGGCGAGACTGCCATGTCTTCAATGATTTAGATTCGTCGATCCACGGTTTATTACTCTCGCGGCGCAAGGCGCCCGAGCCATGTATCTCACTTGTCCGCCCAAGAACCGAGGGCGCAGGGAAAGCCGGTGCGAAGATCGCACCCATAGCCTTGCGTGCAAAACGAAAAGACACGCAAGCTTCAGTCACCACAGGTACGCCTTTTGCAATCGGCCTTCCCTGCGCGAATGGTTTTAACGGTTTCCTTCGCGCTCTCCCTGGTGAGCCGGGCTTTCTTGCCACCATCACCGGCGGATGATCCCGCCAGCTTGATATCAGCGTCGGGATATCAGGACCACGCGACTTCGCCGTCCGCTGGCGCTGTCGTTCGTCATATCGACAGTGCCCGCGTCCATCGCATCCCGCGCCCAACGTTCGTGACGATCGCGAAGCGCCCCTCTTGATCAGGGCGGGATGACGCGAATCTGCGACTGATTTGCGCTTCCGATCAACGCGTACCGCCTGCGGCGAATTGGCACGACGGGCAAATCAGTCCTCATAGCCAAAGTCATGTCAAGTGTTGAGCAAATGCTTGATCCATCGTCATTGCGAGGAGTGAAACGACGAAGCAATCCAGAATCCTTTTGCCGAAACGACTGGATTGCCGCTCGCGATGACGGGTCCCGGCAAACTCCTGCCTTCATTGCGTCAAGCGCTATTCGTTTCGTCGAAGCGGGGCGGCCATCAGCGCGTTCACGCGCGTCTTTGACGCGCACGCTCTTGGCCAAACGGGTCGAGTACAATAGTGTACGACCAATGGTTGTGCTGGCGGGTGACTATGATCGAACAACGTTTGCAGTGGTGATACCATGAGATCGGGTCGGTGGGCGGCAGTCGTTGGCGGATCGCTTTGTCTCTTTTTTCCGGGGGCACTCCTTGCCCAAGCGCCATCGGCGGCGCCGCCGCCTGCAACTGCGTCGTCGGCAAAGGTTCCGCCGCTTCCCGCAAACGCCGCGGAGTTATTCGCGCTTTTGTCGCAAAGGCATTACACCGAGCTCAGTCAGCTCTTCAGAAACACGAATAAATTTGAAGAAATTATGCTGAACATGAATTGGCAGAACAGCATGATGTTGTTAGGTGCCAGCGCATTTATAAATTTTTCTTACATTGCGAACCTGGACCGCATCAGCACCGCACTTGGTGAAGTTCGAGGGGTCGAACCAAGAAAAACGGCGGCCATGACTTGGCTTTATACATATGAGCTTATTCTGATCGATGGAGTAAAGTGCAAAGATGGCTCTGCTCCGGGACATCGCAAAGATCAGCTACTCACCACTTTCCCGACTGTTGTAAAATCCATTCGGACGTTTTCCGACGAAGAGATCGATACGATAGTGAAAACAGCGCTAAAAATGGAAAGTTTCACGGCGCCGAGACGCACAGATGACGACTTTCTCTGCCGAGGCGGTTTGGCGGAAATGCAGGCAGCACTTGCGAAATACGGAAACGAAGCTACGCGCGAGGTGCCTACACCCCAAGGTGGATTGGGGAAAACGATGGAAATAAGGGCGGATCCTGCGTCCATGCCGGAAATTCTAAGCAAGTTTGTTTCGGACGTCAGAAAAAAATAGTTTGACCGTAGCCGCCCGAAACTCGGCCTGTTTCGGCTCATAGGTCATTCTGTCAAGAAATCCTAACGCGCTGTCCGTTTTGTTTTCGCAGTTGGTCGAATACGAGCGCCTTCACTTCCGAAATATCGGACATGTTCGCTCTTGCGAATGTCAAATCAACTCCACTAGGCCAGACGACCAAATCAGCTTGAATGAATTTTCGAATTTGCGTTTTTAGCGCGGCTATAGAGATGACGACCGCAGCGGATCAGCCGCCGGATGCGCTAAATTTACTTCTGCTTTCGGCAGCACGGTGGACACGACCCGATCCCGGCCCGGTAGTGATTGAACCATAGGGATGTTGCTTCCTCCGGCGCGCGCGTCGAGAGCGACTCAACAAATTCAGCTTGCGGGATGATCGAATTTGCACTGCGTGGCGCTGAAACCGTCAGCGCATCGTTGATCGGAAGAGTCATGGCGGAATTCTGCAGAGTATTAGATCTTCGCACATCATGCAGAACCAGCCGCGCTCCGGAGCCTGCTTGCCCTGGCCTCAACCCGTGGATGGTCCTCCCCTCTCAATTCGGTCGCGCATAATTTCGAGAAGTGCGCGCGTTGACATGTTCTCGAGCGGGAATGCTGCGATCCACAAACCTCGATAGCCGAAGAGCCGATTTGCCATGCTTGTAAATTGGGTTACAAAACCTGGTCGCAGTTTCGTCAAGAACTGAGGATCAACGTCTAGAACAAGGCCTTTACCACGATAATCTTTCAAAGACAGTATCGTAGACCACGGTATCCACTCGGAGCTGATCCGGATGTCTTTGAAACCGTCCCGAGTCAAAAAAAGAACCGGATGCCGCGAATCGAACAGCCTGCCAGCGGCCTGAGTAGCAGCAAATCCAAACATAATGATGCCGGCAACCCCAATCAGCAATGCCAGGATCGGCGAAACGAATTGGCGAGCCGTTGTTGGAGGGGGTCCAAGGAAGCCAAGAAGAACGCCGATACACGCTCCGGTCATGAGCAATCCACCGAGAGTGAGCAAAATCCCGCCGGCAAGGAAGAAACCGAGCCGGACACGCGATTCGCAGATTTCCAGGCAATCATTCGCTTTGAGTTTGTCCGACATATCGTGCTCTCATTTTTCGGAGCGAGCCATGCTTGCGAAGGGCGATATCACTGTACACGCGTGTCCGCTCCTGCTTATGGCGATTGCACTGATCAGTACGCGTGATATTGCCAGAGACTACAACCAGCGCGATTTAAACATTAGTAATTGTTTGTCCAAGATTTTAAGGAGCCTCTTTGGGCGGACGAACGCCAGGCTTCCGCTTTTGATGCTGTGGACGGCTCCTCCACCCGGCACGCGAGTTAGCTGCGCCGCAGAATTTGGCCGCGATCGGTGCGTAGCAGACTCGGGCAAGCCATTAGTGCGGACGCGCTCCGGCAACGCGGGTCCAAAGGTACTCTGGAAGGATCGGACTAAAGGAAATATGGTCGTTCCTTGTTGGGGTAGCCAATCGCCGCCTGATGGCGCCCTGCTGCCCGCGCGAGACGTAATGACGGAACGGTGCCATGACCCGACAGATGAAGCTGATCGGCTTCCTGCAGGCCCAGAACTGCTCGAATTATCCGGCCTCCTGGCGACATCCTTCGTCGAAGCCAAACTGGTTCTCGCGCGAATATTATGAGGAGATCGGGCGCACGCTGGAGCGCGGCAAGTTCCATCTCGCGTTCTTTGATGACCGGCTCGCGATTCCGGACCGCTACGGTGACGACTTCAGGGAGACGATCCGTCACGGAATTCGTGCCGCCAAGCTCGATCCGATTGCGGTGGCGCTGACGATGGGGCTCGCGACGGAGCGGCTCGGTATCGGGGTCACCTACTCGACGACTTATTACGAGCCGTTCCACGTCGCGCGCGTGTTTGCAACGATCGATCTTCTCCTGAACGGTCGCGCCGCCTGGAACGTCGTCACTTCGCTGAATGATTCCGAGGCTGCCAATTTCGGCGCGTCAAAACATCTCGGCCACGATCTGAGGTATGACCGCGCCGATGAATTCATGGAGGTGGTTCTCGGGCACTGGAATAGCTGGGAGGAAGATGCAATCTGTTTTGACCGCGAGAGCGGTCTGTTCGCCGATCCTGAGAAGGTGCACCGCCTCGACCATCACGGCAGCTTCTTCAAATCGCGCGGGCCTTTCACGGTGCCGCGCTCACGCCAGGGACATCCCGTCATCATCCAGGCCGGGCAGAGCGGGCGCGGCAAGCAGTTCGCCGCGCAATGGGGCGAGCTGATTTTCGTGGTCTACCCGAACCTGGACGTCGCCAAAAAGCAGTACCCGGACTTCAAGCGCGGTTTTGCCGAGAAGGGACGCGATGCCTGCATCGCGCCTGCGGTCTACGCGATCGTGGCCGAGACGCAAAGCGAGGCGGAAGACAAGTTCGCCGCGGTCGATCGGCTCGCCAAGCCGATCGATTCGCTGGTGCTGTTGTCGGAGGTGCTCAATTTCGACTTTGCTTCGAAGCCGGTCGACGAGCCGTTTACGTCTGAGGAACTACAGGCGATCAGCGGCCTGCAAGCCGTCCGTGACCGCGTCATTGCCGCCAGCGGCAAGGCCAATCCGACGGTGCGCGATTTCGTCGACTTTAGTGGCCGAGGAACGGTGCGTGAGATGCCGACTTTTGTCGGGTCGCCGAAGATGGTCGCGGACCAGTTCGAACAATGGTTCACGGGTGGCGGCTGCGACGGTTTCGTGATCGCGGCGACCCATGTGCCCGGCACTTATGAAGATTTTGTACGCCTTGTCGTGCCGGAGCTGCAGCGCCGCGACCTGTTCCATCGTGAATACGAGGGCGAGACGCTGCGCGAGAATCTCGGACTGCCGAAGCCGCTGGTGCGGCGAATTTGAAGTTCCTGTCGGTATCGCGGCAAGTTGGTGATTGGGGCTTCAAATTCAAAGCCTCTCGGCGCCCTACTTTGCGAATGTTAGAATCACAGGATCACTGGAAAAAAAACCAGATTCTAGTGTAGTTTAGGATTTGGCATTCGCTTTCCGGACTCGCGGCTTGGGAGGAGCGAATGTCAAATCCACTACACTGGTGCCACTTTCCGAAATTCGTGTTACACCTCGAGCCGCGCACCTTTCGCGAACTTCGGAAAGTAATGGGCACTGGCAAATCCATGACTCTAGTGCTGAGCGACATCGTCGGTCTGAACATCGGTCGCAACCGAACAGGGGGACACCCATGGTACGACGCCTGGCCATGCTTCTGGCGATCGCGCTGGCGCTGACTGCGGGGCCGACACTTGCGCACCATTCCTTCGCGATGTTCGATCGGGACAACCAGGTCGATCTCGAAGGCGTGGTGCAGGAGTTCAGGTTTGCCAATCCGCACACCTTCATCTATCTGGCCGTGAAGCAGGAGGACGGCAGCACAGTTACCTGGAGCCTTGAGGGCCAGAGCCCGAGCGCTCTCGTCCGGGATGGCTGGACCAGCAAGACCCTCAAGCCCGGCGATGAGCTCAGGATGCGGATTGCACCGCTGCGCAGCGGCGCGCCGGGCGGCGCCTGGGCGGCGGATCAGATCAGCTTCCGCGACGGGCGCGTGCTCGAAGTGTCGCACCGCAGCGGTTTTCCCGAATCGTCCGACGTGTCGCGCTAGTGTAGTGGATTTGACATTCGCTCCCCCAAGCCGCGAGTCCGGAAAGCGAATGTCAAATCCTAAACTACACTAGAATCTAATACTTTCCAGTGATCCTATGGTTCTAACATTCGCAAAGTGGGCGCTGAGAGGGGATGCGAATGTTAGAATCCGATCACTAGTGTGAGGAGGCAGCGTGATGACCCATCGCCGTCTGATCGGCCCGGTTACGCTGCTGGCCTTGCTGACACTCGCGACATCAGGTGCGCGGGCCGATGGTGAAGGAAAATATCCCGACTGGAGCGGGCAATGGTTTCGCACCGGCGGCATCCAGTTCGACCCGACCAAGCCGCTCGGCCGTGGCCAGCAGGCGCCACTCACGTCCGAATACCAGGCCAAGTTCGAGGCGAGCCTTGCCGATATCGCCGCCGGCGGCCACGGGCTGAACGAACACACCTCCTGCCTGCCGCACGGCATGCCACGGATGATGAACGTGATCTATCCGATGGAGTTCATCGTGCAGCCGAAGATCACCTACATCCTGTTCGAGGACAACCTGCCGCGTCGCATCTATACCGACGGCCGCAGCTGGCCGGCCGAGCCGGAGCCGTCCTTTGCGGGTTATTCGATCGGCCACTGGGTGGATCAGGACGGAAAGGGAAGCTTCAATCTGCTTGAGATCGAAACCCGCTACATGAAGGGCCCGCGCACGTTCGAGGGAAGCGGCCTGCCGCTGCACGAAGACAACCAGACGGTCATCAAGGAGCGCATCTTCCTCGACGCGGCGAAGCCCGACCTTCTCCATGACGAGATCACCACCATCGATCACGCGCTCACCCGCCCGTGGACGGTGACCAAGAGCTACCGGCGGGAGCGCAATCCGGTCTGGTTGCCCAACGAATGCGCCGAGGACAACCACCACGTCAGCATCGGCAAGGACGACTACTTCATCGGCGCGGACGGCCTGCTGATGCCGGCCAAGAAGGACCAGCCGCCGCCCGACTTGCGCTATTTCCGCCAGTCAAAAAAGTGAGGGACGACGGTGGATCGTAGGGTGGGCAAAGGCGCACGCGCCGTGCCCACCAAGTTGCAATGACTGTTTTTATGGTGGGCACGCTTCGCTTTGCCCACCCTATGTCCGCCACCGCAAAGAAATCTGCTCAACACCCCACGCGCTGGGCCAGCTCGCCAAAATCTTTGGCCACGACATCCCAGTCGCCCTTCGCCTCGAAGTCGAATTTCTGCAAAGGGCCATATTCGGTCGGGCGCGCGACGAAGGCGGTCTTCAATCCCAGCTTCTGGGCGGCCTTCAGGTCGTGATTGTGGGCCGCCACCATCATGACCTGCGCGGGGGGCAGGCAAAGCAGGCGCGCCGCGCCAAGGTAGGTTTCCGCGTCCGGCTTGTAGTGCTCGAACAACTCCGCCGACAGGATGACATCCCACGGCAGCTTTGCGAACTTCGCCATCTCCGTGAGCAACGCGACATTACCGTTCGAGAGCGTGCCGATGATGTATTTCGTCTTCAGCCGGGTCAGCCCGGCGACACTGTCGGGCCAGGGGTCGAGCCGGTGCCAGCCCATCGTGAGGTAATGCAGGTCGGCGTCATCAAGTCCGGATATCGAAAGTTGTTCGACCAGCTTTTCCAGCGACTGGCGATGCAGCGTATCGAGGATCACGTAGCCGCGTTCGGGATGCTTCCTGACCTCGTCCATCGACGCGGCATAAACTGCGCGCCAGCCATCGACCAGCGCGGTCCAGTCCGCGTTGATGCCGCGCTTTTTGCCCCATGCCGTGAAATCATTGATCAGGCTGGTGCGCCAATCGACCACGGTGCCGAAGACGTCGAAGATGAGGGCTTTGATTTGGGAAAGGTCGGACATGTGTAAGTCCTTCTAACGTCATTCCGGGGCGCATCGTCAGATGCGAACCCGGAATCCATTCCTCCAAAAGTAATGCGGCACGATGGATTCCGGGCCCACGCTACGCGTGTCCCGGAATGACAAGATTAATCGAGATAGAATTTGTCGAGTTGCCGGTGTTCGGCCCTGATATAACGGACGGTACCCGTCACCGAGCGCATGACGACGGTTTCCGTCTCGATCACGCCCTTGCGGAACTTGACGCCCGAAAGCATGGAGCCGTCGGTGATACCGGTGGCCGCAAACAGGCAGTCGCCCCTGGCCAAATCCTCGATCTCGTAAACCGCGCGCGGATCGGTGACGCCCATCTTGCGGGCGCGCTCGCGTTTTTGCTCGCTGTCGAGAATCAGCCGACATTGCATCTGGCCGCCGATGCAGCGCAGCGCAACCGCGGCCAGCACGCCTTCGGGCGCGCCACCCGTGCCGATATACATGTCCACCCCGGTATTGTCGGGGTCGGCGCAATGGATAACACCCGCGACGTCGCCGTCGGTGATCAGACGCACGGCCGCGCCGGTCGAACGCACGCTGTTGATGATATCCGCATGCCGCGGACGGTCGAGCACCAGCACGGTGATGGCCGAGGCTTCGACGCCTTTGGCCCTGGCCAGCTTGCGGACGTTGTCTTCCGGCGGCGCATCGAGTTCGACAATGCCCTTCGGATAACCCGGACCGATCGCCAATTTCTGCATATAGACGTCGGGCGCGTGCAAAAGCGTGCCGCCATCGGCCATCGCCATGGTCGCGATCGCGCCGGGCATGTTCTTGGCGCAAAGCGTCGTACCTTCGAGCGGATCGACGGCGATATCAACCTTGGGACCGGCATTGAGCCCGACCTTCTCGCCGATGAAAAGCATCGGCGCCTCGTCGCGCTCGCCCTCGCCGATCACGATCGTGCCTTCGATCGGCAGCTTGTTGAGTTCGCGGCGCATCGCATCGACGGCGGCCTGGTCGGCGGCCTTTTCGTTGCCGTGACCCCGCAGCCGCGCCGCCGACACCGCGGCGCGCTCCGTCACCCGCACGATCTCGAGCGTCAGGATCCGTTCAAGCAATAACTGCGGCGGAACGGAAATATGGGTCGACATCGGCGGACTCCTTCAGGACTTAAACTTTGCGGATCTTTCGGGTCCGCATTTTCTTAATCTTCGTCGTCAATTGGCATCTGGCGCGCGATGGTTCGAACTCGAATGACATCGCGCTTCAGCCCATTGTCTGCGCATGATCTCCGCGCAAACGCATTCGCGTTTGTTAGCTAAGGAAAACCGGCTCTCCCTTTTTTTCCCGGATCATGCATGAGCAGGTCAGTTCTTTTCGATCCGTATCACCTGAGGCCGCCCGCTGATCACCTTGTCGCGCTGCACCGCCGCTAGCGCGCGATGTACCGCGTCCTCGTGGGTGGCATAGGTGATCAAAATGACAGGCACCGGCGCAGCTTTCCTCGCCATTCCGTTCGCGTCAACGCCATCGGGATGGCGCTGGACGATTGATTCAATAGAAATTTTTTGTTCCGCAAGTCGGGTGGCGATGGTTGCGGCGGTGCCGGCAAGGTCGCGCGCCATCAGGCGGATATAGTAACCGCCTTCATGCCGCTCCATCGGGGCTTTTTTGGTCTCGCGCAGCCGTTCCGCCGGCCGGCCGAACGGCAGGGCGCGGATGTCGCGCGCGACGTCGGCAATATCGGCGACGACAGCCGAGGCCGTTGCGGCACCGCCCGCGCCTGGACCCACCAGCGTAATTGGCGGAATGCCATCGCCGTCGATGGTCACCGCGTTGGTCACGCCCATGACTTGCGCGATCGAGGATGATTTCGGCACCATGGTAGGATGGACGCGCTGCTCGATGCCCTTGGCGGTCCGAACCGCGACGCCGAGCAGCTTGACGCGATATCCGAGTTCCGCAGCCGCACGCAAATCTTCCGGCTTGATCGAGGAGATGCCTTCCACATAGATCGCGCTCTGGGCGATTTTGGTGCCGAAGGCGAGGCTGGCAAGGATCGCAAGTTTCTGCGCGGTATCATGTCCGTCGACATCGAAAGACGGATTGGCCTCCGCATAACCGAGCCGCTGCGCATCTTTCAGGCATTCGGCAAATGACAAACCCTCCTGTTCCATCCGGGTCAGGATGTAGTTGCAAGTGCCGTTGAGAATGCCATAGACGCGATTGACCGTCGTTCCGGCCAGACCTTCACGCAAAGTCTTGACGACGGGGATCGCGGCGCCGACCGCCGCTTCGAAATTCAACGCGCCGCCATTTTTCTCGGCCAACTTCGCCAGGCGAAGGCCGTGCCTCGCAATGAGCGCCTTGTTGGCGGTCACGACCGACTTGCCGGATTTCAGCGCCGCCTCGATCGCCGACAGTGCCGGTTCTCCCGATCCGCCCATCAGTTCCACGAAGCAATCGACTTCGGGATCGCTCGCGAGCGCCAGCGGATTTTTCGCCCAGACAATGCCGCGCAGATCAATGCCGCGCTTTTTTACCTTCGAACGCGCCGTGACGGCGACGACGCGAACGCCGCGTCCGCTGCGCGCCGACAGCATGCGGCCCTGCTGCTCGATCAGACGGGCCACTTCGGCACCCACGGTGCCGAGCCCCGCAATACCCACTTTCAGGGGTGCGACCATGACGGGAAAAACCTAACGGAAGAGAGAAGACCGGATTCCTAGCGCCGGTTGGCGAGAGGAACCACGTTGTGCAACGTTTGGATGCCGCTTTCAAGGAAGCGACGGACGCCGCGGGCAGCCTGGCGAATGCGCTGCTCGTTTTCCACGAGCGCAATACGGACAAAGCCCTCGCCGTGCTCGCCAAAGGCTACCCCTGGCGAAACCACGACGCCTGATTTCTCGACCATGAGGGTCGCAAAATCCATGCTGCCGATCCCGCGGAAGGCTTGAGGCAGCGGCGCCCAGGCGAACATCGACGCCTGCGGCGGCGGAATCTCCCAACCGGCGCGGCCGAACGACTCCACCAGCGCGTCCCTTCGCTTGCGGTAGGTGTCGCGCATCTCGCGGATGCAATCTTCCGGACCGTTGAGGGCTGCGGTCGCAGCGACCTGGATCGGCGTGAACGCTCCGTAGTCGAGATAGGATTTCACGCGCGCCAGCGCGGCGATGATCCGCTCGTTGCCGACGGCGAATCCGATCCGCCACCCGGCCATCGAAAAGGTCTTCGACATCGAGGTGAATTCGACCGTCACGTCGATGGCGCCGGGAACCTGCAGCACCGAAGGCGGCGGGCGCTTGTCGTCGAAATAGACCTCCGCATAGGCCAGATCCGACAGGATAAAGATCTCGTGCTTTTTCGCGAAAGCCACGAGATCCCTGTAGAAATCGAGATCGGCGACATAGGCGGTCGGATTGGAGGGATAGCAGACGATGATCGCAAGCGGTTTTGGGATCGAATGGATGATGGCCCGCTCGACCGCCTCGAAAAATTGCGGCGTCGGCTCCGAAGGGACCGAGCGGATAACTCCGCCTGCCATCAGAAACCCGAAAGCGTGAATGGGGTAGCTCGGATTGGGGCACAGCACGACGTCGCCGGGCGCGGTGATTGCTTGGGCGACATTGGCAAACCCCTCCTTGGAACCCAGCGTCGCCACGATCTGGGTTTCCGGATTGAGTTTGACGCCAAAGCGGCGGTCGTAATAGCCCGCCTGCGCTCTGCGCAGGCCGGTAATTCCGCGCGAAGCCGAGTACCGGTCGGTCCGCGGTTTTCCCAGGGTCTCCTTCAGTTTTTCGAGAACGTGGGGCGGGGTCGACAAATCCGGATTGCCCATGCCGAGATCGATGATATCGGCGCCGGCAATCCGTGCTGCCGCCTTGGCCCGGTTGACCTGCTCGAATACGTAGGGCGGCAGACGGCGGATACGGTAAAAATCTTCCATAGAACCCTGCTCCGACAACCTTTAAGCGGAATCGCCAACAGACGATGCTGCGAAACCTGGGTCGGTCTTGTCGAGAAATCGCACGAAATCAGAGATTTAGCACGAAATCAGGCACAAATCCTGCCTGGTTGTCCAAATTGACGGTTGAATTTGAGTTCTTTTACCACGGACGCCCGTCCGCGCCAGCGGCCACGTCACTTTGCAGCCGTGTCTTTGGCGTCTTTAACCTCCTTGGCATCCTTGGTGTCTTTGGCGCCGACCGCCGAGGCCTGACGTTCCCTTGCCGCGATCAATTCGCGCTCAATCCTGGCCCGCTCGGCGGGGTCCATCACCGCCTCTTCACGCTCGGGAGGTCGTTCGTTGATCGGCAGGTAGGCACCGGCATCCTTCGGACGTGGCGGCGCCTCGGCTGGGGTTCCACCCAGCGGCAAATCGGCAATCGAAATCGAACAGCCGCCCAAGGTCAGCGCACTCAAGGCCAGCGCCGACACCAGCAGCGCGCAGATGGCTCGTCCCCGCGTTACCCAACCCGTCGACATGCCCTCGCCATCCCTAACCCGCCTTACGTGGCACCCACCGACACTTATCTACTAGGTTGAGGCTGGCCGCTCAAACCATTGTCGTCCGAAATCATTAAAAGCTGAAACGACAAGTTTCATCGCTACGGCCTCAATGTGACCGGACAAAGGTAAAATGTCGCAGTGCAACACACAACTCGGCAAGTTTGGCTTTCGAGCTTGTCAGGGTCGATCTGCGCGGTGACGATGATGAAAATGAACCTATAGTGTCGCGCATGGCAAACGTCACGACAGAACAGAATGCAAAGAAGTTCGACCCCGAAGCTTTCGCGATGAATCTTGCGCGAGCGATGGAGAATGGCGGCAAGGCGCTCGCGGCCTATCTGCAGCCCCGCGAAGACGGCGAAGTGAGGGACCAGCCGCCGAACGAGCTCACCGAGCTCGTCAAGACGTTCAGCGCAGTGGCGGAATATTGGATGTCCGACCAGGATCGCGCGGCCGAAGTCCAGGCCAGGATCGCCAAGGCCTATCTCGATCTGTGGGGATCGTCGATGCGCCGCCTCGCCGGCGAGGAGGCGCCGCCTGCAATCGCGCCCTCTCCGCGCGACAAGCGGTTTGCCGATCCGGAATGGAAATCCAACCAGTTCTTCGATTTCGTGCTTCAGCTTTACCTGCTGACGGCGCAATGGGCGCAGGAACTGGTGAAAAATGCCGACGGCCTCGACCCGCACACCCGCAGGAAAGCCGAATTTTACGTGCAGCAGATCACGAATGCGATGGCACCTTCCAACTTCGTGCTGACAAATCCGGAAGTGCTGCGCGAAACACTCGCATCCAACGGCGTCAACCTTGTTCGCGGCATGAAAATGCTCGCCGAAGACATCGAGGCGGGACGCGGCACGTTGCGCATCCGCCAGTCCGATCCTTCCAACCTCGAAGTCGGCGTCAACATGGCGACGACTCCAGGCAAGGTGATATTCCAGAACGAGTTGATGCAGCTGATCCAGTATGAACCCTCGACGGAGAATGTGCTGCGCACGCCGCTCCTGATCGTGCCGCCGTGGATCAACAAATTCTACATCCTGGACCTGAAGCCGGAAAAATCCTTCATCAAGTGGTGCGTCGACCAGGGCATCAGCGTGTTCGTGATCTCGTGGATCAATCCGGACAAGAGCCTGCGCGCCAAAACCTGGGAAGACTACATGAAACAGGGCCCGCTGGCGGCGATGGACGCCATCGAGCGCGTCACCGGGGAAATGAAGGTCCACACGATGGGGTACTGCGTCGGCGGAACCCTGCTCGCCACCACGCTGGCATGGCTTGCTGACAAACGCCGCGTCCGCGTGACCTCGGCGACCTTCCTCGCGGCGCAGGTCGATTTCAGCCACGCCGGCGATCTTCTTGTGTTCGTCGACGAAGATCAGGTCTCGGCGATCGAGCGCGACATGCAGGCTTCGGGCGTGCTCGAGGGCGCCAAAATGGCGATGGCGTTCAACATGCTGCGATCGAACGACCTGATCTGGTCCTATGTCGTCAGCAACTATCTGAAGGGACAGCAGCCCTCGGCATTCGACCTGTTGCACTGGAATTCCGACGCAACGCGGATGCCGGCTGCGAATCACTCCTATTACCTGCGAAACTGTTATCTGGAGAATCGCCTGTCGTCGGGCACCATGGTGCTCGACAACACGCTGCTTGATCTGTCGAAGGTGAAGGTGCCGGTCTACAATCTGGCAACGCGGGAGGATCACATCGCGCCGGCCGATTCGGTGCTTTACGGATCGCAATTTTTTGGCGGACCCGTGAAATATGTGTTGTCGGGATCCGGACACATCGCCGGCGTGGTCAACCCGCCATCGCTGGGCAAGTACCAATACTGGACCAACGACAATATCAAGGACCTGACACTTGCGGAGTGGCTCAAGGGCGCCCGGGAGCACAAGGGATCATGGTGGCCCGACTGGCGGGAATGGCTTCAGTCAATCGAAGGCGAGCAAGTGCCCGCACGCGCGGTCGGGACAGCCGAACTGCCTCCGCTCGAGGACGCGCCCGGCAGTTACGTCCGCGTTCGTGCGTAGCGCAACCACACAGGCTCGGGTATAAGTGAACGTGCCGACGGGGATGATCGGCATAATTGGCAGGGGGAAAAAATGACGCCTGGATTGATGACACCCGAATTGTTCTGGCTCACCTTGACGGTGATTTTGACGGGATCGTTGTGGGTTCCCTACATTCTCAATCGAATTTCCGTGCGCGGCATGATGGGGACGTTGGGCAATCCGTCGCGCAACGACAAGCCGCAGGCGGAATGGGCCACGCGCCTGATGTTTGCCCATGACAACGCGGTCGAAAACCTCGTGACCTTCGCGCCGCTGGTGCTGATCCTGGCTGAACTCGATTATTCGACCAAATGGACCGTTTACGCCACTGCGGTTTATTTCTGGGCGCGCGTGGCGCATCTCGTGGTCTACACAATGGGCGTGCCGGTATTTCGGACGCTCGCCTGGACCATTGGCTTCTTCGCGCAGGTGGTGCTGGTGCTGGCGATCTTCAAAGTGGTCTGACTGGTGGTCACAACATTCGCATCCCGTCTAGGCAAGCACTTTTGCGAATGTTGGAATCAAAGGACCACCAGCAAATCGTGTTGCCGCGGGCGCTTTTGCGAATGCCTGGAATCAAGGGACCTCGTTCAGACCCTGGACCCATGGGACGCTGACCATGGGCCTCGGATTACAGCGCGTCGTTGACGCGCCTTTGGCAACGAACGTTTAAAAACAGCACGACCTGCTGCAGCCCTGCCGCATCCAGTGTGTCACACTGATTCCAAAGCGAGGAAGGCATGACAAAGGCGGCATCCGTCGATGTCGGAGCATTGATCGAGGGTCAGAGGTTCGGCCGCTTCCAGGCCGGCTTGATGTTCTGGATTTGCACCTTCATGCTCATCGAGGGCTACGACATGCAGGTGGTCGGTTACGCCGCACCTGCCATCATCAAGGCGTGGCACTCGGACAAGGCGGCGTTCGGCGTGGTGTTCGGTGCGGGCCTGGGCGGCTTCATGCTTGGCGCCACCATCCTTGGCAACCTTGGCGACCGCTTCGGCCGCAAGCGCATGATCGTCGCCGGTTCCCTGCTATTCGGCCTTTTCACTCTTTGCAGCGCCTGGGCCGATGGGCTCACATCGCTCCTGGTGTTGCGAACCATCGCCGGCGTCGGACTCGGCGGCTCGATCCCCAATGCCATCGCGCTGGTGACGGAATATGCCCCGACGCGCGAACGCGCGACCCGAGTCGGCGTGATGTTTATCGGTTACACGGTGGGCTCCGCGCTTGGCGGCGTCATCGCCGCGCAACTTATTCCGGCCTGGGGATGGCCCAGTGTCTTTGTCGTGGGCGGCGTGCTGCCCATTGCGATTGGCGTTGTCTCACTGTTCGTGCTGCCGGAATCGGTGCGCTTCTTGATGGTCACGCGCGGCCGCACTGACCTCGTGATCGGCCTGTTGCGCCGCGTCCGCCCCGACCTTGCGGTTCCCGATTACGCCTCGCTCGCGATCGAAGAGGAGAACAGGGAAGGCTTGCCGGTGGCACACCTGTTCGCCGACGGCCGGGCTTCGATGACCGCGCTGTTGTGGCTTGCCTATGCCGCCAACATGGTCTCGCTGCACTTTTTGACGAGTTGGCTGCCGACCGTTGTCGCCGAAAGCGGCGTTCCGCTCGCTCATGCGGTGATTGCAACCGCTCTCCTGCAGGGCGGCGGCGCGGTCGGAAGCCTGGTGGTCGGTCGGTTGCTCGATCGCATCGGCACGCTTGGCATCGTCGCCGCCTTCCTGGTCGCAGTGCCGTGCATTGCAGCACTCGGCCATGTCGGGACCAACGAGACGCCCCTGATGGCACTGGTGATCGTTGCCGGTTTCTGCATCATCGGCGGCCAGGTCGGCATCAACGCATTGGCCGGCACACTCTATCCCACCTACATGCGTTCGACCGGCACCGGTTGGGCCTTCGGCGTCGGCCGCATTGGATCCATCCTTGGGCCTATGGTCGGGGGTCAATTGCTCGCCTTCGGCCTGCCGCTCGGCATGCTGTTCGCGGCCGCCTCCACGCCGGTTCTGATCTCGGCCGGCGCCCTCTTCTTTCTCGGGCGGCTTCCGATCCTGCGCAACCGCGCGGCGGGAGTTGCGGCTGCGTCAAGTGCGATGCCTTCGCCGCTCTATCCGGCGTCGGAAGGCCATCGACCATGAACGAAGTCCCACTCACGCTGGCGATCAGCCGTTACGACCATGTGGAAGATCTGACCTCGGGGCGCATTGTGCCCGAAGGCATCCGGCTCACATGCCTTGACCTGCCAATCGAGGAAATCTTCTTTCGCTTTCTGAAATACCGCGAGTGGGACGTATCCGAAGTGTCGTTTGCGAAATACGCCTCGCTCATTTCTCAAGGCGACCGCACATTGACCGCTATTCCAGTCTTTCCCTCACGCATCTTCCGCCATTCATCGATCTATGTTCGCCGCGACGGCGCCGTCCGCACGCCGCAGGATCTCGCCGGCAAACGGATCGGCCTTCCGGAATGGGCGCAGACCGCGGCGGTTTATTCGCGCGGGCTGCTTGCGCATCAACACGGCATCGATCTGGCAGGCATCGAGTGGATACAAGCGGGTGTGAACGAGCCCGGCCGCGGCGAGAAGGTGACGCTCAAGCTGCCGAGCGGCATTCGCCTGAAAGCGGCGCCAACAAGGAGCTTGAGCCGGATGTTGGTCGAGGGTGAGGTGGATGCGGTCTTGTCGGCGCACCCGCCCGATTGTTTCGAGAACGGCGATCCGGACATCACCCGCTTGTTCGAGGATTACATGGCGGTCGAGGCGGAATACTACCGCGCGACCGGCATTTTTCCGATCATGCACGTCATCGCGCTGCAGCGGGCGACGGTCGAGGCCCATCCCTGGATCGCCACCAACCTCTTCAAGGCCTTTGAGGAGGCAAAGCAACGCAGTGTCGCACGCGCGCTGGAGGTGACGGCGCCGCGCTTTCCCATTCCGTGGTGCTTCGAGCACACGCGCCAGGCGCAAAAACTGTTCGGGAGGGATCATTGGCCCTATGGCGTTGACGCCAACCGCACGACGTTAGATGCCTTCCTGCAATACGCCGAAGAGCAAGGCGTCTGTCATCGCCGCCTCGCACCCGAAGATCTATTCCCGGAACAGGTTTTGTCTCGGGTCAGGGTGTGAAGCTGCGATGGATCGACGCCAAAGCCGCGTGAACAGCGCTTTGGCCCACCCGCGCACCCCGACGCCACGCTGCGGCGACAGAACTGCAACGTGGCTCGACTTGCAACGTGGCTCGTCCGCGGCGCGCTATTTGTCCCTCAAGTTCAGCATCAGCCGCATGTTCTGCACGGCTGCTCCCGAGGCGCCCTTGCCGAGATTGTCGAGGCGGGCGAGGAGAACCGCCTGGCGGTGCTTCTCGCTGGCAAAGACGTAGAGTTCGAGCATGTTGGTCTCGTTCAACGCCTCGGGCTCGATCCGCCCCGTCTTCGCGGCCGGATTTTCCAGCGGCATGACCGAGACGTAAGCGCTGCCGGCATAGCGCCTGGCGAGCGTGCCGTGGAGGTCGGAGCCCGACGGCTGGTTCGGGAGCGTATCGAGCTGCAAGGGTACGGACACCAGCATGCCCTGCCGGTAGTCGCCCACGGAGGGCACGAACAGCGGGCGGCGCGAAAGCTTCGAATAGAGCTGCATCTCTGGAATGTGCTTGTGCTCGAAGCCCAGCCCATAGAGCTCGAAGGCTGGCGCGCTGCCATCCTCAAAGCTCGCGATCATCGACTTTCCCCCACCCGAATAGCCACTGACCGCGTTGACGGTGATGGGATAATCCGCCGGCACAAGACCGGCATCGACGAGCGGTCGCAAGAGCGCCACCGCTCCGGTCGGATAGCATCCGGGATTGGCGACCTTCCGCGCCGCCCTGATCTTGTCGGCCTGGTCCGGCGCGAGCTCCGGAAAGCCATAGGTCCAATCGCCGGCGACCCGAAAAGCAGTCGACGCGTCGAGAACCTTGGGAGCCGCGTTGCCCATGCCGTCGATCAGCGCAACCGTCTCTTTCGCCGCATCGTCGGGCAGGCAGAGGATGACGAGATCCACCTCTTCCATCAGCGCGCGCTTTGCACTCGCATCCTTGCGCTTTTCCTCGGCGATGCTCTTCACCACGACATCGTTCTGCGATGAAAGGCGCTCGCGAATGCCAAGGCCGGTGGTCCCCGCGGCACCGTCAACGAACACCGAAGGCTTGGTCCCGGCGGACTTGGTCGTGGCCTGGTGGGTATCGGAAAGCGTCATGGCGCGCTCCTTTCGAGCGTGTTCGTATCGTTCGCGAAAGCTCGCGGCCGCGCCTCTCGCATCAAGCCAGCAATCTGTTGTGAGCCGTTGTCCTCACGCACGGCCAAAGCCGCCGCGACGGCCGTATAATCGGCCTCGGACTTGTGCTGGTTGAGCTTGAAACTGCCCTCGACTTCAACAACGGTCATGACCAAGCCTACGATCGCCTTCTTCATTGCTTCCAAGCGCCCGGCCGTCATCTTGGCCGGTGTCCACGGCTTCTTCGGCGCCAGCCAGTTTTCAAACTTCGCGCTCAAGGTCTCAATTTGGACCGCGAGTTCGTCGTCGGACAATTTTCGCACCGGCCCGGTCAAATGGACGGCCTGGTAAAGCCAGGTCGGCACCTGATCCGGCGAGACATACCAATCCGCCGATACATAGGCATCCGCGCCGCCGACTGCGAGCAGCCAGGACGATGTTCCATCTGCAAGTTTGATCAGCGGGTTGCCGCGGGCGAGATGAAAAAGAGCCCTAGGTGTGCCGTCCGCCGCATAGTCGAGATAGAACGGCATCAGCGATGCGATCGGCCTCTCACCGTCGAAGGCGCAGGCGGTGCCAAAGCCGCGCGCCTCCGCAAAGGCAAGGCTCTGGGCGCGCTCGGGTCTGAACATCGGTGGCGTGTACATCTGAAACTCCTGCTTCGAGGTAGGAGCCGCCAGATCGAACCGCGTATCTTGGAGATCAAAGAGCCGCGGAAGACGATCCGGCGGCAGAGGCGTATCTTATGCGCAGATATCCGCCCATGCCGCAGGGGTGCGGCGGCGGCGAGCCAGGACAACGGGGGTCGCAGCATTGATCATGCCGCGGCCTATAAGGCTACGCCCGGTTGGCGTCAAGGCGGCTTGAGACGAAAAATCGGTCAACGGCGCTTGAAATGGTCCGCAAATGGGCCTGCGAGAGCCGGCTTGGCAGCCAAATCGGCAAGGCAGCCTTGGGTTATCGGACTTCAGACAACGCGCCAGAGCCATTCGGCGATTTGCGCGATCACGTCACCGAACAAGAGCAGCGCCGCCGACCAGACGAACGCCGATATGAAGTTGGCCAATTGGAAATGCCAGTAAGGCATCTCGAAAATCCCGGCCGCAAGCGGCACGGAGGCACGCAGGGGTCCGAAAAATCGCCCGATGAAAATGCTGGGCACGCCCCAGGCTCTTACGAACGCCTCGCCGCGCGGCAAAATTTCCGGGTAACGCGACAGCGGCCACAGCTGCGCAACTTGCTCCTTGTATCTGAAACCAAACCAGTAGGAGACCCAGTCGCCGAGCGCCGCGCCGATGCTGCCGGCAATCCAGACCGGCCAAAAACTGATGCCGCTGACACCGATCAGCGCGCCAATGGCCACCAGCGCTCCCCACGCCGGGATCAAGAGCGAGATGAAGGCAAGCGATTCGCCGAATGCCAGCAACAGGACGATCGGTGAAGCCCACGCTTGATGGTCACGCACGAATTCGGCCAGCGCGCGCGTGAGATCTTCCATTCCAAGAGGTCCTTCTGGGCCAAAGGCCCCTGTTTAAGCTGGCCTGATCGAGGACATCAAGTCACAATACCATTGTAGCGGTTCGGAAGTCCGCATCATTGCAGCTCGCGACTACGTCACGCGGACTTCTGAACCAAAGCCCACTAGTGGAGTGGATTTGACATTCGCTTCAGGGTCGCCGCTAATCCTCATCGCGCGAATGTCAGAACCGGGACACCAGTGCGGTGGACTTGAGATTCGCTGAAGTATCGCCGCGAGTCCTTAGCAGCGAATATCAGCAATGCGGTGGATTCGTGAGCCTTGGGGCACGCACCCCCGCCCTTCATTACCAACCAATAAGCACGGGATTAAAGCATATGATTGGATCACTGATGATGTGTGCAAGCGTTGCGATTCTGCTGTTCGGCATGGTCGCGGGAATCGCGATGGGGATTGAACAGGACTTCACGCTGGCGCCGGCGCACGCGCATCTCAATCTGGTCGGCGGCGTCCTCTTGTTCGTGTTCGGGCTCTACTACAAGCTCGTTCCAGCGGCGGGAAACAGCGCCCTGGCGAAACTGCAGGGCTGGCTCCAGATCGCTGGCGGAATCCTGTTTCCGGCCGGCGTCGCCATTGTGATCCTCAAGGGCACCTCGTTCATTATCGCGCCGGTTCTGGGATCGCTGATCGTCGTCGCTGCGATGGCACTATTCGCGGTCATCGTGTTCAGGACTTCGCTGGCTTGACCTCAATCGCGTGGTTTTGGACTCACCTTTAAGGGTCACGCGCTCCCACTGCGGTCACTTTTTAAGTCCATCCGTGGCATAGTCAGACAGATCGATTCGGGCCGCGACCGCATCCCCGCAACACGTGAAAGACTATGCCTAAGCCATTGAAATCTAGTGATAAAACAAAGGCTCCCGATGACTTGTTCGGCGCTGCCGGCAGCAAGGGCCGCGCGTCGTTGAAGGTTGCTTCGCGCTCGACAAGCGCGGAAGCCGGATATACCGCGCGCGACATCGAGGTACTCGAGGGCCTTGAGCCGGTACGGCGTCGTCCCGGCATGTATATCGGCGGCACCGACGAAAAGGCGCTGCATCATCTGTTCGCCGAAGTCATCGACAATTCGATGGATGAGGCACTGGCCGGCCATGCCAGCTTCATCGAGGTGGAACTTGGCTCAGACGGATTTTTGACCGTCACCGACAACGGCCGCGGCATTCCCGTCGATCCGCATCCGAAATTCCCGAAGAAATCCGCCCTCGAAGTCATCATGTGTACGCTGCATTCCGGCGGCAAGTTCGATTCCAAGGTCTACGAGACCTCGGGCGGACTTCACGGTGTCGGCGTATCGGTGGTGAACGCGTTGTCCTCGCGGCTCGAGGTCGAAGTCGCACGCGGCCAAAAGCTCTACCGCATGGCGTTTGAGCGCGGCCATCCCAGGAGCAAGCTGGAAGATCTCGGCAAGATCAACAACCGCCGCGGCACCAAAATCCGTTTCAAGCCGGATTCAGACATCTTCGGCGCCAAGGCCACGTTCAAGCCGCAGCGCCTGTTCAAGATGACGCGTTCGAAAGCCTATCTGTTCGGCGGCGTGGAAATTCGCTGGCGCTGCGATCCTTCATCGCTCAAGGGCGTCGAGGACGTGCCGGCAGAAGCCAGCTTTCACTTCCCAGGCGGGTTGAAGGACTATCTGGCGGCGGCGATCCACGCCGACACGCTGGTGCATCCGGATATCTTCTCCGGAAAATCCGGACGGGTCGGTGCTCACGGCGCCTGCGAATGGGCGGTGGCCTGGACTGCGGACGCCGATGGCTTCCTTTCCTCGTATTGCAACACGATTCCGACGCAGGACGGCGGCACCCACGAATCCGGCATGCGCAGCGCGCTTTTGCGCGGACTGAAGGATCACGCCGAACGCGTCGGTCAGGGCAAGCGCGCTTCCTCCGTCACTTCCGAAGACGTGATGGTGGGCGCAGCCGTGATGCTCTCGGTGTTCGTCCGCGAACCGGAATTTCAGGGCCAGACCAAGGACCGCCTCGCCACGGCGGAAGCCCAGCGCATTGTCGAACAGGCGATCAAGGACCCGTTCGACCACTGGCTGTCGGGCAATCCGCTGCAAGCCAACAAGCTTCTGGATTTCGTGGTCGAACGCGCCGAAGAGCGGCTGCGCCGCCGCGCTGAAAAGGAGATTTCGCGCAAGACCGCGGTCAAGAAGCTGCGTCTTCCGGGCAAGCTCGCCGATTGTACCAATACGGCCGCCGAGGGCTCGGAGCTCTTCATCGTCGAAGGCGACTCGGCCGGCGGCAGCGCCAAGCAGGCGCGCGATCGCAAGACCCAGGCGATCCTGCCTCTGCGCGGTAAGATCCTCAACGTCGCCTCCGCCACCAAGGACAAGCTCACCGCAAACGCACAGCTTGCGGACCTTATCCAGGCCATCGGCTGCGGCACCGGCGCGCATTATCGCGAAGAGGATCTGCGCTATTCCCGCATCATCATCATGACGGATGCCGACGTCGACGGCGCCCATATCGCCTCGCTCCTGATCACATTCTTCTATCGCCAGATGCCGCGGCTGATCGATGAGGGCCACTTGTATCTCGCGGTGCCGCCGCTCTATCGGCTCACGCATGGCAGCAAGACGGTTTACGCCCGGGACGAGGCCCACAGGGACACGCTCTTGAAGAGCGAATTCAACGCCAACGCCAAGGTGGAAGTCGGCCGCTTCAAGGGGCTGGGCGAGATGATGGCGTCACAACTGAAAGAGACGACGATGGACCCGGCGAAGCGGACGCTGCTGCGCGTGGTCCTGCTCGCCGACGACCGGGAAGGTACGGCCGATTCCGTCGAACGGCTGATGGGTACCAAGGCCGAAGCCCGCTTTGCCTTCATCTCCGATAAGGCGGAGTTCGCCAGCGATGATCTGCTCGATGTCTGAGAAGGCGCTTGCCGGCATACCTCGCAGATTATCTCATGAAATCAATTGGTTGTAGCATACATGGTGCCGGCAAATGTTTTCCGCCCGGTGTGCCCCCCTGGCAACAGTTTTTTCGAGGGGTTCGGCTATAACTAGCGGCAGATTCGACGCTATCGCGCCTTGCCGCGCTCGTTCAAGGAAGTTGAAATGAAAAAACTGATTTTGGCTCTGGCGGCAATCGCGGCTTTCAGTGGATCGGCCTTGGCAGCGGATTTGCCGGCAAGGGCGCCAATGTATCAACCGCCTGCCCCCGCATACAATTGGACCGGCTTCTACTTCTTCGGTGGCGCAGGCGGCGGCGTCTGGGACGCAAACACCCAGGTTGTGAGCACGGTGACCGGCATCTGCCAGACCTGCGTCATCCAAAAGCAGGGTGGTGATGGCTGGTACGGCACGGTCGGTGCCGGTTACGATTGGCAGTTCAGCGGCGATTGGGTCGCTGGCATTTTCGCCGACGGCCAGTTCGGAAGCCTCAAGGGTACGATTCAGGACCAGCTCGGCCAAACCACTGGTTTTATCAAGAATCAGGACAACTGGGCCGTTGGCGTTCGCTTGGGCTATCTGGTCGCACCAACCGTCTACTCCTACGTGAATGGCGGATACAGCGGATCCAATTGGAATGGCACGGGCCTCGTGAACTCATTGACGGGCGCTGCGTCAGGCTTCCACACCAATTCGTTCACCGAGAACGGCTGGTTCATTGGTGGCGGTGTTGAGAACAAGCTCGCCCTGTTCGGCTTCCTTGGCCCCAACTGGTTCATGAAGACCGAATACCGCGCCGCCTACTACAACACGCGGACCATCAACGAGCTCGTGGATGGGACGGGCGCGCTGGCACCCAACAGCATCACCTTCAAGCCTCTGGTGCAGACGATCAGCACCTCGCTGGTCTATCGCTTCAACTGGGGCGGCCCGGTCGTTGCAAGGTACTAGGCTTTTCGCTTTCGTCCGCGAACAAGAAGCCTCGGCCTGATCCGGGGCTTTTTTCTGCCCGATGAAAGCGATATCTCGCGCGGCCGGATACGGTTTCAGCCTGGTGTCCCAAATCCGACAAATCGCCAACCGAGTGTGGTGGATTTGACATTCGCTTCAGTATTGCCGCGAGCCCTCAAGGCGAATGTCAAATCCAAAACCACACTGGAATCCGATATTTGCTAGTGTCCCTTTGGTTCTGACATTCGTAAACAAACCATCCGCGATAGGATACGAATGTCAGAACCGGGACACTAGGGGGAAAGCCCATGCGCACGTTGCTCCTGATCCTGGGTTTGATCGCACTCGCGATCGGTCTGCTCTGGATCGGCCAGGGTACCGGCATGATCGCCTGGCCGGCGTCGAGTTTCATGATCGGCCAAATCCAGTGGGCGGGATATGGTGCGGCACTCGCGGCTCTCGGCCTGGTGCTGATCTGGCAGACCAAGCGCTGAATCCGCAACGCTGCAAATTGTAGGGTGGGCAAAGCGAAGCGTGCCCACCCTCATTCTCCATGATATGATTCATTATGCCGCGATACGTTAGAGCCAAAAATGGCAGCGTTTTCCTTTTCACGGTGGTTCTCACGGCGCAGATGCGCTTTTGCCCACCCTACGCAGCTGGCTGTTTTCCAGCGCAGCTTCCGTAAGAGCTTCCCACCCTGGCCTTCGCTTCACTGCGGCCTTCCCTCCCCACCACTCGCTTGCGCACGCGGGGGGATGGATCCGCGTCGCCCTTACCGCGCCGACTATCCCTGCGCCGGCGAACGCACATGCTCCGGGCGTACGCCGACGGCGATGAAGCGCGCGGCAATCCGCTGCAACCAGGGTATCGCGCTGACAAGGCGCACCAGCATGGGAACGCGGAGCGGTTGATCTCCGCCCTTGATGGCGAGGCTGATGATGTTGTTCTGAACGACAACCTGCATCGCCTGAGTCATCCTCACCGGGAACTCGCGACGTCGCCGCACGGCATCGAGCTCATCTTCCGTCGGGCAGTCCTTTGCGAGCTTGGCGGCCAGCAAATTCGCGGCCGCGACCGCATCCTGGATCGCGAGGTTGACGCCCACGCCGCCCACCGGCGACATCGCGTGCGCCGCGTCCCCGATGCAAAGCACCCCGGCTCGCGTCCACCGCTTCAGCCGGTTGATCGCGACCGTCAACAGCTTCACATCATCCCACGATTTCAAGTCTGAAATTCCCGATGCGAGGATCGGTGCCATGCCAATCACGTCGTCGCGAAACGCCTCCAGCCCACGCGCCTTCACTGCATCATTCTGCCCCTTCGGGATCACATAGGCGCATTGCCAGTAATCGCCGCGATCGAAGGTGACGAGCATCTTGCCGGCTTGAATCCGCGCGAAAAGCCTTTCGTTTTCATTCGCCTGCCTGCCGGCGCGAAACCAGAGCACGTCCATCGGCGCGCCGATCTCCTCGACCTCCAGTCTCGCGCATTGTCGCACGGTGGAATGCCGGCCATCGCAGCCGATCGTCAATTCCGCGCGGATCTCCAATCGTCCTGCCGACGTGACGGCGGCGACGCCGACTACGCTATCGCCCGACCAGATCAGATCGGCGGCTTCGGCCTGCATCATCACCTTCAGCGATGGAAATCGTTTGGCTTTCTCGCGCAGGAAATTGAGAAAATCCCATTGCGGCATGAAGGCGACGAACGGGTACTTGACGTGGAGCCGGCCGAGATCGGCAATGCGAAGGGTCGTCTCGCCGAACTTGCCCTCCATCTTCTGCAGCTGTTGATGCGGAAGCTTCAGGAAATCGTCGATCAGTCCCAACTCGTCCATTATCTGCAAGGTCGAAGGATGAACCGTGTCGCCGCGGAAATCGCGGAAAAAATCGGCGTGCTTCTCCAGCACCAGCGTCTCGATGCCGGCTCGTCCCAATAGATATCCGAGCATCATGCCGGCGGGACCGCCGCCCACGATGCAACACCTTGTGTGGATGCGCCGAGCTGATTGCTCGACAGAATTCGCCGCGTCCATGACCTGGCTCTTGTTGATCCGCGGCGGAAGCTCTTGATCTCCGACACGCTGCCGTCGCGATAGGTCAACTCGACCGAGACGAATTGGTTCGTCGGTGAAAGTTTCAGATAGGGCCTGGCGTCGTAGGGGATGGCGCCGGGATCCTTCATGTCACAGGGCGGCATGTTCAACACCCGGTCGGGAACCGCGGTGTCGATGCCGATCTTCACCTGGCGGATCGCGCAGCGATAGGACATCAAATGCGTGTAATAGACCAAAAGTCCGTTGAACTCGCGAAACGACAGCCAGCTGGTGGCAGTCATGTCCAGGATTTTCCGCTGATCGTGAATGAGAGCTGCTTCCGGATCGAACCTGATCGGGAACGGTCCCTGCATCTCGCCCGATACGTCGACATAGCGCACCTGGATGGTCGCGGCAGGCGCGTCGGCGGCGAGCTCGATCGAGGGATTGGGCATTCGCCTGCGGGTTCGCGGGTCGAGCGTATCGAGGAAGCCGGTCTCGCGGAATTCACCGGCATCCCCCATGCGCCATGAGATTCCGAGGGTCGGATCGGCGATCGAAAACACCACGGTCCAGCCGCCATTGTGGCGCGAGAACATCGCAATCGGCGCATTGACGCTGTCGCCTGCCGGCGGGACGCGCGGCACCGACACTGGCGGCAATGCGGCAACCTTCTGCAGCGGCTCCGCCGGCTTTGTTTCCGTGGCGGCTTGGGGTGGCGCTTTCGCCATGCCGTTGAGGAACACGTCGTCGACCATCTGATCGAAATAGACCGGGATCTGCTTGTGCTTCACCGTCTCGGCCATTTCGCTGACGATGCGGCGGGTGCGTTGGGCGACCTGGACCAGGTTTTCGCCGGGCTGCAAGAGCTCCTTGGCGAAGATCCGCGTGAACACCGAATTGGGATTGTTGTCGTCGTTGGACAACCGATCGAGCGCGGTCTGGCGGGGACCCGCCGAAAACACCGAGAAAACGCCTTCCGGCAATTGCGTCATCGGGGCAAGGCCGCCGCCGCCGGCGACCGCGCGAGTCCCCACCCGCTCGAACGGATTATTGCGGCAGGCATCGAAGACCAGAATCGCGGTGCGCGCTTTCTTGTTCTGCAAGCGCTCGATGATGCGGTCGGCGAGAATCGAGGCATCGCGCACCAGTTCTTCCTGGCCTTCAGTCGCAGCAGGAACATCGGTCGGAAGCAGGAAGTTCTGCCCCGCGATCTCGAAGCCGTGGCCGGCGTAGAAGAAGAACGCGGTGTCACCAGGTTCGACCACCTTGTCGAAGGCGAGCAGGGTTTCGCTGAAGGCCTGGCGGGTCTGATTCTCCGCAATCATCACGGAAAAGCCGAGTTGCCTGAGCACCTCGCCCATGGTGCGGGCGTCGTTGACCGCCTTCTGCAATTTCGGGACATTCCTGTAGTCGTTGTTCCCGATCACAAGCGCCACGCGCTTTTCCGCATGCGCAGGCGCCGCAGAAGCCAACCAAAGCGTCGCCAGAGCTAATGCGAGTGCGTTCCCAAACGACAGCCAGCCTCTCATCCGTGTTCCCCAACTTTTGAAAAAGCGCGTTTCCACACACCTCTCATGGACGGGACGCAGGCCCCGCATGCGCTATAGTCGATGACCTGAGACCGGCGGTTCAACAAGCACCGCTCTCCACCAAGCACGCTCCATCCGCCATCTCTCGTCCAGGAACGGCCATGGAAGCTTGCATTTGTGCCAAAACATTAAGCTTTTTCAACACTTCCCGCGTGTGCTCCATTGACTTTGGCCAATTCGTCCCTATGTTCGCCTGCGACGCGGCCCGGTATCGAAGCGCGATATCTTGAACAAGCCGCCTGTCTGCGTATCCGAAAATCCCGTGCAAATTTGCGTGCCGTTCCGGGGTTGATCGCGACAGTCTTTTTCGAGATTCCAAACGGCGGTATCTGCCAGAGGCTAAATGTCTTTTTCAAATCTCGGCTTGTCCGAAAAGGTGCTCGCCGCCGTTGCGGCCACCGGATACACCACCCCTACCCCCATTCAGGAACAGGCGATTCCCCACGTTCTGGCCCGCCGAGATGTTCTCGGCATCGCCCAGACCGGCACCGGCAAGACCGCGGCCTTCGTCCTTCCCATGCTCACGATGCTGGAAAAGGGCCGCGCCAGAGCGCGCATGCCGCGCACCCTGATTCTTGAGCCTACGCGCGAACTCGCCGCCCAGGTCAAGGAAAGTTTCGATCGATACGGCGCCGGACAAAAACTCAACGTGGCGCTGCTGATCGGCGGGGTCTCGTTCGGTGATCAGGACTCCAAACTGACCCGCGGCGTCGACGTGTTGATCGCAACGCCCGGCCGGCTACTCGACCACACCGAACGCGGCGGATTACTGCTCACCGGGGTCGAGCTGCTCGTCATCGACGAAGCCGACCGAATGCTCGACATGGGCTTCATTCCCGATATCGAGCGCATCTGCAAGCTGGTGCCGTTCACCCGGCAGACACTGTTCTTCACCGCAACGATGCCGCCGGAAATCCGGCGCATCACCGAGACCTTCCTGCACAATCCCGAAAAGGTGGAAGTTTCCAAACCCGCGACCACTGTCGCCACCGTGACGCAGTTGCAGGTGCCCGCCGGCCGCGAAGCGCACGAGAAACGCGAGATCCTTCGCAACCTGTTGCGCGGCGCCAAGGATCTCAACAACGCGATCATCTTCTGCAATCGCAAGCGCGAGGTCGCCGTCCTTCACAAATCGCTTCTGAAACATGGCTTCAGCGTCGGCGCGCTGCATGGCGACATGGATCAGTCGGCGCGAACCGCGGCCCTTGATCAATTCCGCAAAGGCGAAATCCCGCTGCTGGTTGCTTCCGACGTCGCGGCGCGCGGTCTCGATATCCCCGCCGTCAGCCATGTCTTCAACTTCGACGTCCCGCATCATGCCGACGACTACGTCCACCGCATCGGCCGTACCGGGCGCGCCGGCCGCAGCGGCACCGCGATTTCGATCGTTACCCGGCTCGACCAGAAATCGATGGTGGCGATCGAAAAGCTGATCGGACAAAGCATTCCACTCGCCGAAGGCAAGGCCGAGAGTGATGCGCAGGAGCATGTTGGCTCGGAGTTGCAGCCGCGCGAGCGATCGCGCGAAGGCGGAAAGGAAGGATCGCGCGGCGGCCGCAAGCCACGCCGCGAGCGCGAGTCCCGGCGCGGCGGTCGAAGCGGCGGTTCGCAGTCGCAGACGAGCGTCGCTGCGCATGCCTCCCAGCCCGCACCACCCGCCTCGCGTCCACCTTCGATCGGACGCATCCCCTCGACCCAGCCCGAACCGCTGGAGCCTGCCGATCACTCGCACCTGCCGGCGTTCCTGTTGCGACCGGTCCGCGCCCGCGTCTGAACATTTTGCAGTCGCGAAGGCCATTTCCCGTTTAACGGGTCATTCATCAACGTCCATTAACTTGTCCTGATAATTTATGCGATTTAATGCGGCGACGGAGGCCTTCCGCCGCCTGGGGATATTATCTGTGCTCGACGATCATGAACGTACGATGGCCTTCGCCGAACTGGCGCTGGGCCAGATCAGGTCGCTGCGGCAAACTGCCGTGCCCCGCAACTACGAGATCTGGTACGTCTACGCGACCGGCTACAATCCGCCTCTCAACAAGATCATCAACGAGACGCTCTCGCGCAACGGCAAGCTGACCGAAGCCGACCTCGAGCAGATCTACGAGACTTACCTCTCCCATATCAAGACCACCGACCGCATTGACAGGGTCGGCGCACGCGTGATCACCGAAATCGACGACGTCGTGAGGCTCCTCGGCGAGGCGCTCAGCATGTCGACAAGCTATGACGCGAGCCTTGCAGGGGCGAGCCAGAGGCTCGCCAGCGCGGAGAACGGCGACCAGATCAAGGCGATCGTCGAATCCCTGCTGCATGCGACTAGGCAGATGCGCGACACCAACAAGGCGCTGGAAGAGCGCCTGACGCTGTCGAAAACCGAAATCAGCTCTCTCCAGCAAAGCCTCGAGGCGATCAGGGCCGAAAGCCTCACCGATCCCCTCACCGGCCTCGGCAACCGCAAATATTTCGATCGTTCGATCGAGATCGCGGTCCAGAATGCAATGGCAAGCGGCGAGCCGCTTTCGCTTCTGATGTTCGACATCGACCACTTCAAATCATTCAACGACTCCTACGGTCATCTCACCGGCGATCAGGTGCTGCGGCTGGTTGGAATGTCCTTGAAGCAAACGATCAAGGGGCAGGACATCACCGCCCGCTACGGCGGCGAGGAATTCGCGGTCGTGCTGCCCAATACCGCATTGCGGCAGGCGCTCACCGTCGCCGACCATATCCGGCGTGCGGTGATGTCGAAGGAATTGAAAAAGAAATCCACCGGCGAGATTCTCGGCCGCGTCACCATTTCGGTCGGTGTATCGATGCTCAAGCCCGGCGACGACACGGATTCACTGATCGAGCGCGCAGACGCCTGTCTTTATGCCGCCAAGCGGGCGGGGCGCAACCGCGTGGTGTGCGAGGCAGACCCGGAATATCGCGCCGAAACCAGCACCCAGGTTGCTTGACCGGGCGCTATAGCGTTTTCGAGCGAAGTGGATACCGGTTCGCGTGAAGAAAACGCATCAAAACAAAAGATTAGAGCCTCGGTTCTGATTCAATCAGAACTGAAAAGGCTCTAAGGCCGCTTTCCCCTGGCTTTTTTGCTTGTGGCCGGCTTTGCATTGGCGTGCTTCCTTCCGGACGCAGACTTCTTGGCTGTCGTTTTGGCGTCGAGCGCCTTGGCCCTCTTTCGACCTCTGGGGGATTTCGTCAACGCCGCGCGTTGCGCGGCCGCCAGTGCGGCCTTTGCCCAACCGGTAAATTCTTCTGAATCGTCAAACAACCGCGCCGGCAATTCCCAGTACGAATTGACGGTGACGACCTTCCCTGTTCTTCGCTGCTGATACTGAAACGGTTTCGATCCATCCGCCTGGAATTGCGGAATGGTCGCCTCATCTGCACGAAAATAAAGCCCTGCACGCAGCGCCAGCGCGAAGTTGATGCCGTCGGCGGAAATGCCAAATCCGGAAAACATCCGGCGGATCGTCACCGGGCCGAAATCGGAAAAAAGATCGATCAGAAATTCGCGGTCCATGGACGCAGGCCGCCGTCACGCAGCGTGGCGAACACGATACTCAAGTTTCGGCGTTCGCAGGCTTGAGCTGCACGGACTCGCCGCAACCGCAGGCGCCTATCTGGTTCGGATTGTTGAAGATGAACTGGGCCTGCAACTTGTCGGCCTTGTAGTCCATCTCGGTGCCGAGCAGGAACAGCACCGCCTTGGGATCCACCAGGATCTTCACGCCCTTGTCCTCGACGACCTCGTCTGTGGGGCGAACTTCGTGGGCATATTCGACCGTGTAGGATTGCCCGGCGCAGCCGCCATTCTTGACGCCGACCCGCAAGCCCACGATTTCGGAATCGGCGCGCTTTGTCAGTTCCTGGACGCGTTGCGCAGCAGCCTCGGTAAGCTTCATGACCTGCGGGCGCGGGCGCGGCTTCGGCTTGGATGTCGATGATGTGGATGTCATGTCAGTCATGTGGTCAATCCCAGGGCGAATTCAATCGTACCAATTCTATTGCCTCTCGATAATAGTGATCGGTCAAATCCGAACGCATCACCACATATTGAGAACGAGACGGGCCTCATCCGACATCCGGTCCGGAGTCCATGCCGGGTCCCACACCAGATTGACGTTGACGACGCCGATGCCGGGAATGCTGGCGACTGCGTTCTCCACCATCTGCGGCAGCTCTCCCGCTGCCGGGCAGTTCGGCGTTGTCAGCGTCATCACCACATCGACAGAGCGGTCGTCCTTGAGATCGACCTTGTAGATCAGACCGAGTTCGTAGATATCGGCGGGTATTTCCGGATCGAAGACGGTTTTCAGCGCGGCCACGATCTCGCTGCTCAAGCGCTCCGTTTCCTCCGGCGGCAACGCCGAATGGGTCTCCATATTGGAGACTTTCGCCGTCTCCGGATTCCTGGCTTCGACGGTATCGGTCATGCGAACAATTCCCTGGCCTTGATCAGTGCCTGCGCCAGCTGATCGATTTCCTCGCGCGTATTATACATTCCGAATGACGCCCTGCAGGTCGCTGTCACATTGAACCGCTCTAAAAGCGGCATGACGCAATGGGTTCCGGCCCGCACAGCTATTCCCTGACGGTCGATCACGGTCGCGACATCATGGGGATGGGCGCCCTTCATTTCGAAGGAGATCAATGGCCCCTTCCCGCTTGCTGTCCCGATCATGCGAAGCGAGTTGATTTCGCGCAGGCGAGCTTCGGCATAGTCGAGAAGATCGTGTTCGTGCGCTGCGATTCGCTCCTTGCCGATCGAATCGACGTAATCGATCGCCGCTCCCAGTCCCACCGCTTCAACGATCGCCGGCGTGCCCGCCTCGAACTTGTGCGGAGGATCGCCATAGGTGACCCAGTCGCGCGCCACCTCCCGGATCATCTCGCCGCCACCATTATAGGGCCGCATCGCCACGAGATGCTCGTGCTTGGCATAAAGCACGCCGATGCCGGTCGGTCCGTACAACTTGTGGCCGGTGAAAGCATAGAAATCGGCGCCGATGTCCCGCACGTCGACCGGCAGATGAACCGCGGCCTGGCTGCCGTCGACCAGCACGGGAATCCCGCGATCATGCGCGATCTTCACTACCTCCTTGATCGGCACGACGGTGCCGAGCGCGTTCGACATGTGGGTGATGGCGACCAGCCTGGTTTTCGCGGAGAGCAGCTTTTCGAACTCGTCGATCAGGAAATTGCCTTCGTCATCCACCGGTGCCCATTTGATGACGGCCCCGTGGCGCTCCCTGAGGAAATGCCAGGGCACGATGTTGGAATGGTGCTCCATGATCGAAAGCACGATCTCGTCGCCGGCCTTGATGTTCGGCTCGCCCCATGAGGATGCCACGAGATTGATCGCTTCCGTCGCATTGCGGGTGAAGACGATTTCCTCAGGCCGCGCGGCATTGAGGAATTTCGCCACTTTGGCGCGGGCGCCCTCATAGGCTTCGGTGGCGGCATTGGCGAGGTAATGCAGCCCCCGGTGCACATTGGCATACTCGGTCTTGAAGGCGAGGTTCATGCGGTCGAGCACCGCGTTGGGCTTCTGCGCGGAGGCGGCGTTGTCGAGGTAGACCAGCGGCCTGCCGTAGACCTTGAGCGCAAGCGCAGGAAAATCCTCCCGCACCCTTGCGACATCATAGGAACCGTTTGCGACCGCCGGATGCATGGTCATCCCCGAGCCTCGAGCCAGCGCTGCGCCGCCGAAATCGCGAGCTCGCGCAATCCATCGCTGGCGATCTGTTCGACCGCTTCACCAACGAAGGCCTGGATCAGAAGCGCCTGCGCCTCCTTCTCGGAAAGGCCGCGTGCGCGCAGGTAAAACAGCAGGCTCTCGTCGAGCGCGCCGGTGGTCGCGCCATGGCCGCAGGTCACGTCGTCGGCGAAAATTTCGAGCTCCGGCTTGTTGTCGGCCTCGGCCTCGTCCGACAGCAAAAGCGCCCGCGTCATCATCTTGGCGTCCGTCTTCTGCGCGTCGGGGCGCACCATGATGCGTCCCTGAAACACCGAATGGGCGCGATCGTCGATGACCGAACGGAATATCTCGCGGCTGAAGCAATTCGGGACTGCGTGGTCGAGAAACAGGGTGTTGTCGGCGTGCTGCCGGCCCTTGAGCAGGCTGACACCGTTGGCGGTGACTTGGGCGCCTTCGCCGGCAAAAGCGAGATATCCCTGATAACGGCTCACGCCCCCTCCAGTGGTCATGTTGAGCGTGTTGAGGCACGATTTCGCGCCGATCGTAAAGATCGCGTTGGTAATATTGATGGCATCCGGCGCGTCAGTCATCAGCCGCACGTGCTGCAGATCGGTGTCCTCGCCGAGGTGGATAGTGACAGCGTCATTGGCCTGATAGGACCGCGCGCCTTCGGCTGCGACGAAGCTCTCCAGCAGGGTCGCTCTTGCACCCTTGCCGACGGTCAGGAACGAGCGGGTATAGTGCGCTGCCGACGAACGTGTCGCGACATGCACGATGTGAAGGGGTTTCGTGAGCGCGGCACCTTCGGCAATCGTGACCAACACGCCATCAGTCGCCAGTGCTGCGTTCAACGCAAGCATCGCGCCTGCGATTGCGCTACTGCCGAGCAAATCTGCTCTCGAATCGTTAGCCGGCTCCTCGAGCGCGTCGCGCAGGGTCCGCACGCCCACACCCCTCTCCTGGGCAGAAAGATCCGAAAGCTCCGGCGCGAACACGCCATCGACCAGGACCAGCCGCCGAGCTTCGGTTACGGCAAGCGATGCCAGCGCTGCCTCGGCGCGCTTGAGCGCGGCGGAATCGGGAGCTTCAGCAAGCGGAAGCACCTCGCGCATCAGTGCGCGCAAATCAGTGTATTTCCATTCTTCGATCCGCCGGTGCGGCAGACCCGCGCGCTCGTAGTCCTCGAGCGCTCGCTGGCGCACCTCCGCGACCGCGCCCTCGCCAGGCAGCCGGTCGCGCGCGGTCGCGAAGATATCGCTTGTCGCGCGTGCGGTGTCGGATTTTGCCAGTGCAAGATTCATCATCAAATCCGTTTGAACTCGGTCGCTAAAGCGCGACGATCGCGCTTTGGGTTACTCATTTACGCATGATCTTTCGGAAAACCGGTTCCCGCTTTTCCGGATCATGGCGTAGCGTCAGGCCGCGTCGTCGAACTGCGTGTAACCGGAGGCCTCCAGATCGAGCGCCAATTGCTTGTCGCCGCTCTTCACCACGCGGCCCCTCGACATCACGTGGACGAAATCGGGGATAATGTAATTCAACAGCCGCTGGTAATGCGTGATCACCACCATCGCCCGGCTCGGCGAACGCAACGCGTTGACGCCGTCGGCGGCAATGCGCAGCGCATCGATGTCGAGGCCGGAATCCATCTCGTCGAGAATGCACAGGGCCGGCTCGAACAGCGCCATCTGCAGGATCTCGTTGCGTTTCTTTTCGCCGCCGGAGAACCCGACATTGACGCCGCGCTTGAGCATGTCCTGCGGAATGTTCAGCTTCGCGGCAACTTCACGTACCTTCTTGAGGAAGGCTGGCGTTGAGAATTCGCTTTCGCCGCGCGCTTTGCGCTGGGCGTTGAGCGCCGTGCGCAAAAACGTCATGGTGGCGACGCCGGGAATCTCGACCGGATACTGGAATGCCAGGAACACGCCCTTGGCGGCGCGCTCGTCCGGCGACATTTCCAGGAGATCCTCGCCCCTGTAAAGGATTTCGCCGCCGGTGACTTCGTAACCCGGCTTGCCGGCGATGACATGGGACAGCGTCGATTTTCCCGAGCCGTTTGGCCCCATGATCGCGTGCACCTCGCCCTCGTTGACCGTGAGCGAAAGCCCGTGGAGGATTTCGCGGTCATCGACCTGCACATTCAAATTTCTGACTTCGAGTAAGGCCATTACCTTATTTTCCGTTTTTATCTCGCCGAACAGAGCGCCGACGACGCATGAGCATGGTGGAAACTGATTTCTCGCCGAATGAAGGTTCGCTCAATCTCCTCAAGGCTCTATCCAACCGAACCCTCCAGCGAGATCGAGATCAGCTTCTGCGCTTCCACCGCGAATTCCATCGGCAGTTGCTGCAGCACATCCTTCACAAAGCCGTTGACCACCAGCCCAACCGCCTCTTCCTGGCTCAAGCCGCGTTGTGTGCAATAGAACAGCACGTCTTCGGAGATTTTCGACGTCGTCGCCTCATGCTCGAACAGGGCGGAGGAATTCTTCGCCTCAACATAGGGAACCGTGTGCGCGCCGCATTTGTCGCCGATCAGAAGCGAGTCGCAGGCGGTGTAGTTGCGCGCGCCGGTAGCTTTGCGATGCGCCGTGACGAGGCCGCGGTAGGTGTTTTGCGACACGCCGGCGGCGATGCCCTTGGAGATGATCCGGCTCGTGGTGTTCTTGCCGAGATGGAGCATCTTGGTGCCGGAATCGACCTGCTGGTGGCCGTTCGAAATCGCAATCGAATAAAACTCGCCGCGCGAATTGTCACCGCGCAAAATGCAGCTCGGATATTTCCAGGTAATCGCCGAACCGGTTTCGACCTGGGTCCATGAAATCTTCGAATGCTTGCCGCGGCAGTCGCCGCGCTTGGTGACGAAATTGTAGATGCCGCCCTTGCCTTCCGAGTTGCCGGGGTACCAGTTCTGCACCGTCGAATATTTGATTTCGGCATCGTCTAGCGCGATCAGCTCGACCACGGCGGCGTGAAGCTGGTTTTCGTCGCGCTGGGGCGCGGTGCAGCCTTCGAGATAGCTGACATACGAGCCCTTGTCGGCGATGATCAGCGTGCGTTCGAACTGTCCGGTGTTGCGCTCGTTGATTCGGAAATAGGTCGACAATTCCATCGGGCAGCGCACGCCCGGCGGCACATACACGAACGAGCCGTCGGAGAACACGGCCGAATTCAGGGTCGCAAAGAAATTGTCGGAAGTCGGTACCACCGTGCCGAGATATTTCTTCACGAGTTCGGGGTGCTCGCGGATCGCCTCCGAAATCGGCATGAAGATCACGCCGGCCTTTTTCAGCTCCTGCTTGAAGGTGGTGGCGACCGAAACGGAATCGAACACCGCATCCACCGCAATTCGGCGCTCGCCCGATCCGTTGCCGCCATCCGGGCGCACCACCCCTTCGAGGACCTCGACCTCACGCAAGGGAATGCCGAGCTTCTCGTAGGTCTTGAGGATTTCCGGGTCGATCTCGTCGAGCGAAGCGACCTGCTTCTTCGGCTTCGGCGCCGCGTAATAGTAGATGTCCTGGTAGTCGATCTTGGGATAGTTGACGCGCGCCCAGCTAGGCTCGGTCATGGTGAGCCAGCGGCGATAGGCCTCCAGCCGCCATTCCAGCATCCAGGCCGGCTCGTTCTTTTTTGCAGAGATGAAGCGGACGGTATCTTCCGACAACCCCTTCGGGGCCTTCTCGGACTCGATAAGCGTCTCGAACCCATAACGGTATTGATCGACGTCGATCCGGCGAACCCGATCGACCGTCTCCTGGACGGCAGCCATTCTGTTCCTCCGCTCACGGTTTCAAGGACCGCGGTGGATCATTCAGCAAGTGTACTACGATGTATCACCAACGAAACCTGCTTAGAACCGTTCAAGCCGTGTTTCGTCGCTGATCCTTAAGTAAGCTACCCGCGAGCTTTCGCCAAGCCTCCAGGCAGAGATCAATATCTGCATCCCCCGTGGACCAGCCCAGACTGAGCCGCACCGCTCCCTGGGCCAGTTCAGGACCGAAACCCATCGCCTGGAGCACGTGAGAGGGTTGTACCTTACCGGATGAACAGGCGGACCCCGAGGAGACCGCGACGCCGGCCAGATCGAAGCCAATCACCGCGGTTTCGGCCCGCAAGCCTGGAACCGTGAAAAGTGTTGTATTGGGCAGGCGGCGAGCGGCATCGGAGAAGACCATCGCGCCCGGCGTTTGCCGCAGGCCGCTTTCAAGCTTGTCCCGCAGCGCCTGAAGGCGATTTGTATCGGTTTCAAGCGCTTCGAGCGCAGCCTTTACGGCAGCTCCAAAACCAGCAATTCCCGCGACATTTTCGGTTCCCGCCCGGCGACTCAGCTCCTGACCTCCGCCGCGCAGGAGCGGCTCGAGGCCAGTGAGCCCCTCAGCCAGGACGAGGGCACCTGCGCCCTTGGGTCCGCCGATCTTGTGTGCCGAAAGCGTCACCAGATCGGCATTCAGGGCATTGATATTAAACGATATTTTTCCAAAGGCCTGGATCGCATCGACGTGCATCAGACAGCCCTTGTCGCGCACGATCTCGGCCGCTTCCGCTATCGGCTGCAACGCTCCGGTTTCGTTATTGGCCAACATGATCGACACCAGTGCCGGGGGCCGGCCGACAAGCAGGGCGCGCAGGCGGCCAAGATCGATCAGGCCCGAACTCGTCACAGGGATGGTTTCGATGATTTTGGCCGAAAAGCTTCCACCAGCCAGGACCGAGGCGTGTTCGATCGCCGAGACCAGGAGCCGCTCAACCGGGGCGCCTGAACCGCGCCTTAGCCCAGGCCTAAGCGCCAGCGCATTGGCTTCAGTCCCGCCCGAGGTGAAGACGACGTTCCGCGGCAAAGCGCCCACGGCGTTCGCGATGATGGTTCTCGCATTCTCCACCAGTTTCCGCGCACTCCGACCCTCGGCATGAACGGAGGAGGGATTGCCGCAAAGCTCAAGCGCCGAAATCATGGCTTGCCGCGCCTCGGCACGAAGCGGGGCCGTCGCATTCCAGTCGAGATAAACCCTCTCAGCCATCCGAGTATTATAATACCTACTTAAGAGACCGGCCGTGAACTGCCGGCCGTCTGTCACACCACGTTATGCCAGTTGGCGATCACCAGGCCGCGTTGCAATGCGATTGAAAACGCGACTGTCCTTAGGCGCGCCGTGCCAGCCGTTCAAAATGCTTGCTTTTTGCCCCTCGCCCTATGTTAGAACGCGGCCTCCAGTTCACCGGACGCCGTTCGCGCATCGACCAGCGACGTCCGATCAGCCCCTTCATTCCGCAAGGTTTTGTCCGCGAAATAGCCAGACAGAGCCAGCAAAAATCGGTTGATTTTGCCAAGGACCCTCAATGCCTGAAGTCATCTTCACCGGTCCCGCGGGCCGTCTCGAAGGCCGTTACCATCCAGCGAAGCAGAAGAATGCACCGATCGCGATGATCCTGCATCCGCACCCGCAGTTTCACGGCACGATGAATCATCAGATCGTCTATCAGTGCTACTACGCGTTTGCCCACCGCGGATTTTCCGTGCTGCGCTTCAATTTCCGCGGTGTCGGCCGCAGCCAGGGCTCGTTCGATCACGGCACGGGCGAGCTCTCGGACGCGGCCTCCGCACTCGACTGGGCGCAGACCATCAACCCGGAAGCGCGCGCCTGCTGGGTTGCGGGGTTCTCCTTCGGTGCCTGGATCGGCATGCAGCTTTTGATGCGCCGGCCGGAGGTCGAAGGCTTCATCTCGATCGCACCGCCCGCCAACCTCTACGACTTCTCGTTCCTTGCGCCCTGCCCGTCCTCAGGCCTGATCGTGCACGGCGAGAGGGATGCGGTCGTGCCGCCCAAGGACGTCAACACGCTGGTTGAGAAACTGAAAACCCAGAAGGGCATCGTGATCGACCAGCAGATCATCCCGGGCGCCAATCATTTCTTCGACGGCAAGCTGGAGCCGCTGATGCAGACGGTAACCGGCTATCTGGACATGCGGCTCGCCAACGTCCGCTAGGGCTCGTGCCCGGACAGTGGCGCGCCGTTGAGCTGGGGCCTGGCTCTGCAGTCGCACGTCCACGAATGAGTCCCGGTTCTGCGAAGCAGCGCTACGCGCTGCATCGCGCCCGGGACAGGCGGCCAACACCTACTGAACTCGGTGGACAACCATCAAGCAGCCTCCGCTTGCAGCTGCGATATCCATGAATTGCGCCGTTTCAGGAAATCGCGCAGCAGCGCCGGATAATCGGCGCCGACGGCATCGCGCACCGAAGATCGCTCGGAAAGCGCCTTGCGCCATTTTGTCAGCTTCGGTTTGCCCGCGAGAATTCCGAAGTCGCCGATTTCGTCGAACGCGTCGAAATAGAGAAACACCGGGCCGAATACCACATCCACCAGCGAGAAGCTTTCGCCGTCGAACCAAGGGGAAGCGACCACACGCGCCTCGAGCCGGGCAAAACGCTGCTGCAGATGGGTGGCCTTGGCCTGAAATGTGTTCTCGTCGACCGCGCTGTAAAGGCCTGCGATATCGTTGAGGATCTGGGAACCGAATTCGATCCAGGAGCGATGCTCTGCGCGCCGCAACGGATCCGCCGGATGCAGCGGCTTCGATCTGGTCTCTTCCAGATATTCCAGGATCACGGCGGATTCGAAAATCGCGACGTCGTCGACCTGGAGCACCGGCGTTTTGCCGAGCGGAGAAACGCGCAAGAACCATTCCGGTTTGTTGGCGAGATCGACGTCGATACGCTCGAAGGCAACACCCTTCTCGGTCAACGCGATCACCGCGCGCTGCACGTAGGGACAAAGCTTGTGGCTGATCAGTCTGAGACGGGCCATGACGACCTCTAAGTCAATGCAGATACATTAATGTAGATGCATCTGCATATAACTTGTCAAGATCGATGCCGCTCGATCGCTTCACGGTCTTGCGATCACGCCCCCGGTCATCGGGATGGGCACGCCCGTGGTGGCGGGATAGCTGAGAGGCAAGCCTTTGAGGCCGCGCGCGGCCAGGAAACCGAAAGCCTGCGCCTCGATGGCATCCGTCGACCAGCCCAGCGTTTCGGCGGCCTCGACGGGAGCCGGCCGGAGCCGCTCGCGCAGCATCCGCATCATGGTGAAATTGCGCGCGCCGCCGCCGGCGACGACCCAGCTTCTCGGCCTCTTCGGCAGCAGCGGAACCACTCGGCCGATCGCCGCAGCGGTCAATGCAGTCAGCGTCGCCGCACCATCGGGCGGTGACACGTCACGCAGGATGAGCTTGGCAAAATCGTTGCGGTCAAGCGATTTCGGCGGCGGCAAGGCGAAGAAGGGATCGTTGAGCGCCTGCGCGATCCAGGCCTCGTCGACCTTGCCCTGGGAAGCCATGCGGCCGTCGGCATCGAAGCGCTGGCCGGTTTCGCGATACATGAAATCATCAAGCAGCGCGTTGCCGGGGCCCGTATCGCAGGCGATCAGGGTATCTCCGTCGATGTAGGTGATATTGGAAACGCCGCCGATATTGAGCACGACGATCGGCCCTTTGCGCTCGAGCGAGGCGGTGAGCGCGCGATGATAGACCGGGACCAGCGGCGCGCCCTGCCCGCCCGCGGCGACATCGGCAGCGCGGAAATCATGCATGACCGGGATATGGATGGCTTTCGCCAGGGCCGCGGCATCGCCGATCTGCACCGTCATCCGCTCGGCGGGACGGTGCAGCACGGTCTGGCCGTGGAAGCCGACGATGTCGATGTCCTCGCAAGTGATGCGGTTCTGCGCGATGAAGCTGGCCATGGCCTCGGCATGCGCCACGGTAACGGCGCGCTCGGCCTCCTGCAGAATACCCGGCCGCGCGTCGCGCTGCTGCAGGTGGGCGGCTTCGGTCAGGGCCTGAAGCAGCACACGCCGCTCGGATTCGGTGTAAGGCCTGTACCCGGACGGACCAAACGCCTTGATCCGCTTGCCGTCGGTTTCGATCATGGCAACATCGACCCCGTCGAGCGAGGTCCCGCTCATCAGACCGACAGCCGTTAAAATCATCTCAAATCAAGCCCCGGCCATAGTGCCCACTTTCCGAAGTTCGTGCTCCGTCGCAGCGCCCACCTTTCACGAACTTCGGAAAGTCATGGGCACTAGCAAATCTTATGAATCTGGTGCCGCTTTTCCATTTGAAGTTCCTGGAAAAAATTGCCGCAAGTGCTGCAGGAACTTCAAATGGGCGGCACTAGTGGAGTGCGCTGGTCTAGGACGTTCAGCTTGTGCCAAACGGACACATCTTATAATGCCACAGCGCGAACGGCACCGGCAGCCCGTCCGCGCAGGGTTCCGCAATTTTGTTGCAATTACCGTAAAACAAGAATGATCAGGGTCGCCGACAAATGACCGCTTTTAAATCTGATTTTCTCGATGTGCTGCAAAGCCGCGGCTTTATTCATCAAATTTCGGACCCCGATTCGCTCGATGCGCTGGCGGCCAGGCGCGAGCTCGTCGCCTATATCGGATTCGACTGCACCGCGCCCTCCCTCCATGTCGGGTCGATGGTGCAGATCATGTGCCTTTACTGGCTCCAGCAGACCGGCAACAAGCCGATCGCGCTGATGGGCGGCGGCACCACCCGCGTCGGCGATCCCTCCGGCAAGGACGAGACACGCAGGATTCTCTCGATCGAGGAGATCGAGCAAAACAAGGAGGGCATCAAACAGGTGTTCTCCCGTTTTCTGACCTTCGGCGAAGGCAGGAGCGACGCGGTCATGCCGGACAATGCGGAGTGGCTCACGAAGCTGAACTGGATCGAGATGTTGCGCGACATCGGCCGGCATTTCTCGGTCAACCGGATGCTTGCGATGGACTCGGTCCGGCTCCGGCTTGAGCGCGACCAGGAGATGAGCTTCATCGAATTCAACTACATGATTCTCCAGGCCTACGATTTTGTGGTGCTCAACCGGCATTACGATTGCCGCCTGCAGATGGGCGGCTCCGACCAGTGGGGCAATATCGTCAATGGCATCGATCTCGGGCGGCGGATGGGCACGCCGCAGCTGCACGCGCTGACGACGCCGCTGATCACGACATCCTCGGGCGAGAAAATGGGCAAGACCGCCAGCGGCGCGGTCTGGCTCAATGCCGACATGAAGAGCCCCTACGAGTATTGGCAGTTCTGGCGCAACACCGAGGATGCCGACGTCACGCGCTTCCTCAAGCTGTTCACCACAATCCCGCTTTCGGAGATCGAACGGCTCGCGGCGCTCAGGGGTGCGGAGATCAATGAAGCCAAGAAAGCATTGGCTGATTCCGCCACAACGCTTTTGCACGGTGCCGACGCAGCCCACACCGCGGCGGAAACGGCGCGGCAGACATTTGAGGAAGGCGCGATTGCCGAAAACCTTCCGAAGGTTGAAGTCTTGCGCGGCGAACTCGAAGCCGGAATCGGCGTGCTGGCCTCTTTCGTCAAGGCCGGACTTGTGGCTTCGAACGGCGAGGCACGCCGTCAGATCAAGGGCGGCGGCTTGCGCGTCAACGATACCGCGGTCACCGACGAGAAGATGGTCTTAAAACCCTCCGATCTCACGAGGGAAGGGGTGATCAAGCTGTCCATGGGAAAGAAGCGGCACGTCCTGCTCAGGCCCGTGTAGCGGCACGGCCAAAACATTCCATCGCAGTGGCTGGGTTGCATGGGCGTATTCGCATTTGACGCTTGCAGGGAGTTGCGGAAACGCGCTCCCTGCGCAACATGGATCAACAGACGTCACGGGAGAAAACCGGCATTGCGACGGAAAAGCCGGCGCGCACGGCGCTCGGCGTGCTGGCGCTGTGCTTTGCCCTCTCTGTCCTTGGCCGCGGTCTCGGCGAGAGTTTTACCGTCTTCCTGCTGCCGATCTCCGAAAGTTTCGGATGGGACCGTGCCCAGGTCGTCTCCGTCTATTCGGTGACGGCGCTTGCCGGCGCACTCGCCTCACCGCTGATCGGCCGCCTGTTCGATTATTCGGGCCCGCGCAGCGTCTATTCGCTCGGCCTGCTCTTGCTTGGTGGCGCATTCCTGTTCGCCGCCAACGCAAGTCAGCTTTGGCAACTCCAGTTGAGCCTTGGCCTGTGCGTCGGTTTCGGCATCGCGCTGATCGGCAATGTTCCCAATTCCATCCTGCTCGGCCGGTGGTTTGGCCCGCGCCTGCCGACGGCGATGGCCGTGGTCTATTCCGCGACCGGCGCCGGCGTGCTGGTGCTGCTGCCGGCCTCACAAATTCTGATCGATCATGTCGGCTGGCGCGGCGCCTATCAGATCTTCGGCGGCGCCTCGATTATCCTTCTCGTGCCGCTCCTGATCATGCCCTGGCGGCTGTTTTCAACAGGATCGCCGCATCTGGCCAGGAATCAAACGACAGATGTTTCCTCCGGTGAGGGCTGGACGCTGGCGAACGCGATGGGCCACCACGCGTTCTGGGCGCTGTTCTCGACCTTCTTCTTCACTGCGATCGGCATGTATGCGATCGCCCCGCAAGTCGTGGCCTACCTGATCGATGCGGGATTTCCGCCGTTGCAGGCGGCGACCGCCTGGGGCTTTTCCGGCGTCGTACTCCTGTTCGGCATGCTCGGCGTCTCCTGGCTCGACGGCATCATCGGGCGCAGGCCTTCGGTGCTGTTTTCGTACGCGCTGTCGATCTTCGGAATCTTCCTGCTCTGGCTGCTGCAATGGTACCCAAACTTCTGGATATTGGCGGGCTTTGTCGTCTGTTTCGGCAGCATGATCGGCTCACGCGGCCCGCTGCTCACGGCGAGCGCGATGAAGATATTTTCCGGAAGGCGCGTCGGAACGATTTACGGGACGATTTCGATCGGCAGCGGGCTCGGGTCGGCGTTCGGCTCCTGGAGCGGCGGCCTGATCCACGACTTCAGCCACAGCTACAATCCGTTGATCGTCTTCGCGCTGGTGGCCGTGATCCTCGGCATGATCCCGTTTCTGGTCGTGCCGGCGCTGCGGCGGTGATTCGGCCGCGCAGTTCAGTTGTTGTTCGGAAACTCGGTCGAGTTGTTTTGCTTGCCGGTATTGAAGTCCCAGATTTTCCGCGTGACTCCGGGGAAGACCATCGAAAGCGGATTGACGCGCAGCGTCGGCTTGTCCGGCGTACCGACGACCTCATAGGTCATGCCGAACACCCCCTCATTGCTGCCGCCAAAAAACAGGCCAAAGCCCGGAATTTGACCGAGCATATTGTTGAGCCCGTACACCGGAATAAAGGTGCCGCTCATGCGCACCTGATTGCCGGGGTAATCGATGCTCCCCTCGATCGTGCCGCCGATGCTCGGACCCTTCAAAACGCCTTCCCGAATCGAGAGCTGTCCGTTTTGCCGGGTGAATTCGGCGCGCAGGCGCGTAAAGCCGATTCCGGCTTGCGCTCCGCTCGCACCCCCTGCTGCCAGACGATCAATCGCGCTCTCGCCCTTGACGGCGAAGTCCCTGACATTGAGCAGTCCCTCCTTCGCTGTCGGCTCCGCCGCCGGAGGGTCCACCGCCAACTGAAGCTGGCCGCCGACCACCTTGGAATACATGTCGGTGAAACGGAGGAACGCGCCGGCGTCGTTGGTCTCGAGATAAATCACCTCGTGGCCCTGGGCGCGGCCGCGCAGATCCGCCGTCACCGGCGTGTCGCGTCCCAGCTTGCTCGAGAACGTCAGGCTCTTGATCGCTCCGTTACGGCGCGACATTCTCGCGTCCACGCTGCGCAGCGCCTCGCCGAAATAGCCGGCAACCGCGCCCAGCTTTACGTCAACATCAAAATCGATGCTCTTCGATTTTGCCTTGCTGTCGGCGTCCCTGCCGGAAATCGTCGATTTGAGAAAACCGCGGCCGTCAAATACGTCGCCGCGCATGGTGACCTTGAGGACGCCATCGGGACCGCGCTCGGCACGCAGCGAGGTCTTGTCGCCTTCGGAAGGAGAATAGGACGGGAAGTTGACGTTGAGCAGGTCGCCATTCTGGTCGACTTCGACCGATCCCTTGATCGACACGCCGCCGCCTTCGATGACGATATCCTCGAGGCGCGTCGATTGCGTTTTCTGAACCACGTTGAAAGTCGCGCGGGTCGATTTGCCCGGCAACTTGACCCAGCCCGGCAGGATATTGTCGAGCTTCAAGGAGGTCAGATCGGCTTCGACGCCCACCCGCGTGTCACCGCCGATCTTGCCGATCAGCTTGACGGGAATCTGCCCGCTGACCGCAGGTCCCATGTCAAAACCAAAGCGGGCGCGGCTTGCCTCATCCAGCGTCGCCTGCAGCTTGATATCCGCATCGCCTTCCGCGGGCTTGCGGTAATCCAGCGAGGCGGCCTGACCGTTGATCTTCACGTCGCCCTTGACCTGATAGCCCTGATTATTGGCGACGACCTTCAGCGTATTGGCCTCCAGCTTCTGGTTCATCACGATCCGATCGGCAGCAAAGCCGCCGAGGTCGGCCGTCACCGCGTAGGTCGTGTCGGCTCTCGTCAACTGGCGCTTGATCGGCAGGCCGAGCGTGACGGTTGCCGAAACCGTTCCCTTGCTCGCGTTGGGATCGACCAGCGTGCCCGCGATGTCGCTGAGCTTGTCGGATGCGAGAATCTCGGCCACCGCGGGCACCGGGCCATCGAGGCGGAATTTCACCCGCGCCGGCGACGGCTTCGGCGCCATATCCGGCACCTCGAACACGACATCCGAGATTCCAACCTTGCGTCCAGCCGGCGTGTCGGCCATGGCCTGGCCGATCGTCACGGTCGCCGTACGGCCGCTGACATGGGCTTTCAAATCCCCGTCGCGCACCGATGGCAGGTCATCCACCGGGCGAAGCGTCACGCCATTGGCAACGATGTTGACGTTGAGACCTTCGTCCGGGATCGGCGGCCCCTTTCGTGAGAGGTTTCGAACCGGCGAGTTGACGCCAACATCGATGCGCTGAATCGCGCCGCGATCGGCCCGCTCGATCACCCATTCGCGCACTTCCGGCACAATAATGGTGGGCCAGATCCGTTTGAGCGCCGATACCGACATCGGTGTTCCGGCAAAGCCCAGCATCAAACGCGGTTCGGCCGAATAGTCCAGGCTGCCGGTCCCCGCGACGCCGATTTCGCCGTTGCTGAAGTCGGCCTGTGCGATGACCACGCGCTTTCTTTCGGTGTCAAAGCGCATGGCGATGTTGATGCGGTTGAAGATCAGGGGCGGTTCGTTGTCGATCCCCGCCAGCACGATGGTACCGCCGGAAAAGCCCAACTGCCATTCGGTCACATTGCCGTTGGGCGGCTCCAGATGCGCAAGCACGGTGATCCTGTTCTGCCCGGAGATGATCTTGAAGGGCGCCATCAGGACGCGCCGCCCCGCATCCCATTCGAGGCTCACTTCCGCCGAATCAATTGCCATCGGGTAATCGGGCGTATCGGTGTCGATGATATCGCCGGCGCCTGCGGTGATTTTGCCGCGGAAATAGGTCGGCAGTCCGTCGCGGCCGAGTTCGCCCTTCAGTTCCCCGCTCAGCGGCAAATTCGCGGTGTAGGTCAAATCCTTCAGGCGCAGGGCCAGAAGGATGTTGGTGGTCGAGACCTTGTCGGCCCGAATATCGACCGAACGCACGCCGCTGGCGAGAGGTCCCACCAGCACGTGCAACGACCAGGCGTGACGGCCCTCCTCGCCCAGGCTGAACGCCACCCCGCCGCCGCGCGGTCGACGCAGGCTCAGCGTGATGTTCTGGAAATTCCATTTGTTGCCGCGCTGCTGGTCGTCAACGATCAAATTGCCGTTCTTCAAACCGATTTCGTTGAGGTTTTGTCCATCGAACCCGGTCAGACTCAAGCTGTCGAGCCAATCGAGACCGGCAAGAAAACCGCTTTGGGTACTGTCGGCGCCAGCAGGTGTCGCAGGCGACGCGCCGGCCGCCGGCTGCGGAGCGGGAGCTACAGTTGGCGCCGCCTGGCGCGGAAAGGCAGGCGGGATGCCTGCCGCTTTTCTCGAAGCGACGCCGGTCGCGAGCGGCCGCGCGTTGTCACCGGCCGAAACGGTTACATATCCATCCGGCGTAATTCGCACCGCAAGTTCTGCGTCAACCAGGTTGAGGCTTTCGGCGCGAAGCCGGCCCATCAACAGCGCGGTGCCGGAAAGCTTCACCTCGGCCTTCGGGGCGCTCGCCACGATCGCATGGTCGCGGTCGCGCACGATGATGTCGCGGATACGCACGGCGATGCGAATTCGCCCCGCACGCTCGATCTGAGTGCCGCCCACCTCGACGCTGTTGCCGTGACCGATGTTTTCCTCGATCGCAGAGGCAAGCCACGGTGTGGCCATGTCGAGGTTGATGGGACCCGCACCGAGGCGCCACCACAGGCCGCCGAAGCAGCCGGTGAAAATCAAGAGCAATGCCCCCAAGACGATCGCAAGCCGCCTGACCCAGCGTTCGCGGACGAGCCGGCGCCAGAACGACCTGGGGCGATCAATGAAGACGTGGAAGCGGGAGTTGGAGGTCGACAACAGCCGCTGCGCGCGACGGCACGCCTCGTCGTGCTCGTGATCCCAGTTGGAGTCATTCCACTGCGGCTGCCCGGCGTCAGCGCGTGGTTTCGAACCCTTTGGCGGCGTGCTGCTTACCATTGCCTCTCGGTGCTGGCGTTGATCGCGCGATTGGTCGCCGCCAAGTCCCCGTCCGTCGACACGCAACGAAGGCTCCCGTGCCGGCATCGCTACCAATCCTCACCTAGTACCCACATCATCCGGGCAAAGACCGCACTCAGGAGCAAACGGGTGGCGTATCCAACTTCCTTTAAGCATACTCTGCGCGGATCCGGCCCGTCCGGCAGACCGCATGATTCCGGCTTGCCTCAATACCGCAATGATTGATCTGCGGAAAGCGACGAAAGGAAGGCGTATGTCCAAGAAAAGGCGTAAGAAATCCCCGGTCCGCGCGACCCTCCGAACGGCCTCGGGGACCTCGGCGAAAAAGACGTCCTCGAAGCCCCGCACCCCGTCCGCAAGCAAATCAAGCAAGAACATGAAAAACAGGCCGGACCGAAGCTCCGCGCCGAAAGCATCATCGCACAAGCCCCCGTCCAAAGCGTTAAAATCCGCCGGCGCCAAAAGGCCGGTTCGGGGGACTGCAAAAGCAGGGCTTTCGGATCTTTCCACAGGCAACGGGACACCACGCGCCGCCCGAGCGGCGCTGGTCGAGGGTGCAAAGGCACCGGCGTTTTCCTTGTCTCGCGACGGCGGCGGCACCGTTTCGCTTTCCGATTACGCCGGCAAGAAACTGGTGCTGTTCTTTTATCCCCGCGCCGATACGCCGGGCTGCACCAGGGAGGCGATCGATTTCACGCGCCTGGCAAGCGCCTTTGCGGAAAATCACACCGCCATCCTCGGGGTATCGGCCGATCCTCTCAAGGCGCAGGAAGCCTTTCGCGACAAACATGAGCTCTCGGTAGCTCTCGCCTCCGACGAGAATCACCGGATGCTCGAGGCGTACGGCGCCTGGGGAGAAAAATCGATGTATGGCCGGACGTTCCAGGGCATCATTCGCACCACGGTTCTGATCGGCGCCAAGGGGCAGATCCTCAAGGTCTGGCGTCACGTGAAGGTCGACGGACACGCAGAGCAAGTGCTGGCCGCTGCGCGGGCGGCCTGATCCGCGCAACGACCGTTCGCGAAAAATTAACCATGGCCGGGTCAAATCTTGCTCGCAGATTTGGCCGCAAGGAACTCACCTCCGACCGGCGCGGGAGTGCCGATGTCGTACCGTTCCGGCCATCATGACGACCACCAGCACGCGCATAACCACGGCAGGCAGTCAGCCCGCCAGGGAATCGGACAAGCCCCGGCTGCTTCCCGCCACGCGCAGGGGCGCGACGTGCAGAACAGCGGTTATACGCTGGTCCATGCGGGCAAGCAGGTTCGCTTCGGACCGGTTGCGTTCTGGATCGTGATCGGCACCGTGACACTGCTCGGAATGTGGTCGGCCGCCACCGCGACTTATTTCGCGTTTCGCGACGACGTTCTTACCCGGCTGATCGCGCACCAGGCCGAGATGCAGTACGCCTATGAAGACCGGATTGCGGAACTGCGTGCGAAGGTCGACCGCACGACCAGCCGGCAGCTGCTCGATCAGGAACAGTTCGACCAGAAACTCGATCAGGTCATGCGTCGCCAGAGCGTGCTGGAATCGCGAACGACCGCGCTGGGCGCAGTACCGGATTTGCAGACGACCGGGTCGATCAGGGCCCCGTCGCGCGGCGGCGCTGCCTCGGACTCCGCCGCCTCAGTCGTGCCGAAACCCTCGCCGATCAGCGATACCGCGGTGTTCGTGGCGCCGCCTGATCGCGAGGCGCGTCTGGAATCGCGCGCGCCCGTCGCCATCCATCCGCCGGCATCCAGGCTTGCGAAGAACCAGGGCGTCGATAACATCATCGTCCGCCTGCAAAACTCGCTTGACCAGATCGAGGGTCGCCAGCTTGCGGCGCTCAATTCGCTCGAAGACCGCATGGAATCGCGTATGCGGCGGATGCGCAGCGTGTTCACTGATCTCGGTCTCGACATGACCCAGCTGCAAGCAGCGACCCCGCGCGCGGCGATGGGCGGTCCCTTCGTTCCCGTCAAGCTTGGCGCGGATGCCGGCCCATTCGAACGCCAGCTCTATCGTATCAACCTCACCCGCGCCCAGATCGATCGCCTCAACAGGACCCTCGTGCTGGTGCCCTATCGAAAGCCGGTGATCGGCGAAATCGAATTCACCTCCGGGTTTGGCGTGCGCAGTGACCCGTTCCTCGGCCGCCCGGCCATGCATACCGGCCTCGATTTCCGTGCGGCGACCGGCGACCCGGTTCGCGCCACCGCCAACGGAAAGGTGGTGTCGTCAGGATGGTCCGGCGGCTACGGACGCTTGGTGGAAATCGACCACGGCAACGGCCTGTCCACCCGTTACGGGCACCTTTCGGACATCAACGTGAAGGTCGGCGATTTCGTGCGGATCGGACAGGTGATCGGCACCGTCGGTTCGACCGGACGCTCGACCGGACCGCATCTGCACTATGAGACCAGGATCGATGGCGACGCTGTCGACCCGCAAAAATTCCTGCGCGCCGGCGTGCGCCTGAGCGCGGGCTGAGAGCGCCCGTTCTTATCCTCGAACGGGCTTTTCGTTGGTCTAATCCACGTCCTCGACCACATCCGGCACCGTGCCGAAGGCGCGCTGCGCCAAGGTCGCTGCCATGAATTCGTCGAGGTCTCCGTCGAGCACGCCTGAGGTATCCGAGGTCTGCACGCCGGTGCGCAGGTCCTTCACCATCTGATAGGGCTGCAGCACGTAGGAACGGATCTGGTGGCCCCAGCCGATATCGGTCTTGGCGGCCTGATCGGCGGCGGCCTTTTCCTCGCGCTTCTTCAATTCGATCTCGTAGAGCCGCGCGCGCAACATGTCCCAGGCCTGCGCCCGGTTCTTGTGCTGCGAGCGCCCGGCCTGACAGACCACCGCAATCCCCGTCGGAATGTGGGTGAGCCTTACCGCGGATTCGGTCTTGTTGACGTGCTGGCCGCCGGCGCCGCCCGAGCGCATGGTGTCGGTGCGCACATCGGCTTCCTTGATGTCGATCTTGATGCTGTCGTCGACCACCGGAAAGATCGTGACGCTGGAGAACGACGTATGGCGGCGGGCGTTGGAATCAAACGGCGATATCCGGACCAACCGATGCACGCCAGCCTCGGTCTTCAGCCAGCCATAGGCGTTGTGACCGCTGATCTGAATGGTGGCCGATTTGATCCCGGCCTCTTCGCCTTGCGTCTCTTCCAGATATTCGACCTTGAAGCCGTGCTTCTCGGCCCAACGCGTATACATGCGCAAAAGCATCTCGGCCCAGTCCTGGCTCTCGGTGCCGCCCGCGCCGGCATGAACCTCGAGATAGGAATCCAGGCGGTCGGCTTCGCCCGACAGCAGGGCTTCGAGCTCGCGACGCGCGACTTCCTTCTTGAGCGCCTTGAGCGCGGCCTCCGCTTCAGCCACGACGCCAGAATCGTTCTCGGCCTCGCCAAGCTCGATCATCCCGACATTGTCTTCGAGCTCACGCTCGACCTTGCCGATGCCAACAAGCGCATCGTCCAGCGAGGTTCGCTCCTGCATCAGCTTCTGCGCCTTCTGGGGATCATCCCAGAGCTTGGGATCTTCGGCGAGCTTGTTCAGTTCCGCCAGGCGCGCGGTGGATTTCTCGACGTCAAAGATGCCTCCTCAGCAGCCCGACTGACTGCTTGATCTCTTCGACCAGACGTTCGACTTCGGCACGCATTTTCGATCTCTGCTCCCTGGCCGAGAGGCCGCCATGACAAAAGCTGTGGAGGGATGTAGCGGCCGATGACGCAAAGCGCAATCGCGGCCGGCTCGCTTCAAGGTGCTTTCTCTAGTAGAGCCCGCCTGTGCCGGGACGGAACAGGCTGCGGTCGGCGTCGGGCGAGGGCTGCAGCATCTGGCGGCCGTCGGCATCAGCCACGCCGATGACGGAGTAATTATCCGGCGGCGCGGTACCCGGCTTGAATGCTTCGAGGATCGTCCGGCCTTCGCCTCGGACGGCGCGCATGCCGCTCTTGGCATCGACCCAGATCAGTTTGATCCCGACGGGTGCCTTGAACGGAATCGCCGGCTTGTCGGCGAGCGCGAGCTTGAGGAAGTCGCGCGCGATCGGGGCGGCCAGGGCACCGCCGGTGGCCTTGTGGCCGAGGGTGCGCGGCTTGTCGTACCCGAGATAAATGCCGACCACGATGTCCGGCGAGAAGCCTATGAACCAGGCGTCCTTGGCCTCGTTGGTGGTGCCGGTCTTGCCGGCGATCGGCTTGCCGACCTCCTTGACCACGATCGCCGTGCCGCCCTGCACCACGCCTTCCATCATCGAGGTGATCTGATAGGCCGTCATCGTGTCGAGCACCTGCTCGCGGCGATCGACAAGCTGGGGCTCAGGTTGATTCTTCCAGCCGTTGGGGGCGTCGCAGCCGCGGCATTCGCGGCTGTCGTGCTTGAAGATCGTATGTCCGTATCGGTCCTGGATGCGGTCGATCAGCGTCGCCTTCACTCGCCGGCCGCCATTGGCGAACATCGAATAGGCCGTGACCATGCGCATCACGGTAGTTTCGCCGGCGCCGAGCGCGTAGGAGAGATAATTCGGCAACTCGTCATAGACGCCAAAGCGTCGGGCGTACTCGCCGATCAGCGGCATACCGATGTCCTGCGCCAGCCGTACCGTGACGGTGTTGAGCGACAGGCGCAGCGCGTTTCGCAGCGTGGTCGGTCCATTGTACTTGCCCGACGAATAATTTTCCGGACGCCAGACGCCCCCGCCCTGCCCCTGATCGATTTCAATCGGCGCGTCCACCACAACCGTCGAAGGCGTATAGCCGTTGTCGAGCGCGCTTGAATACACGATCGGCTTGAACGAGGAGCCCGGCTGCCGGTAGGCCTGTGTGGCGCGGTTGAACTGACTCTGGTCGAACGAGAAGCCGCCCACCATCGCCAGAACGCGGCCGGTCCAGGGGTCCATCACCACCATCGCACCGGAGACTTCCGGCAATTGACGCAACCGGAATTGCCCTTCGATGGGCGTGCCGTCCCTGATCAGGGGGTCGGCATAGATGACGTCGCCCGGCGAAAGTATCTGCGACACCGCGTTCGGCGTCCTGCCCCTGGCAGGGCCTGATGTGGGTTTGGCCCATCTGACGCCGTCGAGCGTGATAATTCCGGTTTGCCGCTGCTTGCTGATCGCGCCGCCGAGCTCGCGGCCGGGCTGGAAGCCGATCCTGGCCGACTGATCGCTGGTTTCGAGAACCACCGCCATCCGCCAGGGCGAGATGTCGGACAGCGACTTGACGTCGGCGAGTTTCACACCCCAATCGCCTGATATGTCGAGCTTGCTCACCGGACCACGCCAGCCCTGCGCCTCGTCGTAATTGACGATGCCGGCGGCCATGGTTCTGCGGGCCATCACCTGGATCTTCGGATCGAGCGTGGCCCTGACCGAAAGCCCGCCCTCGTAAAGCTTCTTCTCGCCATAGCGTTCGAAAATGTCGCGGCGAACTTCTTCGGCGAAATACTCGCCGGCGAAGGTGTGCGCGCCATTGGATCTGTTGGTCACGTTCAGCGGATCCTTGCGCGCCTTGTCGGCGTCGGCCTGCTTGATCCAGCCGTTTTCAAGCAGCCGGTCGACCACATAGTTGCGTCGCTCGATCGCGCGGTCGCGATTGCGTACCGGATGCAGCGCCGCGGGAGCCTTTGGCAAGGCGGCGAGATAGGCGGCCTCAGCCACCGTGAGTTCGTTCACCGATTTGTCGAAATAGACCAGCGATGCAGCGGCAATGCCGTAGGCGCCAAGCCCGAGATAGATCTCGTTGAGATAGAGTTCGAGGATCTTGTCCTTGGAATAGGTGCGTTCGATGCGCATCGCCAGCAAGGCTTCCTTGATCTTGCGGGTGAACGAGACCTCGTTGGTCAACAGGAAGTTCTTCGCCACCTGCTGGGTGATCGTGGAGGCGCCCTGTGGACGGCGGTTGGAGCCGAAGTTCTGCGCGTAAAGGATTGCGGCGCGCGCCATGCCGGAGAAGTCGATGCCGCCATGTTCGTAGAAATTCTTGTCTTCGGCGGCGAGGAACGAATTGATGACGAGTTTCGGAACGGCCTGGATCGGCAGGTATAGCCGTCGCTCCTTCGAATATTCGCCAAGCAGCGAACCATCCGCTGCATGGACGCGCGTCATGATCGGCGGCTCATAGTCCTGGAGCTGCGAATAGTCCGGCAAATCCCTCGAGAAATGCCAAATCAGCCCTGCAGCGGCGGCAACGCCGACCAGGAACAGCACCGTTCCGGCGGCGAACAGGAAACCCAAGAACCGCACCAGCAAGCGCATGATCGAATGTCCGTTTCAGCCCATACGCCAAAATTACCGGCGCTTTCCTTTAGTGGTCGAATCCGCATGCCCCCGCGGCTTTTTTTATAGTGCGGTCGCTGTGGCCAAACTAGGGCTTCGACCGGCCCGTTACTTCTTCGGTTCCGCCGGTCCGGCCGTTGCCATGCGCTTGGCGAAGAATGCGTCGACGGCATGCGCCACCGATCCGACGGTACGGGACCGCCAGCTTTCCGAAACCAGATGTCCGAGGTCTTCCTTGTTCGAGACGTAGCCGAGTTCGACGAGCACCGAGGGCACGTCGGGCGCCTTGAGCACCCGGAAACCGGCGGATTTCAGGGGATGCTTGTGCATCCGCGTGGTCGTCTTCATCTCGCCCATCAGAATCCGCGCGAAGCGGTTGGAAAATGTGCGGGTCTCGCGCTGTGCGAGGTCGATCAGGATATCGGCAACTTCGGTCGGCTCCTCGGTCAGATTGACGCCACCGATGGCATCAGCCTTGTTCTCGGCCTCGGCAAGGCGTTCGGCTTCGGCGTCGGACGCGCGGTCGGAGAGCGTATAGATCGTTGCCCCCTGCGCATCACCCTCGCGACGTGGCAAGGCATCTGCGTGGATCGATACGAACAGGGCCGCCGATTGATTGCGCGCGATCCGGACCCGCTCGTCGAGCGGGACGAAGGTGTCGTCATTGCGGGTCATGACGATGCGGTATTTGCCTGACTTCTCGATGCGATCGCGTAACGCCAGCGCAAAATCCAGCACCAGGTTTTTTTCCATGATCTCGCTGCCCGACTGCGTGCCATTATCCGGGCCGCCATGGCCGGGATCGATGACAATCACCGGACGCAAATCGCCCGGCGCAGCCGGGCCTGGCGCGCTCTCGACCTTGGCCACCACGGGGGTCGCGGGTTCCTTGGCAGCGCCGATCGCGGGTCGAAGTTCGGGCCGGCTTTCAGTCGCAAGCGACTGAACGAAGCTCGCGCGATCCGTCTCTTCCAGTTCGAGCACCAGCCGCGGCGGCTGGCCATTGGCTGCTTCCAGCACCGAGGCGTTGGCGATCCTGGCCGGACCGGTCAGATCAAACACGATGCGCGAGCCGCCTGGCATCACCAGGCCATAGCGGAATGCCCTGATAAGTCCTCGTCCGGCGGTCCCGATCCCGGGCGGAAGGCGAAAACTCACCTGAGGAAAGTCGACGACTACGCGGTAAGGATCGGCCAAGGGAAAGGCATGAAACGAAATCGGCTGGTCGAGGTCGAGGATGAAGCGGGTCTGCTTGCCGTCGCCAGCCAGGCGAGCGTCCGAGGCAACCGGCAAATTCGACGTAGCGGCAGGCTGGCCTTCACCCGCCCCACCCAGGGCGAAACGCGAGTAAAAAAATGCTGCCGCGCACAACAGCGCACAACCCAGCAAAACATGATGATTTGCGCGGCTCGCCAACGAATCCCGCCTCCGAGCGGCCCTTTTACCCGAAGAGGACCGCAGGGTTAACGGCAGCTTAAGACTTATACCGCGAATAAGGCCAAGTGTGGCCGCCCCGCGACGCCTCACTTGCACGGGGCGGTCAATCCACGTATGTAAAACATGCTGACGGCTAAAATCCCGGTTGTGTCGTGTTCAGCCTCCCGGTGCAGCGCAGGAAACTCTAAAGAGCTGAGATTCCAGCGTTTTTCCGGCCCTCCGCAGCCAGCGCAGCGCGCGGCTGACAAGGAGCGGCGGTTTCGAGCCCGGGCGGCGTCCGGTCCCAGGTCACCATCTTGTTCCAGGGACGGCTCTAGATTCGGCTTAACCGATTATCGGGCCGCAGGGCACCGATATGCGATGTCCGGCGGGCGCCTTGGCGCCGTGCCGGGTCTTCAGCGACAGACAAGGCGGCTCTTGCCGCCAACGTGTTCAGACGGGCCGACGCTTGATGCGCCAGACTGTGTTGTCGACCATGATTCCGGGAAAAACTGCGCCGACGCGGAGCCATTGCTCTGCGCGTCGTTTTGCATCCCCGGGATCCCGTTCGGCGAGGCGCGCCCTTTCGCGTTTTGGCCTTCCCCTCACCCCCGAATCAGGTGAACCGTCGCGTCACCCGGCCGCGCGAAACGCGCGCACCGTCAGACGCGCCCGCCGCCTCCAAGAGTTACAAAATGCCCAACAAAATGCTTATCGATGCCACCCACCCGGAGGAGACCCGGGTCGTCGTGGTCCGCGGCAATCGCGTCGAAGAGTTTGATTTCGAGACCGCTCAACGCAAACAACTTCGCGGCAACATCTACCTCGCCAAGGTCACGCGCGTTGAGCCGTCGCTTCAGGCTGCCTTTATCGAATACGGCGGCAACCGCCACGGCTTTCTTGCCTTCAGCGAAATTCATCCGGACTATTATCAGATCCCGGTCGCCGATCGTCAGGCGCTGATCGAAGCCGACGAGCGCGCTCATCGCGAGGCCGAGGAAGAAAATGAAAATCGCTCCAGTCGGCGCCGTTCGCGCCACCGCAGCTCGCGCCGGCGCGGCAATGGCGAGCGCATCCAAAGTGAGATCATCGAGAACGCCGGCCTCGAGACGCAAGTCGCAGGCGAGCCGGAAGACGCCTACGAGCAGGCGGTCCACGGCTTCGAACGCGAACACGCACCGCAAGGCGATGCCGAACCGCACCACGCCGAGGCAGACCATCACGACGACCTCGGCCATCACGAGTCATTGCACGAGCATGATCATGATGAGCACGATCATCATGACGAACACGCGCATGCAGACGATGAACGCGGCGAAGTTCATGCAAGCGACACGGCACAGCCTGTGGTCGAATCCGAAACCCCTGCCGCGGGGATACAGGCTACCGCCACGGAGACTTCCGCAAGCGCTGCAACGTATGACGAGCATGCGCACGACGAGGTTGGCCACACCGAAGAAGTTGGCACGCACGATCTGGCGCATGGCGGGGATGCGTCCCCTTCCGAAACCGAGCATGCCGAGCATTCTGCCGAACATCCCGCTTCGTCGGTCGAAGTGCCTGCTACCGTCCTGGAAGCGGACGAAAGCCGCGACGATGACGAGGAAGGCGACGAGGCCGAGGAGGAAGTCGTCGAATCCGTCGGTGGCGATGACGTGCTGGAAGAAGTGCCGGAGCGCCCGTTCCGCCCGCGCCGTCAGTACAAGATCCAGGAGGTCATCAAGCGGCGCCAGGTGATGCTGGTGCAGGTCGTCAAGGAAGAACGCGGCAACAAGGGTGCGGCGCTCACGACCTATCTGTCGCTTGCCGGTCGCTATGCGGTGTTGATGCCAAACACCGCGCGCGGCGGCGGCATCAGCCGCAAGATCACTTCGGCGCAGGATCGCTCGCGACTGAAGGAAGTCGTGCAGGATCTGGACGTTCCGGAAGGAATGGGCATCATTTTGCGCACCGCCGGCGCTTCCCGCACCAAGCCGGAGATCAAGCGCGACTTCGAGTATCTCATTCGCATGTGGGAGACCGTACGCGACATGACCCTGAAGTCGCAGGCGCCGACTCTGGTCTACGAAGAAGGCTCGCTGATCAAGCGATCCCTGCGCGACCTCTACAACAAGGAGATCGACGAAATCATGGTCGCGGGCGAGGCCGGCTACCATGAAGCGCGCGACTTCATGAAAATGCTGATGCCTTCGAACGTGCGCGCGGTCAAACAGTATCGCGACGGCCAGCCATTGTTCTCTCGTATGGGCGTCGAGAGCCAGCTCGATGCGATGTTTTCTCCAACTGTGCAGCTGCGTTCCGGCGGCTACGTCGTCATCAACCAGACCGAGGCGCTGGTTTCGATCGACGTCAACTCCGGCCGGTCGACCCGCGAACACCATATCGAGGATACCGCGCTCAAGACCAATCTGGAGGCCGCCGAGGAAGTCGCAAGGCAGCTTAGACTGCGCGACCTGGCCGGCCTCATCGTCATCGACTTCATCGACATGGACGAAAAGCGCAATAACCGCGCGGTGGAACGCAAGCTCAGCGATTGCCTCAGGCAGGATCGTGCCCGCATCCAGGTCGGACGCATCTCGCATTTCGGTCTGCTCGAAATGTCGCGCCAGCGCATCCGCGCCAGCGTGCTGGAGAGCTCGACCGAGCCATGCCCGCAATGCGGCGGCACCGGCCATGTCCGCTCGGTGTCATCGGTGGCGCTGCAGCTCCTGCGCGGGCTGGAGGAGATCTTGATGAAGGGCGCGACCCACAATCTCGTGGTACGCACCCGCACCGACGTTGCGCTTTACGTACTCAATCACAAGCGCGGCCATCTACGCGATCTCGAAAACAGCTTCAAGGTAAGCCTTGCCGTGATCGCCGACCCGACCGTGAGCGGCCAGCAATCATATGTCATCGATCGCGGCGAACAGGTGCATACGCTGGAGGCCGCCAGGGCACTTTTGGCAGCGCAAGCGGCGGCCCATCCGTCGCAACCGGAGGAGACTTCCGACGAGGACGAAGCATTCGATATCGAACTCGAATCCGAAGTGGAAACCGAGGAGACCGAAGGACTGACCGACGATTCGAGCGAAGCAGCGGGCGCCGAAGGAGGCGCCGAGAGCCCAAGGCGCAGGCGGCGGCGACGACGGCGTGGCCGCGGCGGCGAGTCGCGCGACGGCGGCTTCGCGCGCGAAGACGGCGGTTTTGCGCAGGCAGCACCTCTCCCGGCTGAAATCACCGCCGCCGACGAAGGCGAAACCGACGACGATGAATCGGAAGAACAGCCAGGTCCCGCGCGTTCCGATCAACCGCAAGGCGGCGAGCGGCGGCCCCGGCGTCGCGGACGTCGAGGCGGACGCCGCCGGCGCGGCGGCCCCGAGGATGGGCTTGCCGGATCAATTGCCGATGAACTCGGACCGACGGCCGCGCTGGAGGCGACGAGCGCGGTTGCCGATTTCGACGGATATTCCTCGCAAGCTGCACAGCCGGCCGTGCATCCCGAAACGAACGCTTCGCTGCCGGAGCCGCCGGCCTTCAACAGGCCTTCGCAGGAAGAAGCGATGCGCCCGGTGGCCGAGGCCGAGCCCCACCATGAAGCCGAGAAGGCGGCGGCGCGGCGGCGCTCGACCGTGCGCGAGAAGGTGAGCTTCCTCGCTCCGGACGCTGCTCCGCCGGCGAACTCCGGCCAGGCAGAGCCGGCGCCCGCTCCTGCCCCGGAACAAGCCCGGCAGGGCGCGGCTGAAACAACGACCGATACCCAGCCTCGCCGCGCCGGATGGTGGTCGCGGCGCTTCGGCGGCGGCCAATAGCGCGCGCGGACGAAGGATCAAAGAAAAAACCGCCCGGCAAAAACCGGGCGGTTTCTTGTCCGCCCTATCCCGTCGTCACCGCCGTCTCCACGTCGGTCGGATCGATCTGTTTGTCGAGGTTGGAGAGCAGGCGCTCGCGATCGAGTTCGCCCTCCCACCACGACACCACGACGCACGCCACGCCGTTGCCGCACAGGTTGGTCAGCGCGCGGCATTCGCTCATGAACTTGTCGATGCCAAGCACGACCGCCATGCCGGGGACCAGGCGCGCATCGACCACGGCCAGCGTCGCTGCCAGTGTGATGAAGCCGGCGCCCGTAATTCCGGAAGCTCCCTTCGAGGTCAGCATCGCAACCAGCAAGATCGTGATCTGCTGTCCGAGCGTGAGGTCGAAGCCGAGCGCCTGCGCGATGAAAAGGGTCGCGAGCGTCATGTAGATGTTGGTGCCGTCGAGATTGAAGGAATATCCGGTCGGCACGACAAGACCCACCACCGACTTGGAGCAGCCGAGCCGTTCGAGTTTCTCCATCAGCGAGGGAAGTGCGCTTTCGGAAGACGACGTGCCGAGCACGATCAGCAGCTCGTCCTTGATGTAGGCGAGGAACTTGAAGATCGAGAAGCCGACGATTCGCGCGATGATGCCAAGCACCACCGCCACGAAGAGTATCGCCGTCATATAAAAGGTCGCGATGAGGCCAAGGAGATTGAGGATGGTGCCGGTGCCGAATTTGCCGATGGTATAGGCCATGGCGCCAAAGGCGCCGATCGGCGCGGCGCGCATGATGATGGCGATCACGCCGAAAACCCCGTGCGCCGCATCGTCGATAAAGGCACGCAAGGTATGGCCACGCTCGCCAAGACCCATCAGCGAAAATCCGAACAGGATCGAGAACAACAGAACCTGCAGGATCTCGCCGGTCGCGAAGGCGCCGACCACGGTGTCGGGGATGATGTGCAGGAAGAAATCTACTGTTTTCTGCGCCTGCGCCTGCTTGGCGAAGGTTTCCACAGCTTGCGCATTCGCCGCGGCGCCGCCGAAGCCCGCGCCCGGACGAACCAGATTGCCGACGAGGAGGCCGATGATGAGCGCAAAGGTCGAGACGACCTCGAAATAGACCAGCGCCTTGACGCCGATGCGGCCGACCTTCTTGGCATCCTGGATGTGGGCGATGCCCGAAACGACCGTGCAGAAGATGATCGGCGCGATCACCATCTTGATCAGCTTGATGAAGCCCTCACCAAGCGCCTTGATCCAGTCGTTGGTCGCCACATCCGGCCACAGCCAGCCTACGATGACGCCCAGCACGATGGCGATGAGAACCTGAATGTAGAGTACCTTGTACCAGGGCTTCGCTGCGCGGGCCGGTGCCGCAGTTGCGATCGTTGCCGCCATGAAATTCCTCCCCAACGAGCTTGGCGATCTGCGCTCGGCGATGTGGTCCGCCGCTGCTGCAAGACGGTCGTGCCGCGCAACCCAGCCAAATCATTCAGGCCCGCGGAGTCAATGGTATGGCCTATTTTCCGGCAAACAATCGAGCCTCGATCGAACCAGCGATGATCTCAGCCAAGCCAGCGCGCGATACGCTCGACCGCTTCGCGCATTTCTTCGGCCGATCTCGCATAGGAAAAGCGTAGGAAGCGGCGGCCGCAAATCGGATCGAAATCGACGCCCGGGGTCGCGGCAACGCGAGCCTTCTCCAGCATTTCGCCGGCAAATTTGAAACTGTCGGAGGTGAAATCGGATACGTCGGCGTAGAGATAGAACGCACCATCCACGGGCAGGAATTTGGTGAGGCCGGCGCGAGGCAGGCCTTCGACCAGAATGCGCCGGTTCTCCAGATATCCGCGCTTCACCGCCTCCATCTCTTCACGACCGTCAAAGGCGGCTTCCGCCGCAATCTGCGACAACGTCGGCACCGAGATGGCAAGGTTCTGCTGCAGCCGCTCGATCGGGCGCACCATTGGCTCGGGCACCACCATCCAGCCGACACGCCAGCCGGTCATGCAGAAATATTTCGAGAACGAATTGATGACGAGCGCGTGGGGAGAAAGCTCGGCTGCGGTCACCGCCGGGAATGCGTAGTCGAGGCCGTGATAGATTTCGTCGGAGATGAAGCGGATACCGGCGCTTTCGGCGGCCGATAACAGGCTGGTCAGCGCCTCGCGGGACATCATCGTGCCCGTCGGATTGGCCGGGCTTCCGACCAGCACGCCCTTGAGCGGCGTCTTGCGATGAGCGGCGAGCAAGGCTTCGCCGGTCAGCGCATGCCGGTTTTCGTCCGATGTTTCGATCAACACCGGCCCGCAGCCGAGTGCGGTGAGAATATGCCGATAAGGCGGATATCCGGGTACCGTGACCGCGACCCGATCGCCGGGTTCGAACATGGCAAGGAAGCTCAGGATGAAGGCGCCCGAGGAACCCGTGGTGATGACGATTCGCTCGGGATCAACCGAAAAGCCGTACGCGTCGCGGTAGTGGCGGGAAACACGTTCACGCAGCGACGGGATTCCGAGCGCCGAGGTGTAGTCGATTCGCATCCCGTCGAGCGCGGCGTGCGCGGCCGATATGGCGGTTTTCGGCGCCGGGGCCGCGGGTTGTCCCACTTCCATGTGGATGACGTGACCGCCCGCCGCTTCGATCCGCGCAGCCGCGGCCATAACGTCCATCACCATGAACGGCGGAACGTCGCTTCGCCCGGAGGCCCTCAACAGGCCTTTTGTTCGTTCCCTCAGTGTCGCCTCAAGCATGCATATCTGCTATTTTGCCCGATGTGGCGGTAGCGAACGTCAAATTCACTCCACCGGTGCCCCAGACTAGCCTCATTCCGCGGTTTGTTAGGGCATATCTCGTGTCATAACAATCGCTAAAGACGGTTCGATGCTGCTCCGACTGGCCCTGCGACGGAAAACGAGGAAATTCACCGCCATCGCTACCGCGGTTGCGCTTATCGTGGCGCCGACCGCGGCGCTCGCCGAAGAGGAGAAGGGTCTCCCGATTCTCCGCGACACCGAGACCGAGCAATTGCTGCGCGACTATACGCGGCCGATTCTGCGCGCTGCGGGCCTCGAACGGCAGAACATACAGGTCGTCATTATCAATCAGAATGTGTTCAACGCCTTCGTCGCCGATGGCCGCCGCATCTTCGTCAACCATGGCGCATTGCTGCAGTCGGAAACCCCGAACCAGATCATCGGTGTGCTGGCGCACGAGACGGGCCACCTGGCCGGTGGGCACCTTGCCAGAATGCGCGAGCAGCTGGCACAGGCGCAGACACAATTGATCATCGCCATGCTGCTGGGCGTCGGCGCGATGGCGGCCGGCGCGCGAAGCAACACCCAATATGGCGGTGGCGGCTTGTCCAATGCCGGAGCGGCCGTGATCTCCGGGCCGCAGAATATGATCATGCGCTCGCTTCTCTCCTACCAGCGTCAGCAGGAAGAGAGCGCCGATCGCGCCGGCGTGAAGTATCTGACGGCGACCGGCCAATCCGCGAAAGGCATGTACGAGACCTTCAAGCGTTTCACCAACGAAAGCCTGTTTGCCGCGCACGGCGCCGACCCCTACTACCAGTCGCACCCGATGCCGGCCGAGCGCGTCGCGGCTCTCGAGGAAATCGCCCGCACGAGCCCGTACTGGGACAAGAAGGACGATCCGGCGCTGCAGTTGCGCCACGATATGATGCGGGCCAAAATCGCCGCCTTCCTTGAGCGGCAGGACACCGTCTATCGCCGCTATCCGCTGTCGGACACAAGCCTGCCTGCGCGCTATGCACACGCGATCGCGACCTACCTCCACGGCGACCTGCGCAATGCGCTCGGCCAGATCGACGTACTGATCCAGACCCAGCCCAACAATCCCTATTTCCATGAATTGCGCGGGCAGGCGCTGCTGGAAGGCGGCAGGCCGGCGGAAGCGATCGTGCCGTTGCGCAGGGCGGTGCAATTGTCCAACAACGCAGCCCTCATCGAGATGTTACTTGGACAGGCGCTCGTGGCGACCGATAACAAGGCCTACACCGACGAGGCGATCGGCATCCTGCGTAACGCGATCGCGCGTGAACCCGAAGCGCCGATCGGCTATATGCAGTTGGCCATGGCTTACGGCAAAAAGGGAGATTTGGCAGAGGCCGACCTCGCATCGGCGCAGGCCGCGTTCCTGCGCGGCGACAACAAGACCGCGCGCGACCTCGCCTCGCGCGCCAAGACCCGATTTGCCGTCGGCACGCCGGGATGGGTCAAGGCCGACGACATCGTTTCCGCCAAGCTCTCCGCAGGACAAAAGAAGGACAGCTCTCGATTCCAGTTCCGTGTCGGCCCCCAGGATCAAGCTGGCCGTCGAGGTCCTCAAGACAGCTCTGAGACAAACCAGTAGAAACCCGATTCAAAAGGAATCACCGATGCCCCCGCTCCGCCTGCTCGTTCCCGCTGTTGTTGCGCTGGCATTGTGCGCATCGCCAAACGCTGCCCCGGCACAGAGTTTTTCCGAAGGCCAGCGCGGGGAGATCGAGAGCATCATCAGGAGTTACCTGATCGCTCATCCCGAAGTGCTGGAAGATGCGATGGCCGAATTGAACAAGCGCCAGGCTGCCGCCGAGGCCGAGAAGCACCAGGCCAGCATTGCGCAGAATTCCGAGGCCATCTTCAATTCACCGCGCGGCGTCGTCCTCGGCAACAAGGACGGTGACGTCACCTTCGTGGAGTTCTTCGATTACAATTGCGGCTACTGCAAGCGCGCCATGGCCGACATGCTCGATCTCCTGAAGACCGATTCCAAGCTGAGGGTCGTGCTCAAGGAATTTCCGGTGTTGAGCCAGGGTTCCGTCGAAGCGGCACAGGTGGCGGTCGCCGTGCGCATGCAGGATCCGAGTGGCAAGAAGTATCTCGATTTCCACCAGAAGCTTCTCGGTGGTCGCGGGCAGGCTGACAAGGCTCGCGCGCTTGCCGCCGCCAAGGACGCCGGCCTCGATGTCGGCAGGATCGAAAAGGATCTTGCAAACCCCGAAGTGCGCGCCACGATCGAGGAGAATTTCAAGCTCGCCGAAGCGATGGGCATGAACGGTACGCCTAGCTACGTGATCGGCAAACAAGTGGTAATCGGCGCCGTCGGTCTCGAAGGCCTCAGGGAAAAAATCGGTGTCGCGCGCTGCGGCAAGGCGACGTGCTAGCAGCCGCTGAAACACCGACTTCTTGAATTTGCAAAATACGAAAGGCCGGCCACTTCGCCGGTCTTTTTGTTGGTTGTTTGGATTTTTTGCGGCACCGCGGTTCATCAAGAATTCAGGAAACATATTTGATGGAACCTGGGAAACCCTGGAACATCGTCGACCTCCTTTCGTTGTCGGGCGGGCAATGAAAACTCTTGAGGAGGCTCTAGATGTTGAATCGTTTTATGATCACTGCGGCTACGGCGGCACTGATCGCCGGAACCAGCTTCGCCTATGCGCAGCAGGGACCGAGCAAGGAAGGTCCGTCAGGCGGCGCCGGAACGCAGCAGAGCGCGCCCTCGCCGGGTGGCGCTGAGCACGGCATGAAGTCGTCCCAGGGCGGCGAGAAGATGCAGCCGCAGGGCGCCCAGAACCAGCGCGCTCAGGACATGAAGTCCGGCGCCAAGGAGGAACGCTCCGAGAAGTCGGCGCAGGAAACCAAGGGCTCGAAGAGCACGCAGACTGAGGAACGGTCCAAGAGCACCCAGAACGAGAAGGGCGCTGCGGGCAAGGACATGAAGGCCGAAGGCCGCGAAGGCAAGGACATGAAGGCTGAAGGTCGCGAAGGCCGCGACGGCATGAAGGCTGAAGGCCGCGAAGATCGTAGCGGCATGAAGGCCGAAGGCCGTGAAGGCCGCGACGGCATGAAGGCTGAAGGCCGTGATGGCAAGAATGCGGCGGAAGGCGGCCGGATGGAGAACCGCACCACGACCACCGGACAGGCCGGCGCTGGCGCACGGCTCACCACCGAGCAACGCACGCGAATCTCGACCGTGATCAGGGACCAGCACGTGGCCCCGGTCGGTAACGTGAATTTCGCGGTTTCGGTCGGTACCCGAGTTCCCCGCGAGATCGGCTTCCATCCGCTTCCGCAGGAAATCGTGACGATCTATCCGGATTGGCGCGGCTACGAGTTCTTCCTGGTTCGCGACGAGATCGTGGTGGTGGATCCGCGGACGCTTGAGATCGTGGCGGTACTTCCCGCCTGATTTCGACCGATACCGTGAATCCGGGGCGGGCCATCGGGCCCGCCCTTTTTTTCATGCTCGCTTATTTTTTGATGCAGGCCGCCTGGGGAACGCCGGCGCACCCCACCTTTAACCTTGGTTAACGAGCTATTTCCGCAGCTTCTGCACAGGTTTTTACCAGGCAGATGAGACGTTTGGGAGCCGGTCGGGCGGCCTTAAAGGCTTCCCCTGACGCTTGATGTTACCTATAACCCCGCGACCACCGCCACATTGCCGAGATCTGGATGGCCAAGCCCGCTGCCGAGACCATTTATGTGCTTAACGGACCCAACCTCAACCTGTTGGGGACTCGCGAGCCCGACACCTATGGCCATGCCACGCTCGCCGACGTCGAAAAATTGTGTGCGGAGACTTCGGCGAAGTTCGGCCTGAAGGCCGACTGCCGGCAGTCGAACCGCGAAGGCGAACTGATCGATTTCATCCACGAGGCCCACGCAAAAAATGCCGCTGGCATCATCATCAACGCCGGGGGCTACTCGCACACCTCCATCGCGCTGCACGATGCGCTGATGGCGGTGAAGATTCCGACCGTCGAAGTGCACATCAGCAATATCTACGCGCGTGAGAGTTTCCGTCATCACTCGTTCACCGCCAGGGCCGCCTTCGCCAGCCTTTGTGGTTTCGGTATCGACGGCTACCGGCTCGCGATCAACGGCCTTGCTGCCAGGATCGGCGTCAAGGCCAAGGCGTGACTCGTCCGCCCGTCACACCCGAGGAAAGCTCCGGATCAATCATGGCGCGCCAGCCTGACGACAAAGCAGCCGCAAAGTTCTCAACCAGCGACAGCGCGCTCATTCGCGAACTCGCATTGCTGCTCGACGAAACCAGTCTTACCGAGATCGAGATCGAGCGCGCGGGCCTTCGGGTGCGCGTCGCGCGCAACATCAGCATCGCCGCGTCCATACCCGCCTCCGTTCAAGCGCCCGCTACCGGACCCGCGCCGTCCGCCGGCGCATCGGCTGCCCCGTTCGATCTTGCCATGCATCCGGGCGTCGTCCCCTCGCCGATGGTCGGCACGGCCTATTGGGCTTCGGAGCCTGGCGCCAAGCCCTTCATCGAGGTCGGTGTCAAGGTTTCGGTCGGACAAACGCTGCTGATCATTGAAGCCATGAAGACGATGAACCAGATTCCATCGCCGCGCGCGGGCACGGTGACGCAAATTCTCGTCGAGGACGGACAGCCGGTCGAATTCGGCGAACCGCTGGTGATCATCGAGTAACGGCGCGAACGACCCATGAGAGAATTTTTCCGCTGCCGCCATTCGCAGTTCGCGGTGCCCTAAGGACGAGATGTTCGACAAGATCCTGATAGCCAACCGTGGCGAGATCGCACTGCGTGTCCTGCGCGCATGCAAGGAGCTTGGCATATCAACGGTCGCGGTACATTCTACCGCCGACGCCGACGCCATGCATGTGCGCCTTGCCGACGAGAGCGTTTGCGTCGGTCCGCCGCCGTCGAAGGACAGCTACCTTAACGTCCCCGCGCTGCTTGCGGCCTGCGAGATCACCGGCGCCGATGCGGTGCATCCCGGTTACGGCTTTCTGTCGGAGAACGCCCGTTTCGCCGAAATTCTCGCCGACCACAACCTGCATTTCATCGGCCCCAAGGCCGACCATATTCGTTTGATGGGCGACAAGATCGAGGCCAAGAAGACGGCGAAGCGGCTCGGGATTCCCGTGGTGCCGGGGTCCGACGGCGCGGTTGGCCCCAACGACGATGCGATGGCCATCGCGCAATCGATCGGCTTTCCGCTGCTGGTGAAGGCCGCATCCGGCGGCGGAGGCCGCGGCATGAAGGTCGCGCAAAGTCCCGAAGACCTGATGCTGGCGCTTTCGACGGCCGCCAACGAGGCCAAATCGGCCTTCGGCGATGCCTCGGTCTATCTTGAAAAATATCTGCAGAAGCCCCGCCACATCGAAATCCAGGTGCTCGGCGACGGCCGAGGCGGCGCGATCCATCTCGGCGAGCGCGATTGCTCGCTGCAGCGTCGTCACCAGAAAGTCTGGGAAGAAGGTCCCTCGCCGGCGCTCGACGCGGCGGCGCGCGCCAAAATCGGCTCCACCGTCGCCAGGGCGATGCAGGCGATGAAATATCTCGGCGTCGGAACGGTCGAGTTCCTCTACGAGGACGGCGAATTCTATTTCATCGAGATGAATACCCGCATCCAGGTGGAGCATCCCGTCACCGAGATGATCACGGGCATCGACCTCGTCCTGGAGCAGATCCGCATCGCTGCCGGCGCCGATCTGCCGATGACCCAGGACGAGGTCACCATCAGTGGTCACGCCATCGAATGCCGCGTCAACGCCGAAAACCCGGTGACCTTTCGCCCCTCCCCCGGCAAGATTTTGCAATACCATCCGCCCGGAGGCTTGGGCGTGCGCATCGATTCGGCGGTCTACCAGGGCTACGTGATCCCGCCTTATTACGATTCGCTCGTGGGCAAGCTCATCGTGCAGGGCAAGACCCGCGTCGAATGCCTGATGCGCCTTCGCCGGGCGCTCGACGAAATGGTGGTGGACGGTATCGAAACCACCCTGCCCCTGTTCAGGGCGCTGGTCCGCGAGGCCGACATCATCGACGGCGACTACCACATCCATTGGCTGGAGCAATATCTGGCCGGCCAGCCGCAGACTTGAGTGGCCGCAGCTTAAAAAAAGCCGCAGTTGCGGGAACCATTCGCCGCAATGAGCGTTTGTAGCCGCTGGACTTTTTGGTCCGGGGCACCGTTACATCAGCGAGGCAAATGGGAACACCTGAAGCGCGGCAGTGGCGCGCAATCGGACAAAGCCTGCTGTTTGCGGCGGGATTTCTGGTGCTGGTCGCCATCAGCGCCACCTCGGTGATCCTCGTCGATCAGGCGCGCGAGGACAACGCCTGGGTCGTCCACACGCTCGAAGTCGAGAATCAGATTTCGACCTTGCTGCTGCGGATCCGCACCGCCGAAAGCGCCGTGCGAGGATATGTTCTGACTGGCGAGCAACGCTTTCTCACCGAGCACGAAGCGGCAACCACGGGCATCGCTCCCGATATCGACACGCTGAGCAGACTTGCGGGCGACAACACGATTCAGTTCGAGAACAGCCAGAGGCTTCGCGCACCGGTCCAGGCCCGGCTCGACGAGTTCGCCGCGATCGTCGATCTGGTCAGGCGCAACGACGCCGACGGTGCCATCGCGATCCTGCGTCAGGCGAACTCGACCGATGCGGTTCGGCAGATCAACCACATAGCGAGCGCGATGCGGACGGAAGAGAACCGCCTGTTTTCGGTTCGAACCGCAACGGCGGAACGCACGCAGCGGCTTGCTTCCATCCTCACCGTCGCAGGCTCAGCGCTCGTGATCGTGCTGGCCGGCATTTCGATCTTTCTTGTGCGGCGCTCGGCGCGCGCGCGCGATCAGGCCGAAATGCTGTTGCGCGACGCCAACCTCAACCTCGAAACCACCGTCGAGGAGCGCACCGCCGATCTTCGCGAGGTCAACGACGAAATCCAGCGCTTCGCCTATATCGTCAGTCACGATCTTCGCTCGCCGCTCGTCAACATCATGGGCTTCACCAGCGAGCTCGAAGAACTGCGCTGCGAGATATTCAAGCGCATCGCTGCGCTCGGCCGCGCCGACGCATCGGTGCAGCCCCCGCCGGTCGATGGCGAGGCCGCCGCGCTTGCGCTTGCGGGCGAGGACAGGCGGCTCTCGCAGGATTTTTCCGAGGCGCTGGAGTTCATCAAATCCTCGATTGACAAGATGGATCGCCTGATCTCCGCCATCCTCAATCTGACCCGGGAGGGCCGGCGCGAATTCGACCCGGTGCGGATCGATACGCGAGAACTGATCGAAGCCGTGGTGGCGACGCTGGCGCATCAGGCTGCGGAAGCGCAGGCGCAGATTCGCATCGAGCCGCTTCCCGAAATCACCAGCGATCGTCTCGCGCTGGAACAGATCTTTTCCAACCTGATCGATAACGCACTCAAATACCTCAGGCCCGACGTCCCGGGCGACATCGCGATCCGCGGCAGGACCAAGCTCAATTTCGCGATTTTCGAGGTCTCCGACAACGGCCGCGGCATCGATCCGAAGGACCATCAGCGTATTTTTGACCTATTTCGGCGCGCTGGTACGCAGGACAAGCCGGGACAGGGGATCGGTCTTGCCCATGTACGCGCCCTCGTTCGGCGGCTGGGTGGCAGCATGTCCGTATCATCCGAACTTGATAAGGGGAGCACGTTCACGATAACGCTGCCGATCCGCTGGTTGGCAGCCAACCGGAACAGGGATTCATGAGTACGCCAGTTACCATCATCATGATCGAAGACGACGAGGGACATGCCCGTCTGATCGAGCGAAACATCCGTCGTTCCGGCGTCAACAACGCGATTCTACCGTTCACCAACGGTACAGATGCCCTGCGTTACCTGTTTGGCGGCGACGGTTCCGGGCTCGCACACAAGGGAGAGGCGTTGCTGGTATTGCTCGATCTCAACCTGCCGGACATGACCGGCATCGAAATCCTGCGCCGGGTCAAGGAGAGCAGGCACCTCAAAGCGACGCCGGTCGTGGTACTGACCACCACCGACGACTCGGTGGAAATCAAGCGCTGCTACGAGCTCGGCTGCAATGTCTACATTACCAAGCCCGTCAATTACGAGAGTTTTGCCAACGCCATTCGCCAGCTCGGACTGTTCTTCTCGGTCATCCAGGTTCCCCCTGCCGCGATATGAGTTTCGAAAACCCCACACTCCTTTATATCGACGATGACGAGGCGCTCGCCCGCCTCGTTCATCGCGGCTTGACGCGGCACGGATTCAGCGTTCTTCACGCCGCGAGCGGTGAGGAAGGGCTCGACCGCATCGCACGCGGCGGCATCGACGTCGTCGCGCTCGATCAATACATGCCCGGTCTGGATGGGCTCGAGACGCTCAAGCGCATCATGTCCATCCCGAATGCCCCGCCCGTGGTGTTCGTCACCGCCGCGCAGGATTCCAGCATCGCGGTCACCGCGTTGAAAGCCGGCGCCGCCGATTACCTGGTAAAGGACGTCAAGGGCGACTTCATTCCCCTGCTCCAGGTCGCCGTCGATGGTGCGCTCCGCCAGGCACGGTTGCAGAAGGCGCGCGACGAAGCCGAGGCCGAAGTGCACGCCTCGCGCGACCGCTTTGCCGCGCTCGCGGCCGAGCGCGAACTCTTGTTGCGCGAGGTCAACCATCGTGTCGGCAACAGTCTGCAGATCATCACGTCGCTGTTGCATCTGCAGGCCAATTCGACCGCGCAGGATGACGTCAAGGCCGCGCTGACCAACGCGGCGGGGCGGGTGGCGGCCGTGGCGCAAATTCATCGCAGGCTTTACACCTCGCACGATCTGAACAGCGTGCTCTTGAATCAGTATCTCGACGCCATGCTGGAAGACTTGCGGAGATCGGCCGAGGGCAACAGAATGTCGCGGCTGACGCTGAAGGCCGAGCCGATCGAAATCGATCCGGACCGCGCGGTTGCAATCGGCATCATCGTCAACGAGCTCGTGATGAATGCGGTGAAATACGCCTACCCCGACGGCGCCGGTCCCATCCACGTCGATCTTGCCGCGCAGGGCGATGATCTCCTGCTGTCGATCACCGACAATGGCGTCGGTCTCAACGCCAGGACCGATCCGCGTTCCACCGGCATGGGACAGCGCATCGTCAGTGCCATGGCCGCAAAACTCGAGGCAACCGTCGAGCGCGACGACGCTCATGCCGGCACCCGGATCCTGCTTCGGTTTCCACGCCTCAACGAGCCGGCTGCGGTTCAAGTCGGCTGCGCCGCGGCCAGCTAGTACGGCGAATTTGAAGTTCCTATCGGTATCGCGGCAAGTTCCTATCGGTATCGCGGCAAGTTCGTGATAGGAGCTTCAAATTCAAGGCCGCTACTCAACAACAAGTTGCCAGAGCTCCTTTGATTCCGAAGTTCGCATCAGAGGTCGCCGCGATAGCTTGCGAACTTCGGAATCGGAGCTCTAGAGCAATCCGGCCCTCATCCTGCTATCCTGTCAGGCCATGACGTCCCGCGACTCCGCCAGTTCCGAGATCACGCCCGAAGTGCTGCTGCGCGCCTACGCCTGCGGCATCTTCCCGATGGCCGAGAGCGCAGACGATCCGACCCTGTTCTGGGTCGAACCCGAGATGCGCGGCGTGATCCCGCTGGACGGCTTTCGTGTAGCCTCGCGCCTTGCCCGCACGGTGCGTTCCGACGTCTTCACCGCGACCGTCGACAAGGCGTTCAAGGCCGTCATTGCCGGCTGCGCGGCGCCGCAGCCGGGCCGCCAGGACACCTGGATCAACAAGCGCATCCGCAATCTCTATGCCGGCCTGCACGAGATGGGACACGCCCATAGTGTCGAGGTGTGGAGCGATGACGACCTTGTCGGCGGACTCTATGGCGTCAGCCTGGGCCGGGCTTTTTTCGGCGAGAGCATGTTTCACCGCGTCCGCGACGCCTCGAAAGTGGCGCTGGTCCATCTCGTTGCGCGCCTGATCGCGGGCGGGTTCGAACTGCTCGACACGCAATATGTGACGGCGCACCTTCGCAGTTTCGGCGCGATCGAGATTCCGAGACGCCGTTATACCGCCCTGCTCGACAAGGCAATCCGGGGCGAAGCCGATTTCGCCAAAATGCCGCTTGAGTCGCCGATCAGCGGCGCCGAGGCGCTGCAGATCATTGCCGGCCGCGGATTGTAGCCGCTTGCTACTGCCTGAAGATGCCGAACAGGCCGCCTGGCTGCTGCGGCGGTTGCGGCTGAGGCTGAGGCTGAGGCGGCTGCTGCTGGAGCTGCGGTTGCGGCGGCGGCAGGGGACGCTGGGCCTGCTTCGCCGGCGGCGGGCCTTTTTTCGCCGGTTGCGGCGGCGCCGGTTTTGACAGGTCGGGCTGGGTGCTGACGATCGTGGTGTCCGGAACTTTGCAGTCGGTGAGCCAGATATCGTAGATCGGATGTTCCACCCCGTGCAGGCCGGGGCTTGCAGCGAACATCCAGCCGGAAAAAATCCGCTTCACCTCGCCCTGAAGCGTGATCTCATCGACCTCGACAAACGCGTCGGTATTGGCGGCCTCCGTCGCCGGGCGCGTGTAGCAGGCATCCGTCTTTACGCGGAGCGCGCCGAACTGAACGGTCTCGCCGATGTCCTCGTCGAAATTGATGATGCGGCCGGTGATCTTGTCGAGCCCGGAAAAGCTCGCCTTCTTGTTGACGATCTTCTGGGCCGGCGGCTCGCTTACAACCTCGTCGCCGGGCTGCAAGGTCGCAGGCGTCTGCGGCACACCCTTCTGCTGCCGCTGCGGGCCCGACGGCAAAGCATTGGCACCGGGAGGCGCGGCGGCGACGCCCTGATTGGGCTGCGGAGGCGCGACCGCGACGCCGGGTTGGGTGTTTTGCGGAATCACCGTGGTGCCCGGCGGCGGGGCAAGCGGCTGCGACTGCACGCTCCCCGGCGGCGGCACGCCCTGCCCCGGCAGCGGACGATTGGGAGTCGGCAACAGGCGGCCCCGAGGCAGTTCGGGCACTTCCTCTTCGTCGTCAGGCAAGTTTTGAGGTTGAGCGCCGCGCGGCACGTTGCCGGGTGGCCGCGGCTGATCGGAAAAGATGTTGCCGATCTGCGCGTGCGCGGGTGGCGCAAGCGAGATCGTGGCGGCGGCCAAAAAGACCGCAAAACCCGTTAGTGCAATGGCTCGAAACATCTCGCGGTTTTTAAGGCCGAATCGGACTTGCGACATTCTACAGGCTTATCGCCGCTCGCAGGCGTTCCGGTTAACACGTTGAATACGGCGGGGAAAGGGCGGTCGATGGCTCCTTCCGCCGATATATTGCCCTGCTCACCGAGGTGACGGGCGCACCGGTTCTGCTTTCCAGGGGGCGCCCGGAATGGAATAGTCGGTCCCAACCAGGGTTCGCCAGCTGACTGAGGGCAGCGAACATCGGCGAAAAAAGGAAAAAAACAGAGGAACGCCTCCATGTCCGATCGCATCCGCCTCGACGGCAGGGTTGCCGTTGTCACCGGCGCCGCCGGTGTGATCGGCAGCGCGACCATGCGGCTGTTGGCCGCGCGCGGGGCGCGCATCGTCGCGGTAGACCGCCTGCAACGGGATATCGAAGTCGCCATCCTTGATTTGCCGCCATCGGCACAAGGCCTCGCGGTGGCGGCCGATGTGACAAGCGAAGACGACGTTGCAGCCTATGTGCGCGCGGCGGTCGACAAGTTCGGCACCATCGACGTGTTCTACAACAATGCGGGCGTTGAGGGGGAAATCAGGCCGATCACGAAATATTCGCTTCAAGCATTCCGGAAAGTCATCGACGTCAACGTGGTCGGGGTTTTTCTCGGCCTCAAACACGTTCTTCCGGTGATGCTCAAGCAGAACCGGGGCAGCATCATCAACACAGCCTCGATTGCTGGCCTGATCGGATCGCCGGAGATTGCGGCCTACACCGCCAGCAAACATGCCGTGATCGGTTTAACCAAAAGCGCCGCCGTGGAGTGCAGTGGAACCGCCGTGCGCGTGAATTGTGTCTGCCCCGGATTGATCGAGAGCCGCATGTTGAGCGCCATCCTCGAGGGCCGCAATCCGGGAAAGGCGCCGGTTGCTTCCGAAAAGATACTGGAGCGGATTCCGGCGCGCCGGCTCGGACAAGCCTCGGAAGTTGCCTCCATCGTGGCATTTCTCGCTTCCGACGAGGCGACCTATGTTTCCGGCTCGTCTTACACCATCGACGGTGGGCGTGTTGCGAGCTGACCGTGCAAGACTGAGAACCTCGACCAGACCGGGAGCGAGGAGAACGTACCAAACAAAGGCTCACGCATCATGCCTGTGACACTCGATCCCGACGCCGCTTTCGTCTTCAAGGCCTTTCAGGAAGCAGGCCGTCCTGCGTACGAGACGCTCTCGCCCGAAGAGGCGCGCGAGTATTATCGGGAGGCCCGCTTCGTCTGTAGTCCCGAACCGCCTGAACTGAAATCGGTCGTACCGCTCGCGGTCCCTGCCCCTCACGGGTTGATTCCGGGGCGCATCTACACGCCAAACAAGCTGAGACAGGCCGATGGCGTTGCGCCATGCCTGGTGTTCTTCCACGGCGGCGGTTGGGTGATCGGCGATCTCGATACCCACGACGTCGTTTGCCGGAAGCTCGCCGATGAAGGCCAGCTCATCGTCATCTCCATCGACTATCGTCGCGCACCCGAACACAAATTCCCCGCGGCCGTCGATGACGCCATCGCCGCGACGGCCTGGATTGCAGCTCACGCCAAGGAGCTCGGCATCGACGCCACCCGGCTTCTGGTCGGGGGCGACAGCGCAGGCGGCAACCTCGCAACCGTGGCTGCGATTGCCGCGCGCGACGGCAACGGGCCTGCGATCTCAGGACAGGTACTGATCTATCCGGCGACCGATTTTACCATGGCGCATCCCTCGCACAGCGAACCGGAAACCAGCATCCTGCTCACGCATTCCGTCATCAGATGGTTTCGCGATCACTATCTTGATGGCACAGCCGACATTCACGATTGGCGCGCATCACCTGCCCTTGCCAAGACGCTGGTCGGCCTGCCGCCGGCCTATGTGCTCACCGCAGGCGCCGATCCCCTGCGCGACGAAGGCGACGACTATGCAAGGCGGCTCACGCAAGCCGGCGTTGCTGTGACGCACCGGACATTCCCCGGCCAATTCCATGGCTTTTTCACCATGGGAAAGCTGCTGCAGCAAGCCAATATTGCAGCGAGCGAAATCGGAGCGTGGCTGAGGGCCTTGAACTAGTTCCCCGACGGACGGAGCGACGGGTCGATGCCGCCCGCTTGCGAAGGATCCCTTCCGCTAAACCGAAGCCGTTGGTGTCCCGGTTGTACGGAACCACCGGGGCAACACCGGACCGATCACTTGATTATAGGCAATGTAGGCCCGGCCGGTCGCGTTGATCTCTGCCGGCATCATGCACGCCGGACCGACGATAATGTTCGGCTGGCTTTGCGGGAGTTTGAGGCCGCCTGAGGATTGACCGCCCTTCACGAATTTCGCGATCACCTACTTCGTAGGGGATGATGGGTCATCGTGTGCGGCAAAAAATCGGCCGCCAATCCCGGAAGCCTGATGCCGCGCGTCTGTCAGGAGAGGCCGGAGGGCGTTCTCGCCCGCCTCAGTCAGGTCGTCCGCACCCTCGATGCCTTTGCGGTTTTCGCCCGCTTTGCCGCGCGGTGATCGTCGCGCGCAGCCAGGTGCTTGTGCTTCTTCCCGTTCGATCCCGCGTGATGAGCTTTCGCTGCACCGTGGTGAGACGCGTATTCCTTGCCGTCGATCGGTGCCACATGCATTGGATCTCTGTCGGTGTACGGTCGCCCGATTCCAAGCTCCTTCCCGTGCGCATCGACCCATTTCCAGAGGTTTTCGCTGGCGACATATCGCTGATCGCGCGTCTCGCCCTTGACGCTCACGATATCAGCCGCAAGCCCGTGGCCATAGCCGCCGCGGGAGCTGCCGCCGTGGTACGACCTGTCACTCGCCGCCTTCAGGCCGCTTGCGATCGATTGACGGTAATCATCGCGGAACGCGCTGGTGATGCCCGGCGACAGTCCGGCTTGCTCGGCTGCGTGGAGCGTATGAAAGAGTTTTAGCTTGAAGCTGCGATCCATGCCTCCGATCACGTAGTCCATCATCGACATGCCGGCCCTGTCTGCCGCCTTCGGATCCTTCCAGGCAAAATCCTCATCCACGAGCCTGGTGAAGGTTCTTGTGACAGTCACCATCTTGCCCTTTCGCTTGACGGTCACCTTCCTTTGCTCTTCCACCTTGATGCTGTCTTCCTTGGGCGTCCGCTGGTAGAGCGCCCACAGATAGCGGTCGATGCAGACATCCACGGCCAGGCACTCGTCGAAAATTTCGATCGGGCTCACAGCCTTCGAGTTCGCAGCCTTCCTTCCGTTGTCAGGCACCGGATCAGGCGTGCTCGCTGTCGCTACCTGCACGGTCGGTGTTTGCACCGGCGGCGTCTGCGGTAAATCGGTGGACGCCGCCTGGTCCATCGATGCCGGCTCATCCGGGGATGTCGCCGTTTTGGTGGCGATCAAAACTTCGCTTGCCGCTGCCACATCAGAGCTGCCGACAGCGGCGTTGCCCACTGCGGTTGCCTGCGGCGGGTCCGTGGGCACGACGTCGGCGGAGAGCGATGGTGTCTGGTGGTCCCCAATCGGTGTTGCACCGGAGTTCTCGATACTGGCCGAACCGGAGCCGGCAAGGCTCGCGACCACCCAACCCGCGAGAACGACCGTCGGGCATAACGCTACCGCCACTGCCGTCAATCGCCGCCGGTTCATGATCCTAGCCTCCAAAGGCTCCATCCGAGCCGAGAGTTCCGATTCCGAAGTTCGCAAGCTGTCGCGGCGACCTCTGATGCGAACTTCGGAATCAAAGGAGCTCTAGCAACTTGTTAAGTTGAGTAGCGGCTTTGAATTTGAAGTTCCTGTTACGAACTTGCCGCGATACCGATAGGAACTTCAAATTCAGAGCCGCACCAGTTGCACAGCCAAGCATGCGATAACACTGATCTTTCGGCTCATAATGTGAGCGCGCAATGGCGGAAACTGCAAGCCGCCAATTTTTCCAAAACTGTTGCCTCCATGCAACGCGCCGGCCGCAAGCGACTAATCGTACGCCTTGCGGGTTGACGGCAGGTGAAGGTTTCGAGCGCGCCAACGCGGTGACGTCCGTCGTCGATGCGATGGCGATGAGTGCTTTTCACCTCGGCGGCGACTAGCTTGCCTCGCCGCTGCCCCGGATTGTTCTGCTATCATCGGGGTTTGAGTTCAACGTCGGTGCGAAACGACAGGGAGTCGGACCATGGCCAGGGTGCTCCTCGCTGCGCGGCTTTGGCGCTCGGCTTTGGCATTAACCATACTGCTTGCGGCTCCACAATGGAGCGTCGTGATGGCAGCCGAATACCCCTCCCGCGTCGTCTCACTGGTGGTCGCGTTTCCCGCCGGCGGCGGCGTTGATACCGTCGGCCGCGCCATCGCACAGAAACTCAGTGATGCGCTGGGTCAGCAGGTGATCGTCGTCAATCGCCCCGGCGCCGGCTCGGTGATCGGCACGCGCGACGTCGCCAGGGCGCAGCCGGACGGATACACGCTGCTGCTTCTGGTCACCGGAGCCGCCCTTCCAGCCGATCCGGGATACGACCTCGAGAGGGACTTCGCGCCGATCGGTCTGATTGCCTCGGTTCCGATCGTCATCATGTCCAATCCGGCGCTCCCGGCGAAGTCGCTGGCCGAAGTGATCGCGCTCGCCAGAAGAGACGGCGAGAAGCTCACGGTCGGCACGCCGCCGGCACCGACGCTGAACTATTTCGGCGCCGAGCAATTCAAGGCAATGACGGGCACCAGGATAACGATTGTCACCTACAAGGGGACCGGGCCGCTGACGAACGATCTCGTCGGCGGCCATGTCATGCTCGCCTTCAACACCTTGCCGCCGGCAATCGGCAATATTCAATCCGGCACACTGCGCGCGATTGCCGTCGGGTCACCTTCGCGAATGGCCGCGATTCCCGATGTTCCGACCATTGCGGAGTCCGGACTGCCGGGCCTCGAGATCGTCCAGTATTACGGACTGGTCGCGCCGGCCGGCACGCCGCAGCCGATCATCGAGCGGCTGAGCCGGGAACTGCGCAGGATCGTGAGTTCGGAAGACATGAAGCAGCGACTGCTCGATGCCGGCGGTGATCCGGTCGTCTCTACGCCGGCGGAATACATGCAGAACATCCACCGCGAAGAGGGCAAGTGGCGGGCCGTGATCAAGAAGCTGGGCCTCGTCAACTACTGAAATGATCTTGCGCTGTGCGCTCTGCGTCACCAGCGCGCGAGAGATTGAGCCATAAAAAGCCATAGCATCAGGTACTTTTTCTTTTATTTACTTTCGCTTCCCTGCGCGAGGGCGCTTTCTTCTTCAATTTTCTCTCGTTGTATTCGATAGCGGCGCGGACGAGAGTTTTGAGGGCGCGCTCGTTGATCTTGTCCCCTTCGAAAAAATCGATCGCTCGTCTGGCGTTGCCTTCGAGGCCCGCGTTGAAGAGCTTGTCGGGATCGGACAGGCTCGCCCCGTAGGAAAAGGTCAGTTTCACCTTCCCCTTGTGGGCATTGGCGACCGCGATGATTCCGTGGCGGTACCACACCGGGCTTCCCATCCACTTCCATTCCTCGACGATCTCGCCGTC